>ERZ1026876.1175-NODE-1175-length-13529-cov-3.862624_pt1 | contig 13529 bp, 10 predicted proteins | sample MGYA00380168_ERZ1026876 | MGnify/ENA primary metagenome ERZ1026876 (study PRJEB33269, sample SAMEA4719804) | human gut metagenome | biome: human-associated habitat; feature: organic feature; material: feces | place: Cameroon | collected 2013-10 ... | reverse complement strand
CCAAGGAAACGGATTATGACGCGGTTTCCTCCGGAATTTTACGTGTTAATAAGCTGTGCGAGGATTATTACTATAAAGTGAGAACTCTTTTCGACAGCGTAGAGTTGATTTATGATAAGGTCATCGCCGAGAGAATTTACAGAGCTGTCGACGAGAGCGTCCATGTGTTAAGATTTGATTTCACCCGCGAGGATTTTTTAGACAGCGTCAAGCCCGCGTTTGATGTTTTAAACAAGCATCTCGGCGAGCTGCCCGATTATCATCCAGGAAAGGTTATAATGTGCGGCCATTCGCATATAGACGTTGCGTGGCTTTGGACCGTAAAGGAGAGCGAGCGAAAGGCAGTGAGGACTTTTGCGAACACTCTCGAGCTCATGGACGAATATCCGGAGTATAAATTTGCTCAGAGCCAGGCCGTGCTTTACGATATGGTCAAAAAATATGCGCCCGATATTTTCAGCCGTATCAAAGAAAAAGTAAAGTCCGGACAGTGGGAGGTAATGGGCAACGCATGGGTCGAGGCCGATACGAATATAGCCTCGGGCGAGAGTCTTATAAGGCAGCTCCTTTACGGCAGAGAGTTTTTTCTCAGAGAATTCGGAATTGACTCCGACACCTATTGGCTTCCCGACTGCTTCGGCTTTACCTGGGCGCTTCCTCAGATTATAAAAAAATCCGGGATGAAAAATTTCATAACCGCGAAGCTCTGCGCAAACGATACCAATGCATTCCCGCATTCAATGTTCAAATGGCGCTCCCATTCCGGCGACGACGTGACCGCATATTTTACGAGAGTGTCGTATCAGGGCGAATATGACGTAGGCCGTGTTTTTGAATGCAGAAACGGCAACAGACAGTCGTCTATAGCGGACATTTCGTTCGGGATGTTCGGATACGGAGACGGCGGTTCGGGTTCTACTACCGATATGCTCGAACGTGCAGAGGCATTAAAAAATATCCCCGGCGTTCCCGAAACCGTAAATTCCTCCGCACACGAATTCTTCGATGAAATCGGCAAAAAAGCCGACGAATTCCCGGTCTACGACGGCGAGCTCTATTTTGAAAATCACAGAGGAACATTTACAAGTCAGGCGTTCGTCAAGAAAAACAACAGGCGCGGTGAGTTTGCCCTCAGAAATGCGGAGATATTGTCATCCGCCGCCGAGCTCATGGGAAAAAGCGATTATGACGGTGCAGAGCTTGAAAGGCTGTGGAAAATACTGCTTGTAAATCAGTTCCACGATATTCTTCCCGGCTCGAGCATCCACGAGGTATATGAGAATGCGAGAGAGGACTATGCTGAGCTAAACAGAGGACTTGAAAAGCTTATAAACGAGAAGTTGAACGTCCTGTTCTCCGAGCGTGACCCGGAAGCGTTTACGGTTGTGAACTATCTGAATGTACCGTATACGGGTGAAGTCAAGATAAAGCTTCCCGGGGGATATAGCGGCGTTGAATATGCGGACGAACAGATTCCGTGCGTCAAGCTGTCGGATAAAACGGGCGATTATATTTCGTTTGTTGCCGAAAAAATTCCGTCGCTCTCGGGACGCACATACCGCTTCTCAAAGAGCGAGCATCCGACACAACCGTGTGTCAAGGCAGAAAAAAATCTGCTTGAAAATAATATTTTAAGGGTCGAATTTGACAATAACGGCGAGATAACATCCGTATTTGACAAGGAGAACGACAGAGAGGTGCTTGCTGCTGTCGGCAACACACTGTGCATCTATCAGGATAAGCCCATACACGAGAGCGCATGGAATCTCGAATTCGATTATCGGATGACTCCGTATCCGCTTAAAACGGCCGAGAGCATAGAAGTCGTCAGAAGCGACAGCGTCGCGGGCGAGCTTAAAATCCTAAGAAAGTTTAACAAATCGACCGTTACACAGTATATTTCACTAAAAAAAGATTCACGTCAAATAGATTTCAGAACCGCCGTTGACTGGCACGAGAGGGAAAAGGTGCTCAAGGTGAATTTTCCCGTCGGCGTGAGAAGCTGCTCCTCAACGAGCGAAATCGCGCACGGCTCCATACAGCGCCCCACTCATTATAACACATCTTACGATCTTGCAAAATTTGAGACATGTATGCACAAATGGGTCGATCTTTCGGAGTCCGGCTACGGCGTGAGCGTTCTCAACGACTGCAAATACGGCTTTTCTGTTCACGAGAACAATATAGACATAACACTTATGCGTGCGCCGATCTGTCCCGACCCCACGGGAGACATAGGGTATAACGAGTTTACATATTCGCTCGTTCCCCATGCCGGCACTTGGCAGGAGGCGGGGATATCCGAGCTTGCCTATGCGCTCAACAACCCGCCCGCGGTTGTTTATTCCGCTGTCGGTTCGCATGACGGCGAACGGCTTATCTTCGTTAAGAGAAAAGGCGTTGTTCTCGATGCGTTTAAAAAAACGCAGAATGACGACGGATACATTCTGCGCGTGTTTGAGGCGTATTCCTCAAGAGGAAAATGCGAAATAGACTTTTGCAAGGCAATAGAGAGCGTCACGGAATGCAATCTTATGGAAAAAGACGGCGAGGCGCTTTCTCATTGCGAAAAGTCGTTTGTCTTTGATATAAAGCCGAACGAGGTTAAAACATTCAGAATAAAGTTTAAATAAATCGGAAATTTTAGAACTGACTTTCAAGGCGAAGCTCCTGCGGCAGGTGCGGAACGTCGTTATATCTCAGAAATCTTTTGCGCGGAACATCGTTTATCAAAAAAAGCTCGAATTTATTTATGCAGGTATTGTGTTGAACGATATTTACGTTTATGTCGTAACGGAAGTTCACGAGGCTGCTCAGCATATAGCAGATAGCTCCCGCGTGAGAGACGATAAGGATTTTTTCCGGATTATACTTTTTCTGCTTTCCGTCCGCGACAACCGTCTCTGTGGCGTTCGAATATCCGGGGAGATTGATGTACTTATCAACCGCATATTCAAGACGCTCTATATCCGCGCCGCAGCCATTTCCCATGCTCGTTTTTGTTATGTTCAACTTCGGGTAGACCGACCTGAGAAGCTCTGTGTTTGCCTCAAAATCACCGGGCGTCTCCGTTTCGCAGAATTCCGGGACAATAATAATTTCGGGGTTTCCCTCCTGATGCCGTGCAACGGCCGCCGCCGTCTGCACGGCTCGGCACATATGGCTGGAATATATCTTGTCAAACCTTACGTTCGCTAAATACCGACCGAGGCATTCAGCCTGCTGTTCACCTTTCGTGGAGAGCATACTGTCGAATTCGCGCGATTCGCCGATGTTGGATAAAGATTCTCCGTGCCTCACAAGATAAACGTCCATATTATTTTTCCTTTCCGACCTGCTTTTTTCATGATTATAACAAATTTACCGAAAAAAGCAAGCCGCAGTCTTGATTTGTATTAACATACATATAAATTCGGATGGACAGCCGATTGAATAAAAAGGCTGCCCGGGTAAAATATAATTAGTCGGCAGAAGAGATATCATGTGAAATTTTCCCTTATCCCTTTTTCCAAGGCTTGACGGCATCGGAAAAAACTGCTAAACTCTAAAGTGAGAACAGAGTTTTGCGGAGGGATAGCAATGGATAACGGGCTTATGTCCATAGGAAAAGCAGCCGAAATGAGCCATTTGTCGGTTGCGACGCTGCGGCTCTACGACGAATTGGGACTGTTGAAGCCGAAATATAAAGATCCGGAGACGGGATACCGCTATTATGATATCGCTCAGAACGCGCGTCTCGATATGATAGTCTATATGAAGGAGCTCGGAATGAGTCTCACAGAGATAGGCGACGTGCTCGAAAAAGAGGATATAGTGCTGATAGAGACGATACTGACCCAAAAAAACGAGCAGCTGCACCGTCAGATGCGCGAGCTTCGGGCGCAGCACGACGCGGTGGAGCGCGCCATAGCCTCTATTGAACGGTATCGCAAATCGCCCGAAACCGGCACGGTTGTTCTCGAATATATCGATCGGCGTTATATCTGGGGCGTGCCGTGTGCCTGCAATTTTTATGAGGAGGGCTTACGCGCCTTCGAGCAGGAGCTTGTCGTTCTGCGCAAGGCGCTTATGGAGCGCGGATTTTTGCAGGCGCATTCATATAATGTCGGCACATCGATAAAAAAAGAGGATTTCATCAACGGAAACTTTGTCCCGCAGGATACGTTTGTTTTTGTCGGTTATCGGGATCAGCCGACTCTGCAGGGAACCGTCATTGTCGACAGCGGTATGTATGCCTGCGTCTATCTTGACAGCTTTGACGATGAGGTTGAATATGCAAAGCTGTTGCTGCAGCACTGCAAGGAGAATAACCGCACCGTCTGCGGGGACTATTTTTGCGAAATAATGACAGAATTCAATGTTTTTGACGACAGTCGACGCAATATGTTTTTGCGTCTGCAGGTACCGGTAGAATTTAATCGATAATTTTTTCACGATTTTCCTTGACTCTCAACCGAGAAGAGGGTTTATACTATAATTGCAGGAGGCGGCGTATCCGCCGAAATAATAATTGCAGTATAGGAGGAAGTTTCTATGGAAAAAATTAAAGTTGTACAGTACGGCTGCGGAAAAATGAGCAAGTACATTCTTCGCTACCTGCATGAGCACGGCGCACAGATAGTCGGTGCGATTGACGTTAACCCTGCGGTAGTGGGGCAGGATGTCGGCGATTTTGCCGGCTTGGGCATCAAGACAGGCGTTATAATCTCCGACAAAGCCGACAAGGTTCTTGACGAGAGCGACGCTGATGTTGCGATCGTTACGCTGTTCAGTTTTATAGACGATATTTACACTCACGTTGAAAAATGCGTCTCGCGCGGTATCAATGTTATTACAACGTGCGAAGAGGCTATTTATCCCTGGACGACGGCTGCGGTGCAGACGAACCGCCTTGATGCAATCGCAAAAGCTAACAACTGCACAATAACCGGCAGCGGTATGCAGGATATCTTCTGGATCAACATGGTCGGTCTTGTTGCCGGAGGCTGCCATAAGATTACTAAAATCAAGGGTGCATACAGCTACAACGTCGATGAATACGGCTTGGCGCTTGCCAACGCTCACGGCTGCGATCTGACGCCAGAGGAGTTCGAGCAGAAGATAGCTCATCCCGATGAGTTTGAGCCGTCATATGCCTGGAACGCAAGCGAGGCTATCTGCAACAAGTTCGGGCTGACAATTAAATCCATCGACCAGAAGCACGTGCCGTGCATTATCGACCACGATATTTATTCCGAGACTCTCGGCAAGACTATCGAAGCCGGACGCTGCATAGGAATGTCCGCCGTCGTGACTATCGAAACGATGCAGGGCATTACAATCGAAGAGGAGACTATAGGCAAGGTCTACGGTCCCGATGACGGCGATATGTGCGACTGGCAGATTACGGGCGAGCCGAACACCGAATTCCACGTCGTAAAGCCCGCAACGGTCGAGCATACCTGCGCTACGGTAGTCAACCGTATTCCCGCGCTTCTCTGCGCACCCGCGGGTTACGTCACAGCCGATCAGCTTGACCCCAACGAGTATCTCACTTATCCCATGGAGTTCTATTGCTGATGTCCTGAATAAAAAAGCACAGCCTTACGGCACAGTCGGATAAAAGCCGACTGTGCCGTTTTTATCGGCATAAGTAAAACCACCGCTAAGCGGTGGTTTTTGCTTTTTACTGCATTTATATCGCGTAATATAATTATACGAATTATACGATTTTTGCGAAGAAATAGTCTCCCGCATCTATCGGTACGCAGTACTTGCCGTCGGTCAAGGTGATATCCCGACAGCCCTCAAGTCCGGTGAGCGAGGAGTGATTTTTTATATCGATTACCGCAACGCGGCGCGCGTCTTTTATCTGCACCTCGCCGCCCTCAACGCTCTTATCTATTCCGTCGTTATTGAATACCGTCAGATACCAGCCGTCGGATATTTTGCCGATAAACCAATGTACTCCGCCCGTAACCCAAATCGGCATGACTTCTTTTATGAGCCGCTTCGCTTCTTCTGCGCTAACGGCATTTTGATGTTTCTCTGCAAAAGCACTGTCTCCGCTAAGGTCAACAAGATATTTGTATTCGCCGAAAACCGATTCGCAGTCGGCATGGATAATGTCAAAAGCGTCGGGAATATCGCTGTTTATAAGCGTTTTTTTCTCGTTGCCGTATCGTGAGCACGACACGCCCATAAGTTCGTCTATGCCGTGACATGCGGACGTATATTTTTTCTGCCTTTGCAGGTCTTTATACGGAGTCTCTCCGAGCCACTCGCCGCAATCCCTGCTCGGAAGAACGGGCATATCCTCGGGCAGAACTATTGCCACGGGAGCAAAAAATTCTCCCGCCCGATACTTTTCGACAAAACGCAGAAAACCACGCTTAACTTCTCCGTAAGGGGAGAGGACAAAGTCCTTGCTGTCATAAAAAGTGTTGTAAACGCCCCATTCCTCGCTGATAAATTCCGCGCCGGAGAGGTAGGCGTATATTAGTATTCTTTCGTGCAGAGAACGGGAGCTGCCTCCGTTGCAGCCCGCCGATTCAAACGGAAAATCTCCGCCCTTGATATCCCATTCGTTTTCGCCGTTCGCGTGATAATTGCACACGGAAAAAGGCCGCCCGCCCCACGGCTCGTAATAAGCTCCGAAACTCTTTTTATAAGCTTTTGACATACCTCTTGCATAGGCAAGCTGAATGTTGGCGCCCGGTGTCTGCGCTCCTATTTCGGGCATAACTCTCTGTGCTCCGAGCTTAAATTCAAGATTAGGCGCCATCATCGCGCTGTCACAGGGCAAAAGCCGTCCCGAAGTGAACTTCATCCGCATATAAAACAGCTTTCTCGCGTTGTCTAAAAGCTGCTCAAAGCACGACGGCACGGGGAAACATTCCGCATATTCTTTTGCGGTCGCAGCCTCAAGAAAAATATTCTCAAAAGGGAACTGCCGCAGAATTTCTTTTTTTATGGCTCTTTCGTTCCAATCGGACGCGTCAAGATTTTTAAGTTTGTCATAATCCGAGCGCATATTCGACATCCACTCGTGCATCTGAAAACCGTAAAAATTGCCGAGCGAATCGACGGTTTTCATATCATACGGATATTCTTCGATATATGCTCCGCCCTGAAGCCTGTCGATATACCAAGGTAAGCCGGTTTCTGTTATCAGGCTGTACAGCTCTCCGCCTTTTGCGGCAAGTGCATTGAATTTTTTGCAGTCGGGCAGCATTAGTGACTGGCAGAAACGAACCCCCGAAAATCGGTCAAGCAAGCCGCATTTTTCGTAGCCGCGCCAAATCACGCTGTCATAGCCGTGGAAAAAAACGAAGTCCCTGTTTTTCAACTTTGTTTCCCCCTCATTATGATTGCCTTATGCTCTTATGCCGGGAATTTGACAACTATCGTCGTTCCCTCGTTCGAGCTCTCCTCAACATACACCTTTCCGCCGTGAAGCTCGGCAATTTCCCAAACCAACGAAAGCCCCAGCCCGACTCCGCCGTATTCGCGGCTTCTCGACTTATCAACTCTGAAAAATGCCTGGAAAATAATCCTTTGATATTCCTTGGGGATGCCGCAGCCGGTATCCTTGATTTTTATTTCAATTCCGTTTTCGTCTTGATTAACGGAAATCCGCACTTTTCCGCCCGTCCTGTTATACTTGACGGCGTTTTCCGTAAGATTAAAAATAAGCCTGTATATAAGCGGGTCGCTGCCCGTCATTGTGCCTTGTCCGTCATATTCCAAGGTTATATCGCTGCTTTCGGCAAGCGGGGCGATATCCGCAAATATTTCCTCTATCATCGGGGTGAGATCGATAAAATCGTTTCTCGGCACGGACTGCAAGCCGTTCATTTCGAGCAGCGTCTGAGTCATCTGCGTAAGTCTTTCCGTCTGTTCCTGCAAAAGAGTGATAAATTCAGCGGTTTCCGGCAAAACATCGGGATTCTCGGCGGCGAACAGCTCCAGCTGCGCCTGCATGAGAGCCAGAGGCGTTCGCAGCTCATGCGCCGCGTTTCCCGTGAACTGTCGCTGCGCATCAAATGCGCAGTCGAGGCGCTCCAGCATACGGTTAAAGGAAAGGCTGAGCTCACGGAACTCCGCCAAGCCGTTGTCGGAAATCTGCATATTGCTGAGATTGTTAAGCTGAACCTTTTCAACTTGCGAAGCAAAACTGCGAAGGGGCTTCAGCGCGTGCCCGCTGATAAAATATGCCAAAATGCCGCTTAAAAGCGTCACGGCGGCCGTTATATACCAGTTTGTTCTGCAAAAATCCGCCTGTGCTCCGTGCACTACAATGGTAAATTCCTTATCCATTCCGGCAAGAGACGGGTCAAAGAGAACAGCTTCCGAGGCGGACGCTCCGTCGCTGTATTCCTGAACAAAGTTGCCTATAGAATCCATATAATGTATGCCAGAATAGCACAGCAGCAGATTCATCAAAACGCAGGCGACGCATATGAGCAGAGATGACATAAGCGTTATGCGCCATTGCAGGGAAAGCTTTTTCATTCTTCTGCCCCCTCAATAAGATATCCTTCACCGATACGGTTCCTTATCGGGTCATAGCCGAGAGCGGTGCGCAGCTTCTTGCGAAGCGCCGAAATATGCACTCTTATGGAATTGCTGAAATTGTCTACGCTGTTATCCCAAACATGGTCTATAAGCTCCTCCTGGCTTATGGGCCGACCTTGGTTGAGCATGAGATATTCCAAAATTCCCGTCTCCTTTCGCGTCAGCGTCAGCGGCTCTCCCTGCGCGTTCGCGGTGCGGGCTTTTGTGTCAAAGGACAGCGCTCCGCAGGTAAGAACAACGTCGCGCTGAGTAAACTGCCGCAGCGTTAGGCTTCTTATACGCGCCTCCAGCTCGGCGAGGTGAAAGGGCTTTGAAAGATAGTCGTTCGCGCCCGCGTCAAGTCCCGCAACCTTGTCGGCTACTTCGTTGCGCGCGGACAGTATCAGAACGCGGGTCTCGCGATCCGATTGACGGAATTTGCGCAGCACGCTCATGCCGTCCTGCTTCGGCAGATTTAAGTCCAGAATAATAAGGTCGTATTTTTCGCTCCCGAGCAGCTCGAGAGCTTTTTCGCCGTCATAGCAATAGTCTATGCTGTAAGCCAACCGTCTGAGGCTTCTTACGATTGTTTCGCACAGTGCGCGCTCGTCTTCTACCACCAAAAGATGCATGGCGATCCTCCTTTTTCATTTTAACAAACCGTTTTCCGTTTTTCATTATAACACAGGCAGATAAATTTTTTGTTAAGTTTCCGTTCTTAACGGGGATTTTAACTCCCGCGATGTATGATGTGATTGAAAACGCGAAAGGGGATATCCGAATGAATCACAGAAAAAAAGCGGCGGTGCAGGTCTTTCTGCTCTTGGCGGGGGCTGTTATGCTGTGCTTCGGCGCATGGCGCGGCGAGGCGGAAACCGTTTTAAGCAAAGCAATTAACGTATGTCTGGAGTGTGTGGGAATTGGGTAAAAAGAAGTCGGGTGTGTCGGCTGTTGTGTCACGCTTCAGGGGTATGTTTCAAGCGGGAGCCGCACTGCTCACCAATATTCATCTGCCAAACTTTTTTAAGGGCAAAATATATCAGGGCTCGGCGAAAACGGTATGCGTGCCGGGACTCAACTGTTACTCCTGCCCGGCGGCAACCGGGGCCTGCCCCATAGGAGCCTTTCAAACGGTGGTCGGCTCGTCAAAATTCCGATTTTCGTATTATATAACGGGTATGCTGATTTTGATAGGGGTTTTATTGGGAAGGTTTGTTTGTGGCTTCTTGTGCCCGTTCGGCTGGCTTCAGGATCTTCTGCATAAGATTCCGGGGAAAAAGCTGTCTACGAAAAAAGTCAGACCGCTGACCTATATTAAATATGCTGTGCTGGCGGTTGCCGTGGTGCTGCTGCCCGCCTTAGTCGTCAATGACGTCGGATTGGGTGATCCGTTTTTTTGCAAATACATATGTCCGCAGGGCGTGTTGGAGGGAGCGATACCGCTCTCTATTGCAAACCAAAACATCCGCAATGCGCTGGGCGAGCTGTTCACATGGAAGCTGGCCGTCCTCGTGATAGTAGTTGTATTAAGCATAATAGTTTACCGCCCGTTTTGCAAGTGGCTCTGTCCGTTGGGCGCACTGTATGCCCTGTTTAACCGTGTCTCGCTGTTTCGCATGGCGGTGGACAAGGACAAGTGCATCTCGTGCGGAAAATGCGTAAGGGTTTGCAAAATGGACGTTGACGTGACAAAAACACCGAATCACACCGAGTGCATACGGTGCGGGAAGTGTGTTACAGCCTGTCCTACCGAAGCCGTGCGTTTTTGCTACGGATTCGGAGACTATAAAAATACTGTTAAAAAAACAAAGACGGAAAAATGCAGTAAAGACAATGACAAGGAGGAAGCGTATGTATGCAAAGAAAATCATAGCGGTTGTAACGGCTGTTCTGCTGATATGCAGTCTTGCCGCCTGCTCTGTCGTGAGCAACAGAAGAGTGAGAAATCTTGACAAAGATATGATGCAGCCCGGCATAACGGAAAACGCAGATATGTGCGAGAGCGGCTGCACCTGCGCCAAACACTAAACGAACGGAAAGGATATGAAAAAATGATAAGAAACAACCGAATCAAAAAAGTTATTGTGCTGCTGATGGTCGCGGTGCTCGCGCTGTCTTTTGCAGCCTGCGGCGGCAACAAGGGCGGCTCGATGGACAAAAACCCCAAAAACGCCAAAGAGGCGAAAGCCATGTATAACAGCCTGATGGCTCAGGAGAATGAAATTCTGTCGAAAAACAAAGACCTTTGGGAAAAAGTGTTCATGTCGGCGGACAAGGGCATGACAATGATCGAGGACGGCGGCAATTACGGCGATTTCCTGCTGAAGACCATAGAGTCGGCAAAGGATCAGTTCTCCGCGGACGAGCTGAAGCTGCTCATGGAGGAGGGCGAAAAGATTCGCAAGATAGAGGTAAAGCTGACGGAGCTTGAAAATAAATATCCCGAGCTCGGCAAGAAGGATTCGAGCGGCGGCGAAAGCGTGCCGGCGGACATGGCGAGCGGAAAATTCCCCGCATTCACGGGAAAGGATTTGGACGGCAACGAGGTCAGCAGCGACAAGCTGTTTTCGGCAAATGCCGTCACGGTCGTAAATCTTTGGTTTACAACCTGCTCTCCCTGCGTAGGTGAGCTCGAAGATCTCGAAAAGCTGAGCAAAGAGCTTGCGAAAAAGGGCGGAACCTTGATAGGCGTCAATTCTTTCACACTCGGCGGAGATTCAAAGGCTATAGCCGAAGCCAAGGAGGTTCTTTCCAAGAAAAACGTATCGTATAAAAACGTATATTTCGATTCAAACAGCGAGGCGGGAAAGTTTGTTTCAAACACATATGCTTTCCCGACAACATATGTTGTTGACCGCAAGGGCAATATAGTCGGTGATCCCATAGTGGGCGCTGTCACGGGCAAAAAGCAGATGGAGACACTTATGAGCCTCATCGAAAAGGCGATAGCCAACGACAAGGCCTGACAGAGATAAAAACGCTGCTGTTTCGAACGTACCGAGTAAAGGAGGAAGAGAACATGAAAAGAGTTTCGGGCTTGCTTTTGCTGGCGCTTTCAACCGTTTTAATTCTTTCGGGCTGCGGCATAAATCACGGAAAAGATGATGCGGAAAAGAAAAAAGCGAAAGGAGAAATGACGCAAATGAATTTTTCAAAAGAACCCGAAAATGTTATCTTCCTTGCGGGCGGCTGCTTTTGGGGCATTGAACAGCTTATGCAGTCTATCCCAGGAGTTATCGACGCGCGCAGCGGCTATGCCAACGGCACCTGCGAGGCCGATGCAGACTACAAAAAGGTGTGCTCGGGCGGTACGGGCTTTAGAGAGACGGTAAGAGTCGAATATGACCCCGAAAAGGTCAGCCTCGACGCACTGCTGCTTGCGTACTTCTATGTCATTGACCCGACGGTTAAAAACCGACAGGGGAACGATGTGGGCAGCCAGTATCAGACAGGCATTTACTACACGAACGAAAACGCAAGACAAACAGTGGAGCGCATTGCCGCGATAGAGCGCAGCCGAAGCAAAGATTTCTTTGTTGAGATAGGGCCGCTGATTAATTTCTATCCGGCGGAGGAATATCATCAGAATTATCTCGAGAAGAACCCCGGCGGTTACTGCCATATTCCCAAGGCGGAGATAGAGCTGTTTTCCAAGCTTCGCATAGACCCGGGTGATTACAAAAAGCCCGCCGCAGAGTCCATAAGAGACAAGCTCACATCCGAACAGTACCGTATAACTCAGGAAAACGGAACGGAGCGTCCTTTTGAAAACGAATTTTGGAATCAATTTGAAAAGGGAATCTATGTCGACGTTGTGACCGGCGAACCGCTTTTCTCGTCAACCGACAAATTTGAAAGCAGCTGCGGCTGGCCGGCTTTTTCCAAGCCGATAGAGGATCCCGCCGTTGTCGAATCCGTTGACAAAAGCCACGGAATGATTCGCACCGAGGTGCGAAGCCGCGCGGGAAATTCTCATCTCGGCCATGTGTTTACGGGTGATTCTGAGTCGCCCAACGGAGTGCGCTACTGTATAAACAGCGCCGCACTGCGCTTTGTGCCTTACGCCAAAATGGATGCGGAGGGATACGGATATTTGCTGTATCTGTTTGAATAACAGATGTCATACAGCTTGTCAAAAATATAAAATACGGAGGTTTTTCAATGCAAAAGGTAATAGCTTTTTTAGTCAAAAAGGTGATAACGGTTGTGATGATTGTCTTTTCCTTCTTCATCAAGGGAGACATGACAAAAGTCGAAATGCAGCCCGAAGAGCAGGTAAAAGCAGGGGCTTCATCCGCAACATTTATCTTCGAAAACAAAACCGGAAAAACGCTCGACCTTCACATCTATGTCGAATCCGTTGAAATGGAGAAAAACGGCAAATGGGAGGAAGTGCCGTATGTGCAGATGCTCGACGATGTGGATTTTGTCAATCCTCCCCATCTTCATCCGGGAGAAAAGACGGATATCACGGTGGAATTCAAGCAGAGAGCCGTCTATTCCGAGCCTGTTCCCATGCCCTTGGCGGCAGGCAATTACCGTATAACCGTGAGCTATAAGACGATAGGGTATAATACCGTGCAGGAGGGCAAGCAGACCTTCAATTTCACGGTAATTCCGGCATAACCTAACATAATTATCCTTTAAACTCTCCGAGTCTGCGCCGAGAAGCTTTGTCTTTTCGGCGCAGACTGTTTGTGCTTGCTTATTTGCTTCGGTTGACGCTGTGGTTTTATCGCTTCTTGCGGCAAAGTCTATTGAAACGGTGCTGCTTATATGCTATACTGTTCAGCGGAAAGGATTTGTGAGGTGAAATTATGAAGATAGATTGGTACAAGGCGGCGTCCGCTCTGCAGCTGATAATAGGCGTGGCGGCGATAATCTCATTCTTTGTTTTGGCTTTCGGCGGAGAAAACATAAAGCCCTGGATAATAACTGCTATTCTGGCCGTCGTTCTTACAGTGTCGGGAATAATAGGCTTAGTAAAGGGAAGC
>ERZ1026876.1174-NODE-1174-length-13529-cov-24.918881_pt1 | contig 13529 bp, 9 predicted proteins | sample MGYA00380168_ERZ1026876 | MGnify/ENA primary metagenome ERZ1026876 (study PRJEB33269, sample SAMEA4719804) | human gut metagenome | biome: human-associated habitat; feature: organic feature; material: feces | place: Cameroon | collected 2013-10 ... | reverse complement strand
AACCCATAAACAGGCAAGGAATATGGATATCGTATGGATTCCATGCTCCGTGGGTGGTTCCTCTGCTGTTGCCATACTCGTAATGGGCAGGCTTCAGTATAATCTGCACGCCTCCGCTGCGCTCACGGTTGTAGCCGTTGATGGCACGGAACTTCAGCTCTTCTGGAATGCTCTCTGTGGAGGTCTTCTCCATGTCGAAGGCATAGTGCACATCCTTGTCCTTCTTCAGTCTATCTACCACCGCCTGCTTGATGGCAGCGTAATCCAGACCGAGTTCTTCGATGATATCTGTATTGAAGAATACCTGATTGTTCATGATGGTCTTCACGAGATTCTTGTCGGTATTGAACTTCGTCTTCAATATCTGGTTCAGTTCTTCCATCATTCCCTTCTTGTTCCAGATGCCGGCAGGAATTCGCTGGTCTTGCAGGAAGGTAGCATTGTTCACGCCTCCATGGTCGGCGGTGAGGAAGGTGAGATAATTTCCCTTGCCCACGGTCTGGTCGAGATAAGCGAAGAAATCTGCCAGCGCCTTATCTAATCTAAGGTAGCAATCTTCTGTTTCTATGGCATTTACGCCTACCTGATGGCCGATATAATCGGTGCTGGAGCAGCTGATGGTCAGCAGGTCAGTATCAGAGTTTTTACCCAGGTTCTCGCCCTCGATGGCTGCCTTGGCAATATCGAAAGTCAGATTGCAGCCGAATGGGGTGTTGCGGAGAATCTTGTAGCCATGCTTCTTGTATAAGGAAGGCAGGTCGAGTGGCAATACAGCCTTCTCACCTTCAACAATTCCATTCTCGTAGTTGTTGTCATCGCTGGTGCTTTCCTTATAGGAATCGATAGGGTAGAGCGTCTCCCATTTCTTGGATAGATACTTGTTTGGGAGTTTCTGCTTGTTGAACTTGTTCACCCATTCTGGCAACTTATCCATATAGAAGGTGCTGGTGATGAACTTGCCCGATTTATCATCAAACCAGTAAGCGCCATTGGCGTGATGACCGGCAGGGAGGATGGAAGCTCTGTCTTTCAAGGCCACGCCCACTACCTTAGAGCGGTTGTTGGTAGCCAGACGGAGTTCATCGCCGATGGTGGTTACCCACAGATTGCGAGGCGACATCTTGCCCGCCTTGCTATCAGAGCCCACAGGGTTCACGGAATCATCAGCGGTGCAGTACACTATCTTGCCATCCTTCACGAAGTTATTGCCTGCAATTCCGTGGATAGAAGGCACGGAACCGGTCCAGATAGAAGAGTGGCCGATGGCTGTAACCGAAGGGATATAAGGAATCTTGCAGTTTTCCACGCTGAATCCTTCGCCGAGCATTCTCTTGAATCCGCCTTCGCCGTAGCGGGCATAGTAGCGATAGAGATAATCCCATCGCATCTGGTCGATAACGATGCCTACAACGAGCTTAGGTCGTTGAGGCTGAGCCTGTGCAATGCCGCAGAAGCAGCAGAGTACGAAGATGAGTTTAAAAATCTTATTCATTTCTCTACATGTTATTTGACACATCTATATCTGATATAGATAGATTGTAATATGTCTTAAATACGCTTGCAAAGATACAATATATTTTGGGATAAAACAATAAAAACAGAAGAAAATGCATGGAATGGAGACTTCGTAAGGAAAAGTTCTTCACTTTTAATATTTAAGTACTTGATATTCAGTAAGATATTAGGTGAATAGTGAGCGATACTCTTCACCTGCTATCATCATTCTTTCAAAAAATATCTATTTGCATGTTACAAAGTAAATCTACGAGACAGCCTACTGTCAGATACTCCGCCAGTTAGCTGTTCTTGGTCCGCTAGTCGGCTGTCCTATGTTCGCCAGTTTACTGTTTAGGCATAGTAGCTGGCTGGCGAACACTCAAAAGCGAAAAAACTCTATGATTGAAAAAAACTCCTAAAGGAGTGAACTTTTCAGATTTTATTTGTACTTTTGCCATGTCATTCAGTATTTTACTGTTTTTTAGCAACACTAGGATAAGTGAATTTACTGACGTGGCAATATTCTGAGTAACTTTAGGTTGTTCGGGTGCTTATAAAAATATTAAATTATAGTGTTGCAGAAATAAGGGTTATATAATAAAATTTTGAAAACATTGATGGAAAAGAATAATTTAATTTTGAAAATTTTGGCAGATTGGAATCCATTAGATGTTCCTAAAGCTATAGCAAATGAAGAATATGTTTCATATGTTCAAGTTTTGGCAAGGAAGACTAGCCATGAAGAGATATACCAATGGTTGTTGGATTTCGTCAAAGATAACTATGGCATAGCTGATGTCGATAAGAAAGCTAAAGTCGAATTAGAAAGTATAGCAGATAGTTTGTTTGCCGTTGTAATGAAATGAGATATTTTAATTTAAAAGTGTTGGTAGGAAAGAAACCTAAAGATACATTTTGGGAAAAGATAACAAATAAGTTATTAACCCATTTAGTTAAGTTATTAACCCATTTAGTGCCGAAGGCTAACCCTACATTAGAGGAAAATCTTGACTACGTTAAAGAATGGTACATAGAGTATGATGACGTAGAAGAATATACTAATAGAGAAGTTGGTGTGGCAGAAAATGGCATGGTGGTGTTCAAAGCCCCCTTTGAAGAAAACTGGGGGTATTGGTGTGATAATGACATGACTATGGATGATTATCGAAATCTCAATATTCATGCAATATCAAAGGAAGCATTTGAGAAACTTTGGAATGAAGTGATACAGCTTCCTTTTGGGACAGAATCAAATAGTTCTAAGTAAGATGGATAAATTGATTGAACTTATAAAGAGCAATTCCTTCTCAACTGCAGAAAAGCTGTTGAGGAAGAAATTAGAAGAGTCACCAAATAACTGCTATTTGTTGACTCAACTTGCAAATGTCCTATGGAACAGATGCAAAGATAAGGAAGCTTTGTCTTATGCCGATAAAGCAAAAGAGGTATGCCCTGTCATGCCTCTCTTGAATTATACTCGTGGCAGAATCCTTTGGTCATTAGAAAAATACGAACAATCCATAGAAGAGTGGGATGTTGTTTTAAATATGACTATTGAGGAGGTTGCGGAAAATGGCTATGGTGTCAGATGGGCAAAGTCTGTCATCAATGATTCTAGATATTATAAGGCAGATTGTCTCTATCACCTTTTTAAAGATAAGGAGGCCTTGGCTCTCATGGAAGAGCATTTGTCACACCGAGGAAAAGGTATTGAAAGCGATTTCTCCAAAAAGGAAGCTGTTCTTTTCTATAAAGTATTAAAGTATAGTCATCCAAGGACTGTTGCAAAAGCCTCAGATATAGGGTATGCTTCTGAATCTCAGCGGAATCGGATTTTGAAAAAGATTGATGCTTTGGAAGATAATGCCAATAAGGAGAAACTAGTGCGCTATCTTCGTGTCATTTGCAAGCGTTATTCCAAAGAGTATTATTTGAAGACGATTCTTTCCGAGACCTATAAAGCCGTTGGGGATAAGGCTGGTTGCTTAACTTATGCAAAAGCAGCTTTTGAGCAAGAACCCAATGACCCTCTTGTTAAGTATGACTATGCTGTTGCGTTGATGTTTAACGGCTTATCTGAAGATGCTCTTTTGCAGTTTGAAGAATTAGTTGCGTTAGGGCTAGATTATATCGCATTCTCTGAACATGGTGAAGGAGTAAGATGGGCAAAGAAACTTTTGCGGAATACGCAAAAACAAATAGACCAAATTCAAGCAAACTAACAACGAAAAAAGCAGTTAAGCGATTTCTGCTTAACTGCTTGATTTTCAATGTGGACCAGCTAGGGCTTGAACATAGGACCTCCAGATTATGAGTCTGTGCCGAGCCTTACTAACTCCTGCGGACTTAGCAAGGTGTAACCACTGAGCTACAAGTTCTTTTATGCTAATTATCAACCTGTTAATGAACACTGATAGAATGAAATTAGTCAATAATCATCCTTTTTGCAGGTGCAGCGATAGATTGCATGATGCAAAGTTTTTAGGGATTCATTTTATAGAGAGAACCCCATATCTCTGATAATCTCTTTCACTACGCTGAGTTTTACAGTCTCAGCATCGCCCTTGTCATAGAGCAACAGGAGTTCTATCTCTCCATTTTGTTCTTGTGCTAGAACATTGTAAGTGATAACTCTAGCTCCACCCGAGAGTCCTTTATGTTTTGACTCAATAGCCATTCGTATCTTGCGGATGCCAGGCGATAGTTCCGTTCCTTGAAGAGGATTTTCTTGCAAGCTCTTTTTGAATTTATCCAAGTCATGTTTGAAACTTGGGTATTTCTTACTCAGTCGTTTGGCTTCTTTGGCAAAGTAAGAAGAAACGTGAAGATTATAGCTCATCGAGAAGACTGTCTAAGGATTGAAGTTGTTTCTTTCCTTCCATGTGGTCTTTTACTTCCTGCAAAGCACCACGAAGTTCAGCTGCAAGGTCTCTCTTATTACTCACAATATCATCTGAGCTGATAGGTACAATCTTGAAGCTACCTGTACGTGACTTTAAAATCACGTGCTCACCAGCGTTTGCCTTATTAAGGTATTTGGTCTGGTTTGTTCTGAAATCTCTTGTACTGACTACTAACATAATCTTAAATGTTTTAATGTTTACGGTGCAAAGATAATATTTTTGTTTGACTTGGCAACCATTTTGGTAACTAAATTTTTGTTTTTATGGATAATTAGCTAAAAAATAAAGCCAAGTAATCTTATGATTGTAAGATTCTGTATAGACTATTTCCATGAAGTTTGTCTGATAATTGCTTGAGTAATTGAAGTCTTTTTAGACTTTATTATCTTTCGAAAATATGTATATTATTGTATATCAAAATTCTGTCTGATAGTATTTGCATGTTTTTTTAGACCTATAGTCTTTCCTTATTTGAAATAAAGTTGTACTTTTGCACTCGGTAAAATACAAATAATATGAGGAAGGAAGCATTATATATATTATTAGCTTTTATGTTGGTGGTAATCTTTGGAGCTTGTCATCAAAGTCACAAGAAGGAGTTAGATTTGGCTTATGCGTTAGTCGAATCTAATCCTGATAGTGCATTGGTTTTCTTGAACCATATCAACCAAGATAAACTTTCAGAAGAGGAGATGGCGAAGTATGCCCTTGTCTATTATATGGCGCAGGACAAAACTGGCAAGGATGTTGATAACGATTCTTTGATTCGCATTGCATATGATTGGTATGAAAAGTGTCAAGATGATTCCCTTTATGCTCGAAGTATGTATTATATGGGTAAATACTTCATGCTTAATGATAGTGTAGAACAAGCAAAAGTTTGTTTGGAAAAATCATATCATTTGGCGAATGAAACTGGAGATGTTTATTTGGTTTCACTTTCATTGGATAAGTTGGTAAGAATCGAGGGAGATTTAAATCCACAGAAAGCTTTGGTGCTTGCAAGGGAGTTAGTAGAACTCTATGATAAGCAGTTTCAATTACCTCTAAAAAACAAGGTGTATGCTAGGCTTCGTTTAAGTACAAGCCTTATGTGTGTCGATAGTTTTGCCTCTGCATTGAATGAAAATTTTAAAGCTCTAAATGATGCAAAAGTGCTGAATGACAAAGAAATTATGTCTGATGTTTATCAAGATCTAGCTTTTGTTTATGGGGAACTCGGTAAAAAAGATAGTAGTTTGTATTATGCAAAAATCGCAAGTACACAAAACAACCCTAAAGATATTACTTGCCAATTAGAGTTGGCATTTGCTTTTTATGATGTCGATTCCCTAAAGGAAATGTTTACCGTATTAAGTGGGCTTAGTCCTAAGCAAATGGAAGACAAAAATGCTGTTCTTTACCTAAAAACTTTGGGAGCGATAAAAAGTAAGAATACTGCTTTTGCCATAAATTGTGTTGACTCAGCAAGCAACTATTTTGAAGAAACATATCGTAAAGCAGTGAAAGGAAAATATGACTATTATACCTCCTATATAAACAAGGTAAAAGAAAAAGCAGAACTGAAGGGTAGAGCAGAAATGCAAAGATGGGTGTTTCTGCTGTCTCTTTTGTTACTAATTTCATTGCTTATATTTATATGGTATGCTTATCTTGCAAACAAGAAGCGAACTTTCCTTAAATTCCAGCAAGAAAAAGAACTAGCAGCAACAAAGTTGGTTCATGAACAAGAGATGCATAAACAAGAAATAATGATGGCAGACAAATTACATAAAGAAGAACTTGCTCATAAGGAAGTTCAATTATCGGTAATGCGTAATTATTTGATAAAGAAAATTGAGATTGTGGAGAAGTTGAATTCAATCAGAGAAAAAGATGTTAAACATTTTGTCCTATCCGAGGAAGATTGGGCAGAACTAGAGGTATTTTTGGAAGGTGTAGAAGACTGCTTCGTTACCAGGTTGAAAAAGCTACATCCCAATTTGACACAAAGTGACATAAGGCTTATGATGTTGCTGCGGTTGAAGTTGTCTCAGAAGGCTTTGGCTTCAATTTACTGCATTAGCGAGAAGGCAATCAAGCAAAAACTGTTTTTGTACAAAGAGCGTGTTGGCATCCAAAATAGACCTATTTCGTTGCGGAAATACATAGAAAGGTTTTAAAAACTTCTCGAAAAAGTCATTTTTAGACTTTGTGAAACAAGAGATTGGCTCTAATATTTTGTCTTTAAGGTAGTTATGTCAGTTTTGCTGTGTTTAATAAATAGACCTAATTTGCTTGCTTTATTGCCTAAAGATAACTAATTTTGCAGTCGAAATCTTTAATTCAATAAGTTTATGAAAAAGAAATTAATATTAATTGGATTGTCACTACTTTTAGCTGTTCCGACTCAGTTGGATGCAAAGAAGTTAACTTCCGTCATGGAAGTAAGGATAGTGGAATGGCGCGCACAGTATTTCCACAAGTAACAGGTGACTTAGAAGCAAATGTGCTAACTTTAAGCATCTGTAGATATACAGGTGTAGCTCAAATCTGTGTATCAGATAATAGCGGTAATATGATACAAACATATTCCGAAGTAATACAAGGTAAGAGTGTAATAGACTTAGACCTTGGTGATTTAGCAGAAGGTGAGTACACCGTTACTGTGACTTTGGGGGACAATGGCTATTTGGGAATTGTCAGTCTAAATTAGTTTGTCTTTCCTTGAAGGTGTCATTAATTCTAACTAAAAACTATTAGGCGATGAAAAAGATATTCTTGCTTATGCTTCTGTTTGCTTCTGTATATACTAAAATACAGGGGCAGACCGTTATCTATACGTACAATGCACAAGGAAGTTGTACTTCTCGTGTTTATGCGAATGGTGTTCAAAAAGCTAAGAGCACCAAAAAGTTAGCTACAGGAAACTATCCTATAAAAGTGTCAGTTTCGCCATCCGCAATGTTTTGTGACAATATCACAATCTCTACAGTGGGGGCAAGCAACAGTTTGGCGTATGTATTGGCAAACGCATCTGGACAAGTTGTCTTGAAAGGCTCTTTCGTAAGTGAAGGTGTTACTTTGGCTACATCGAGCTTACCTTGTGGAATCTACTTACTAAAAGTAAGTGGTGAAAACTATGAACATTCTTATAAATTGACAAAGAGATAGAGCTATGAGAAAATATTTACTCCTCTTTATAGTTTCCTTATTTGCCATGAGTACTTTGGCACAGGAACGCCTTTTTACGGACAAAGAACACGGTGGAGCAGAGAATGGCATATTTGGAAAAATCAATGATGAGATAAATGTGTCCCCAACAGGGCAGTTATCTTATGAGATTCCTATACCTGCCCTCCCTGGAACAGGTGGAATGAAACCAACTTTGTCGGTAGCTTACAATAGTTCCACTAAGAATGGTTTGGCTGGATATGGATTTGATTTATCTGGTCTTTCCATTATCAATCGAGTGCCTTCCGATAGATTCCATGACATGCGATCTACGGCAATAGATTTTACCAGCAATGACCATTTCGCCTTGGATGGTCAGAGATTGATAAACTATGATTATGCTTTTGATACCGAAACAGAATATAGGACTGAAAACAATTCTTTTGCCAAGATTTTGGCAAAGGGAAAGAGTACGAATCCTACATCTTTCAAGGTATTTACCAAGTCAGGCTTGATATATGATTATGTGTCTGTTGCAAAAGCTTTGGGAAAATCCGAGTCTGACTCCACTTTGTTCTGGTTGGTTTCAAAAATCTCAGATACAAAGGGCAATTATATGACTGTCACCTATGGTGGTGATGCCAGTACAAATGACTTTTATCCTTTACGAATTGATTATACGGGGAACGATGCCATGGGTGTAGTTCCTTATGCTTCTATTCGTTTTAGTTACAATAGCAATTTTTATACTCCTGTCACCTATGTCAATGGAGTCAGGGTTAAGAGGAGTAAGGTCATTTCTTCCATTTCTCTATACATGGGCAATCAGTCCGTGCGAACTTTCCAGTTCTCTTATCAGGAAGTAAACCGTAAATACCAGTTGGTGAAAATTACAGAAAGCACTTCCGATGGAGAACGAAAGAATCCAACACGGCTTGCATGGAGCAATCTCACGGATTTCAATGTCAAGAACTACAACTATAGTCAAACCCAGCTCATTCACAAGGCAACACTGACTGTTGGTGATTTCAATGGTGATGGCATGGCTGATTTCATTGCGACTCCTGAGAATGACAAAGCTGGATGGAAAGGTTGGAAACTTTTCATTAGCCATGGTACTTATTTTGAGCAGGTAGCAAGTGGTTCTTGGAATTGGAATGATGACAAGTTGGAGCAGGTTGTATGTGGTGACTTTAATGGTGATGGCTATGCCGATGTTGTCGTGAAAAGATGTCATTCTGGGAAATGGCACAATTGTGATTTATACACAACATCGTTGGATAGCAACGGAAAGGTTGGCTTGACCTTTTCCAAATGTTTCTTGTCTCTTTCAACAAATTACACCATCCAAGCCGTTGAGTTGAATGGCGATGGAGCCACTGATTTGTTCGCTTGGCTTGAAAACTCCAAAGAGTGTAAGTTGATTCGTTCGGAGCAGAGTGGATATACTCTTACTCCATTAGGTTATACAGCTACACGTTATTGCTCGGAGAAATGGGACCGTGTGGAGTTTGGTGACTTCAACGGTGATGGTTTGACCGATGTCATGAACCTGAACGACAATGGGCACTATATCATGTATAGTGATGGCGCTGGTACTATGACGAAAGAGACAAAATCGTCATGGCCTAACAAGAACCATTATATGGAACTTGGCGACTTCAACGGTGACGGCAAGACGGACATGTTGCTCACTGGATGGTCGAAAGATCCTAACAAGGGGGGATGGAGTAACTGGTGCATCAATTACTCAAAGGGAGATGGCACTTTTACTAGAGAATATTATTCCAAACCTTTTGACGCACGTACAAAGCAATTGTTTATTGCCGACTTGAACGGCGATGGTTATGATGATTTCCAAGCTATCGATAAGACATCATCAGGAAGTAACATGACGCAGCCACAGGCCTATCTTAGTGATGGTAGAGGTAATTTCTATAAGCAAGTAAAGGGTGGAAATGTGTATGCCACAGACACATGGCATTTCTATGTGGGTGATTTCAATGGTGATGGCAAAGCAGACTTCGTTTGTACGTCAGATTGGAATAAAAGCAACTGGGATGGTTACCAAATTTACTTGATGCCATCAGATAAAAATAGCCTCTTGACGGAAATTACAGATGGTCTAGGAAATCAGACCAAGATAGACTATAAGTATATGACAGACAATACTGTATTTACTAGAGGAAAGTCAAAGTCATACCCACTTATTTCCATAGGTTCTTCATGGTCAGTCGTTTCTTCCGTTTCTACCCCTGATGGAATTGGCGGAACCAATGTTGTTTCTTATCAGTATGAGGATGCCTTGTTCCATAACAATGGTAGGGGATTGCTGGGATTTGCCAAGTGCTCTATAAAGGACGAGACTACCAATGCGTTGAGTACAACGGAATACGCTGTAAACACTGATAAATATGTGATAGCCCCAGTACATAGTCAGACTACTATTGATGGTAGAAAAATAGAAGAGAGTGATTATACTTATACACTCAAGACTAACTATGCGTCATCGTCTTATAACTCCAACATTTATACTTATGTACCAACAACTACTCGCCAGCGTAGTTACGAGTTTAACGCAGGTAGCGTGGTCAAGGATGTGACAACCATCAATGAGTATGACAACTTTGGAAATGCGACCAAGACCGTGGTCAAGGATGGAAATTTTGAGACAACGACAACCAGCACTTTCGTAAATGACACGAAAAAATGGATTTTGGGCAGACTTACGGAAAGCACTGTCTCTAAGTCTAACGAAAATGGTACTATAACAAAGAAATCTTCCTTTGAGTATGACAACACATCAGGATTGTTGACTGCCGAGACGTTTGCGCCAGAGAACTCAATGTTGGGGTATCGGAAAGCGTATGTCCATGATGGTTTTGGAAATATTATCAAGAGCACAGAAACCCCTTTGGACAATTCTTCTGAGAGGGTTACGTTATCAACCTACGACGCACAAGGTCGTTTCATGGTGTCTTCCACCAATAGTCTTGGCTTTACAGAAAAATCAACCACAGATAATGCAACAGGTTTGGTTACGGCTGCTACGGACAAGAATGGCATAGTTACTCATTATACTTACGATAAGTTTGGAAGTCTTGTAGAGGCTACTACGCCTATCTCAAAAGCATTGAAGACAACAGGTTGGAGTAGTGGTATGACTGATGCCCCTACAAATGCCTTGTATTTCACATGGAACAAGGCAACTGGAGAAGCCTACACTATCGAATTCTTCGATTGTCTGGGTCGTTCGCTTAGAAAAATAACGGAATCCGTAGGTGGAAAGAAAGTCTATGTAGATCAAGTTTATAACAAAAAGGGCGAGCTTGTCAAGACTTCCGAGCCATATTTCGCAGATGCCCAACAGTATTGGACTTCGAACGAGTATGATGCTGCAAGTAGAATCATCGCTCAGACAAATCCTGATGGAAGCAGATATGAGTTCCAATATGCGGGTCTTAAAACAATCACGACAGACCCATTAGGTCATACAGACACCAAGGTAAACAACCTTAATGGCTTGCTGGAGTCAAGTATAGACAATGCAGGAACCAGTATTACCTATAAATATAATGCAGATGGTAAATGTATAGAAACCAAAGGTCCAAGGACTACGATTCGCTGCACCTATGACATTGCTGGAAACAGAACCAGTTTGGATGACCCAGACTTAGGTATCTCACAAGACACATACAATGCTTTTGGTGAGCTTGTAAGTCATCATGATGGACATGGAGATACTCAATATAAATATGATGCAGGTGGGCGTGTCATCTTGGAGTCACGACCAGACGTTACGATTTCTACCACTTATGATAATGGTTGGAAGGGAGCGATTGATGAGGTGACGTCCGTTGGCAGTGTCAAGTCCTCCTATTCATATACTTATGACCGTTATGGAAGAACAGTTAAGAAACATACCCTCATTGATGACAGAGAGTATGAAACAGCCTATACTTACAACTCTGCTAATCATATCGAGTCGATAACATATCCAAATGGACTAAAGGTCAAGAATGAATATGATGATTGTGGAATACAAACATCCGTTTTAAACGCTGATGACCAAAAGGTATATTGGAAGCTTTCCACTCTGAATGCAAGGGGACAAGTGGAAAAAGAGGAATATGGGAATGGACTTGTCACCTCTACGGGCTATGATGCAGCAAAAGGTATCATTACCAGTATATTCACGGAAGGAATCCAAAATTGGAACTATGCTTTTGATGCTGTAGGGAATCTTGTCTCACGCAGTGATTTATACAAGAATCTTGTAGAATCGTTCTCTTACGATGGCTTAAACCGTCTTGTTACCGTTCGTAAGAATGGGCAAATAACTCAGTCTGTAACATACGATGCAGCAGGTAACATAACCAGCAAATCCGACGTAGGCACATACAATTATGAAGTTGGTTCGAACAAACTGGCTTCTATTACAAATTGTAAGCGTACCATAGCGACATGGGATGACATTGCTTATAGTTCTTTTGACAAAATCACCAAACTGGTGTCTGATGGAAAGACCATGTTGTTGGAGTATGGTCCTGATAAGTCAAGAGTGCTGTCAGACATTCAAGGTGTCCGCAAATACTATGTCGATAATCTGTTTGAGCAAAAAATAGACAATGACAAAATAAGCAACATCAACTATATTTTTGCTTTTGGCAAAGCTGTTGCTATCGTAACAGAGAGTGTAAACACCGATATCAAGTATCTGCACCACGACCATTTAGGTTCTATTCAAGACTATACCGACGAGGCAGGTTTGTTGTATCAAGACCTAAGTTATGATGCGTGGGGATTGAGACGTAGCCCAGACAATTGGGTTGTGTTTGATGTACTCACATCAAGTCACGCTTTTGACGAGCATGGCTTTGGTGGGCACGAGCATCTCGACTTGTTTGATTTGGTTAACATGGATGGTAGAATGTACGACCCTGTGGTATGTCGTTTCATCTCTGCTGACCCTTTCGTTCAAAGTCCAGACTTCACCCAAAGCCTGAACCGCTATGCCTATTGCATCAACAATCCTCTTTCACTAATAGACCCTTCTGGCTATAGCTGGTTCAGTAAGAATTGGAAGTCCTTGGTTGCTTCTGTTGTTGGTGTGGCTGTCAGTGTGGTAACAGCTGGTTCTGGTTCGGGAATAGGTGTCGCCATTATTGCAGGTGCTGCTGGAGGAGCCGCTGGCGCATTGACAGGAGCTTTGCTGAATGGAGCCAATATAGGACAAATTGCCAAATCAACATTTACTGGTGCTTTTTGGGGTGGTCTAGCTGGAGCTGCAAATAATTTGGCTGGAGACATCAATGAGTTTTGGCTACGAATCGGTGCACATACTCTCTCGGAAGGAGTGATGGAAGGATTGCAAGGTGGAAACATGTTGCATGGCTTTATGATGGGAGCTACTTCTTCGTTAGGTGGAAGTTTCATTGACCATAATCTTGAATCCTTAGGAAAATTAGGTGAAGTCGCCGCAAATTCTATTCTTAGTGGTACTGTTGACGAAATCGGTGGTGGTAAATTTGCAAATGGTGCCATTACAGGAGCTTTTACTATCATGTTTAATGACATGATGCATAAGTTCAAGGAGACAGAAGCTATGAGAGTTTCACGTGTGGACCGCCCTTTAGAACCTGTTTATCCTGAGTTTGTTCTTCTTTCTGCTACAAAACTTATATATAATTTTAGTAAAAAAGCAATAGTAGAGGGATTTGAAAGTTTTGCTGCATTTAAAAATGCCAAAGGAAAAGCTGGGGAAGGGTACAATTGGCATCATATCGTAGAACAGACACCTTCTAATGTCAACAGATTTGGGGCAAAACGAATTCATAGTACAAGCAATTTAATTAAAATTCCTGGTGGTAAAGGCTCTATTCATGCAAAAATATCTGGGTATTATTCTTCTAAACAGCCGTTTACTCATGGTAAAACTGTTAGAGAATGGCTTTCTACTAAAAGCTATAGAGAACA
>ERZ1026876.1172-NODE-1172-length-13538-cov-5.569087_pt1 | contig 13538 bp, 12 predicted proteins | sample MGYA00380168_ERZ1026876 | MGnify/ENA primary metagenome ERZ1026876 (study PRJEB33269, sample SAMEA4719804) | human gut metagenome | biome: human-associated habitat; feature: organic feature; material: feces | place: Cameroon | collected 2013-10 ... | reverse complement strand
AGTTAGCACCGTAAATCCCTAAAAAGAAAAAAGCTGCAACCGGCAGACTTGCTCCAGCAACTGGTATCCCAAGAAAAGAGGAATAAAAATCCGTCATTTCTGTTCACTGCGAAAATATCTGATCCAATAACCTTCATAGCAAAGCATCAACAAAACAGCCAGAATCAGCCATATTGTCCAAAGATTCGGTTTCCGCAAATTAAAATCAGAGAAGATCAACACAATACCACAGATAAGTATTTCTCCGATTCTTTCAAACAGTAACAGTACCTTATTTTCATTTACAACATACTGCTCATAATCCTTTGGTTTGTGCTTTGTCCAAATGATATTGGGAATAAACAACATTAACAGAAATATCAACCCCATATACGAAAATCCAAAATGAATCATTTTTATGCTCCTTATATTTTTTCAAGCCGACAAATTCAATATACACCAATGATTATACCATAACATCAGTTATCCCGCATCCATATTTTAAAGAGTGCAGAGCATTACGCTCCGCACTCTTCTCATACATATATCAGTTCTCTTATTATAATCTCCTCTACCGAACTTCGTACATTATTCATCAGTCTTACCCATTTCATCTGATCACGTGCCTTTAATTCTTCTGTAATACCTGCCCCTGCTTTCATCTGCTCCACAAGAAGCTCCATTCTCTCATAGCACTCCTCTTTAACCTCATGCAGATGTTCATTCAATTTTCCATCCATGAGAAGTCTGAAATATTCTCCTCTGCGGTGGTTTTTCAAATACTCCCACCGCATCCGTCCAAATCTTCCGATCTCATAGTGTGTACCTTCCGACAGTTTCAAATCCGGATAATACAATCCGTCTGCCCCAAGTGTGTAACTGATTCCATTCTCTCCAATGATGTGTTTCTCCATAATCTGCTCCTATCTGCCACCTCTGTCACTCCTATAATGGTAGCTTTGTCTATTGTTTTCCCGTTCCTGCACTTCCTGTTGCTTCCTATACAATCTCGCCTTCAAGCTGTCCGATTCTGCCTTGTTTCCGGTCTGTTGCTTCCACCGTGCAACTGCCGACTGATAATCTGCATATTCCCCTTTAGAAGCCTTAAATTCAGCCACGAACTCCTTCACATTCTTATAACCATAACCCTGCACAATACTTGATAAGTACTGCTTCATGCTGGCTATCTGTGTCTGTAACTGTTCTGCCTGCTCCTGCAACTCCTTACGCTGTTTTGCCTTGAAAATCCCATTTGCTCCGGCTAGTTCCTTTTCCACACAATCGAGCTGTTGCTCTCTCTGATAGATTGCTGTATTCTGCTTCTCCAGCTTCGTGTAAATATCCGCAAGCCTTAGATACCTGGAAGCAAGTTCAGACTTTTTAGGCATTTCCGATATTGGCTCACTTTTTACTGTCACTGGCTCATTGACAGCCCGAACTTTTGTCGGTTCCGGCTCTGCCTTTACAACCGCTGCTGTGACCTTATTCTTAAATATCCTACTAATCAGAAGTTCCAATGCATATACCGCTGTCATTATCAGACTTTTGAACAAAGCTGGATTTCTCCCAGACTTCTGAATGGAAGCCTTTACTTTCTGTCCAATTTCACTCTGCTTCACTTCCAAAATTTTTCCCTCCGGCACGTCACTAATCAATGCTCTGTCCACTGTCTGATTCCACATGGTACGGTACTGATTATCGGCTTTTATCTGCTCTGCTTTAGGATTGTTCTTACCAATCTTTTTCGTAGGCAGATATACACCGTTTCTGTCAAAAACCTTGAGCTTTTCTTATGATGACAGTTGCTTATGTACGCGAGTGGATGGAGCATTCTGTTAGGGGTGTATTATGCTACTTTGCAATATTCTTTGCCATTTTTATAATTGTATGGGTAATTCAATTTGTAATTTGGAAAAGACGTATCTCAAAAATCAATTCTAAGATAACGTATAAGAATTAAAGATTTCTTTAAAAAAACTGCAAGCATTTTGCAAGCACAAAAAACGGGAAGCCTTGATTTATAAGGCTTCCCGCTATTTCTATATCACTCAAACTCAATCGTTCCAGGTGGCTTACTCGTCAGATCATACATTACTCGATTGACACCCTTCACTTCATTAATAATTCTTGTCATTACTCTCTGCAATACTTCAAACGGAATATCTGCGCAGTCAGCAGTCATGAAATCGCTGGTGCATACGGCACGAAGTGCAACTGCATAGTCGTAGGTACGTTCATCGCCCATAACACCAACAGAACGCATATTAGTAAGAGCCGCAAAATACTGTCCAAGTCCCTTATCAAGACCTGCTTTCGCAATCTCCTCACGGTAGATATAGTCAGCATCCTGAACAATCTTAACCTTCTCAGCAGTTACTTCCCCAACGATACGGATTCCAAGACCCGGACCCGGGAATGGCTGACGGCTTACCAGATACTCTGGGATGCCAAGCTCACGACCAGCTTTACGAACCTCGTCCTTGAACAGGAGACGAAGCGGTTCAACGATTTCTTTGAAATCAACATAATCCGGAAGTCCGCCTACGTTGTGGTGGCTCTTGATCGTTGCAGATTTTCCGAGACCGGATTCGATCACATCAGGATAAATTGTTCCCTGTACTAAGAAGTCGACAGCGCCGATCTTCTTTGCTTCTTCCTCAAAAACACGGATAAATTCTTCACCGATGATCTTACGTTTTGCTTCCGGTTCAACAACTCCTGCAAGTTTCTGGTAGAAACGATCCTGCGCATTTACACGGATGAAGTTCAGATCATATGGACCATCCGGACCAAATACTGCCTCGACCTCATCACCCTCGTTCTTACGAAGAAGTCCCTGATCGACAAATACACAAGTAAGCTGCTTACCGACTGCCTTGGATAACAGCACGGCTGCAACAGATGAATCTACACCACCGGATAATGCACAGAGCACCTTGCCATTTCCAATCTTTTCACGCAGACTCTTGATCGTATCTTCAACAAAAGAATCCATCTTCCAGTCACCGGAGCATTTACATACATCCATGACAAATGCACGAAGCATCTTCATTCCTTCTTCTGTATGCATAACCTCTGGATGGAACTGTGTTGCATATAAGTTCTTCTCTGCATTTTCCATTGCCGCAAATGGACAGTTTGGAGTCGTTGCAGTTGATACAAATCCTTCCGGTGCTTCTGCGATATAGTCGGTATGACTCATCCAGCAGATTGTTGATTTATTTACATCTTTAAACAAAATGGAATTCTTATCCACTGTTACCTCAGTTCTGCCATATTCACTGACCGGAGCAGTTGCTACCTTGCCGCCGAGCACATGTGCCATCAACTGTGAACCATAACAAATTCCAAGGATTGGAATACCCAGTTCAAAAATTTCCTTGCTGTAACTTGGTGAATCAGCCTTGTATACACTATTCGGTCCACCGGTGAAAATAATGCCTTTCGGGTTCATCTTCTTGATCTCGTCAATGCTCATAGTGTACGGATGTACTTCTGCATAGACATTACATTCTCTGACCCTTCGTGCAATAAGCTGATTGTACTGTCCACCAAAGTCCAGTACGATAATCAATTCCTTATTCATGAAAGTTTCTCCTTTATTTTTCTTAACCATGCCACTCGCAAATACTTCGTATTTCCTCTCTCGCACGGTTTTTCTTTTTCGCCGTGCACACTCGCAAATACTTCGTATTTCCTCGTTGTCGGGCTTTCGCCCTATCAAAATAAACTCTAATGCTTTCGTCTGCAAGCAGCCGAATCATCAGAGTTTATTTTGGCACGGCTCAATGCTTACGCATATTATACCATGTAATCTCTCTATTTTCTACACCTAATCCTGCTCTATTTTACCTTCCCGCGCAATACTTCCAGCCCTTTCTGGTACTGTGTATCCTTCTCACCCTGGAAATCATCTGCCGTATAATCTTCCGGAAGTTTCACTTCGATATCCGGAGCCACGCCCTTCTTATGAATGTCATTTCCATTTGGAGTGAAATATTTGGCAGTTGTAAGCTTTATCGCCGATCCATCAGAAAGTGGGATAACCGACTGCACGATTCCCTTTCCATATGTGTTCTCGCCAATGATCGTCGCAACACCATATTCCTTTAATGCTGCCGTCATAATCTCAGATGCGCTTGCGCTCTCCCCATTTACAAGCACTACCATCGGAAGATCAAGCTGCTCATCATCCGTAGATTCATAAGTTGATAAGACATTTCCATTCTTATCTTCCTGATATACGATCTTTCCGGCAGGGAGCAGATAATCGCACATATCGACAACTGTAGCTAACATTCCACCCGGATCTGAACGAAGGTCGATCATCAGTGCTGTCATGCCCTGAGACTTCAGATCTTCTACAGCATCCCTGAATAAATCATTTGTATTTGCTACAAACTGTGTTACACGGACGTAACCAATCTTCTTATCTGCATCTGCCATAAAGTAAGAAACGGTACTGTTCTCCAATTTTCTTCTGGTAATGGTTACTGTATGATACTTTCTCTCACTTGGTCTGTAGATTTCAAGAGTAACATCCGTACCTTCTTCTCCACGTATCTTTGTAACCAGGTAGTCCAGATCGTCGGATTCCTGAATCTCATAATCATCAATCTTACAGATCAGATCGTCAGGTTTGATGTCTGCTTCGGAAGCCGGTGAATCTTCTGTAATGCTGACCGCGATCGCATATCCGGTTTCCTCATCCTGTCTTACGACAACACCGATACCTGCATATTCACCTGAGCTGTCTTCCTGCAGTTTTGCATATTCCTCTGGTGTATAATATTTTGCATATGGATCATCCAACGCCTCGATCAAGCCGGCATACAGACCATTCTGCATATCCTCGTCTGAGGTGTCAAAATAATAGGACTTATCGATGATCGTTTCCAGACTCGCAAGCTTCTCCAACGTGTTTTCATCTACGACCGAACCATTATAATCCAGATTATCATGTCGTTTTCCGGCATCTGAATTCAGATCACCACTCTTTGAATTATCCTTAGTAAAAGAACAACCCATCATTCCGGCACATCCGGCTATAACCGCCGCACCTAGAATCCATCTCTTAAAATTATGTCTCATGTTACCTCCAGTGATGCATTTTTCGCATCCGCGTCCTTTCATAAACTTGAAAATATACATTTACCCGTATGTCAGATCATAAATTACATATAACCCTATAGGTATTCTGTAAATTTTCTTTTATAAACGACAACAGACAAATCCAGTTTTCACCCGATCTGTCTGTTGTTTTATCCTATGTGTAATTCTGTAAAATCCCACAATTCTGACCATCATCACATTTCTGCGGTTTCAGTCTTCATCTTGTTTTACAGGTAATCAAGTGGATTTACATAAGTTCCGTTTACCATTACACCAAAATGACAATGTGAACCTGTACTATATCCGGTACTTCCTGCCTTTGCAATTACCTGTCCCTGTTCTACTGTCTGACCCACACCGACTACCAGCTGGGAATTGTGCATATATACAGTAGAGATACCATTTCCATGATCGATCATAATGTAATATCCTGCGGATGAGCTGTACTGTGAGATAACAACCGTACCGGCCGCTGATGCAACAACATCACTTCCGGTTGGACATGGAATATCAATTCCCTTATGGTTAGAACTTGCACCTGCCGTAGGTGATGTTCTTGGTCCAAAATATGAACTGATTCTGCTTCCCTGCGTAGCAGGCCACATAAATGATCCGCCGCTCGGTGTATAATACTGTGGCGTACTACTTCCGCTTCCGCCACTGCTCTGCTGCTGTGCAGCCTGTTGTTCTGCAAGTTTTCTCTGGATCTCTGCGATCTGTGCATCTGCCGCATCCATTTCTTTCTGATATTTCTCAACCAAAGATTTCTGCGCATCGATATCCTGTGAATATTCAGCAATCTTCTGATTCTTTTCATTGATTGCTACATCCAGATTTGATTTCTGTGTTTCCAAATCTGCTTTAACAGATTCAACCTCTTTCAAATCCGTCTCAAGGGTTGTCTCATACTCCTGAATCTTCTGTCTGGTATCGATCAGTGCATTTAACTGCTTCTGGTCATAGCTTGATATCTGCTCTACATATTCTGACTTATTTAACATATCCGTAAATGATGCGGATGACATCAATGTATCTATGTACTCAACTTCTCCATTTTCATAGAGATACTGAATACGCTTCATCATTGCTGCATACTGATTGTCTTCCTCAACCTGCGCTGCTGCAAGATTCTTCTTTGTCTCATCAATCTCTGTATTTAATTTATCTTCTTCTTCTTCCTTTGCAGTAATCTGCGTCTGAATATCTGAAACCTGCTTATCCAGTGCTTCTACATCACTGATCAACTTATTCTGCTTCTCTTCAAGGCCATCCAACACGCCCTGAGCTTCTTTTTTATTTCCTTCCGCTTCATTCTTGCTGTCCTGTGCATCCTGAATACTTGTTGCCGATACCTGAGAAACAGGTGGCATTGCTGCGAGTGCAACCGCACATACAATAACAAGCGCCGTTTTTTTGAATTTCTTCATTAACGGTATCTGAATTTTCTTCAAAATAAAGACCTCCTCTTATACTTTCAAATGTTTTCTGGTAGTGATCAAACTACCAAATAAACCTACACCTATACCTAAAATAAGCCCAACAGGAACCATTGTTTTAAACAATTCTTCCTTACTTACAAATGCGAATACAGATGTAAGTACTGCAAATCGTCCTGCCACATATTCCAGTATCTTCTGATACATAACATATAACAGATAAAGCGGAATAACAGAACCGACTGCTCCGATAATAATACCTTCTATTATGAACGGCGCACGTACAAAGAAGTTTGTTGCACCGATCAATTTCATAATTGCGATTTCTTCCTTACGAACTGTAATACCGATTGTGATCGTATTACTGATCAGGAAGATGGATACCAGCATCAGAATTACTACAATTCCAATCGAAGCATATCCCACCAATGAGGACAATGTCGAGATACTGTCAGCTGTAACCTCAGAGCTTCTGACATTTCGTACTCCATCCAGACCTTTTGCAAATGCTACAAACTCAGCCTGTTTGGATACATCCTTCAGTGTTACTTCATAAGAAGCTGAATTCTTTAATGGGTTATCATCTCCGAATGCTGCCTTTGCAGCCTCAGGATCATCATAATTCTGCTCGCAGAATTTATCAAATGCTTCATCTGCACTGATAAAGTCCATCGTATTTACATAATCAAGAACTCGTATCTGTTCACCAATCAACTGAACCGTTTCGTCCGGAATATCTTCATCGAAGAAGATCGATATCGTTACATTATTCTCCAGATCCTTCATTCCTGACTGAAAGTTTACAACAACTGCATATACAATACCAAATATGAACAAACATGAAATAATTGTACCGATTGATGCAAGGGAGAACAATATATTTCTTCTGATGTTTGTAAATCCCTGTCTCAGGATATAAAAGAATGTACTAATCTTCATCTATATAACCACCTTGTTTTTCATCGCTGATAACCACACCTTTTTTCAATGTGATTACTCTCTTTCGCATCTCATTTACAATATCCTTATTATGAGTTACGACAACCACTGTTGTTCCACGCTTATTGATATCATCAAGCAGTTCCATGATATCCTGAGAGTTCTTCGGGTCAAGGTTACCGGTTGGCTCATCGGCAAGGATGATCTCCGGATTATTTACCAGTGCTCTTGCCATGGCAACTCTCTGCTGTTCACCACCGGAAAGCTCCTTCGGATAAGACTTATACTTATCAGCAAGTCCGACAAGTGTCAGCATAGCCGGAACTCTACGTCTGATGTATCTCGCAGGAGTCTGTATAACTCTCTGTGCAAATGCAACATTTTCATAGATGGTTCTGTCCTTTAACAGTCTGAAGTTCTGGAATACAACGCCGATTTTTCTTCTGACCTTCGGGATATTCTTTCTTTTTATAGTTTTATAATTATATCCTGCCACACGGATAGAACCGGATGTCGGATCTAATTCCTTTAATAAAAGCTTGATCAATGTTGTCTTACCTGATCCGCTGCTACCAACAATAAAGACAAATTCGCCTTTCTCTATATTAATATTAACATTCTTCAGAGCCGTCATACCACCTGGGTAGGTCATAGTAACATTCTCTAACTCTATCATAATGGTTTCCTTTCAAATTTAACGTCTGTACTTTCTCACTCTTTGCTTTTGCAAGTATAGCAGTAAAATGTGAAATATATGTGTAAATCCTGCATACAATATATTACAAAGAGTCCAGATTCTTCCTTTTAATAGTCTAATGACTCCATATACTTCATATACTTAACTACCATTAACGCAATCTTAAATGTGATCGCATCCTCAAATACACGAAGATCCAGACCGGTACTCTTCTGAAGCTTATCCAAACGATAAACCAGAGTATTTCTGTGAATATATAACTGTCTGGAGGTCTCTGATACATTCAGACTGTTCTCAAAAAACTTATCAATAGTAGTAAGGGTCTCTTCGTCGAACTCATCCGGTGATTTGCCATCGAAAATCTCACGAATGAACATCTTGCAGAGTGGGAGCGGAAGCTGATAGATCAGACGTCCGATTCCAAGATTACTATATGCGATAATATTCTGATTCTCGTAGAAGATCTTTCCTACATCCAGTGCCATCTTAGCTTCTTTATAAGAACGGGATACTTCCTTAATCTCATTTACGATCGTACCATATGATACATGAACAGAAGACATAACCTCTGTATTCAGCATATCTACAACAACCTTGGCAATCTTATTCATATCATCATAGGATTCTGTCTGCTTTACTTCCTTTACAAGAATGATGTTCTTCTCATCCACAGCGGTAATAAAATCCTTTGTCTTTGTAGAAAAGATATTACGAACTGTTTCAAGGGCATTTGTATCCTTCTCATTCTTTGTCTCAATGATAAATACGATTCTTCTTACATCTGTATCAATGTGAAGCTTCTTTGCTCTGTTGTAAATATCAACAAGCAACAGATTATCTAACAGCAGATTTTTGATGAAGTTATCCTTATCAAAACGCTCCTTATATGCAACTAAGAGATTCTGAATCTGGAACGCTGCGATCTTACCAACCATGTAAGTATCATCTGTCTCCCCCTTTGCAAGCAAGATATGTTCTAACTGGTTATCATCAAACACCTTAAAGAACTGGTAATCACGAATTGCCTGACTCTCTGCCGGGGAATCAACAAACGCAAGTACTGCTTCTTCACAGTCATCCACATCCTTAAATGTAGATGCAAGAATCTTTCCTTCTGTATCAAGAACACACAGATCAGTTCTTGTAATATTCTTTAATCCATCAATCGTATCCTGAAGTATCTGGTTCGATATCATATATTCTACACTCCTTATTCTTATATTCGGATTCCGTATTCTTTCCCCATCCATTCCGCCTGACGGATAAGCCTCCCGGAAAGCATACGAATAACAAAATACACTACTGTACCTATTCTAAATCATATTGCGAAAAAAAAAAAGAGAAAATGCAGAAATTTCTGCATTTTCCCTGTTTGTTTATAAATATTTAAGTATGTATGATCTATTAGCTTACTAAGATCTCCTCTGTTTCCTTATCAAAGATATGAATCTTGCTTAAGTCAAATGCAAACTGTACTGTATCGCCAGGTCTGGCTGTTGTACGAGCATTAACTCTTGCTGTGATATCGAACTGATCGATTGTGAAGTATAAGTAAACTTCAGCACCTAACATTTCGTAAATATTGATTCTTGCATCAATAACGCTTTCCGGTGATGACTCGATGAAGAGCTGCTCATCATGGATATCTTCAGGACGAATACCAAGAACAACTTCCTTATCAACTGCATCAAGTGCAATAAGTCTCTCAGCCTTACTATCAGGAACTTTAATTGAGTGTGAACCAAACATTAAGAGAATGTCTGCTCCGGACTTAACTACCTTACAATCAATGAAGTTCATAGGTGGCATACCCATGAAACCGGCTACGAATAAGTTACATGGCTTATCGTATAAGTTCTGTGGTGTATCTACCTGCTGAATAATACCATCCTTCATAACTACGATTCTTGTACCAAGTGTCATAGCCTCTGTCTGGTCATGTGTAACGTAGATGATAGTTGTCTGTAATCTCTGATGTAACTTGGAAATCTCAACACGCATCTGTACACGAAGTTTCGCATCAAGGTTTGAAAGTGGCTCATCCATAAGGAATACCTTAGGCTCACGAACAATTGCTCGACCCATAGCCACACGCTGTCTCTGACCACCTGATAAAGCCTTTGGCTTTCTGTCAAGTAAGTGTTCAATATCAAGGATCTTAGCAGCTTCATGAACAGCCTTGTCAATCTTCTCCTTCGGAGCCTTTCTTAACTTAAGTCCGAATGCCATGTTGTCATATACTGACATATGCGGATACAGAGCGTAGTTCTGGAATACCATTGCGATATCTCTATCCTTAGGCTCTACGTCATTTACAAGCTTGTCGCCGATCCATAACTCACCTGAGCTGATATCCTCAAGACCTGCGATCATTCTAAGAGTTGTTGACTTACCACATCCTGAAGGTCCAACGAAAATGATGAACTCCTTATCTTCAATTTCAAGGTTGAAATCCTTAACAGCATTAAATCCGTTAGGATATACCTTATAGATGTTCTTAAGTGATAAACTTGCCATTCTGCAAATACCTCCGTAAATATTATATAGTATTGTTTTATTTATTCATTCGTTCTGAACATAGTGTCATTTTACAACATTCCCCTTCTTTAAACCATATGATTATTGCCCAAAAAAAATTTTAATGTTTTGTTTGTTTTGTATACGACCGCAAAAAAACTAACATTTTGACGATTTTCGCATCGATTTAAGAAGATTTAAGACGAGAATTTTGTGAAACCTTCACCAAAAACCTCCGTTACCTGCCCTACAATCATAAAAGATTTTTCATCAATTGTCCTTATTTTATCCTTTAATTCTACTAATTGTCTACTTGACAAAACCGAAATTATCATTACACGCCCTTCATTCGTATAACCACCCTTTGTTTTCAATACTGTTACACCTCTTCCAATATCATTTATGATACAGGATTTGATCTCATCGCATCTGGAAGAAATAATATAAACCAGTTTTCCATGTCTGATTCCCTGTACGATCATATCGGATAATTTTGTTGATATTACGATTGCAATAACAGCATACAGCATATTTTCCAGGCCAAATGCAATTCCGCCTGCTATTACGATCACTATGTCTATACCCCCAAGGAATAACGGCGCACCAATATCGTTTCTCATATGATTCAATATCAATGCCATAAGATCCACGCCGCCGGATGACGCATTCAGACGAAACATAAGACCATAAGCGCAACCAAATATAACTCCGCCAAGAATCATATTCAAAAGTCTGTCATGCGTTGCAAGCGGAAGTGCAGGAACAACTGCCAGAAATGCTGTAGAAATAACCGTTGTATATGCTGTCCTTATCATACTTTTTCTATCGAGCAGAAAATACCCCCATATAAATAACGGAACATTGATAACCAAATTCGTCAACCAGACCGGAATTCCGGTTCCCATATTTTCCGTCAGATTTTCTATTATAATTCCTATTCCGGTCACGCCTCCGGGAACTATCTGTTCACTGTTAAAAATCCAAACAACACCCAGTGACATCAAAAACGCCGCCACCGTTAACAATACATACGTTTCTATCGTTTCTCGATTTTTGTTCATGCAACTGCCTTTCATACAATTTTTATATAGTATGTCCGTTTTTTTTCGGCATAGTCACCATTGATTATAAATAACAGTTATACACAACCATCCTTGCACCTGTAAAATATTCTTTATACCTGATGACATTTAAAACAAAAAAAGCAGGCACATCACATTTCTGTAATAACACCTGCTTCTCTGTCTGTATGAACAATCTGTATAGATAGGCAATCCGATCATCCTGCTGTTTAGTTTTTAATATCACTTGTTCCAACGATTACAATAATATCATATCCGTCAATCGGCACATCAAAATCGGATGCTGATAACGTATCTGTTGTTGACATTTCCGGTGATGAAAATTCCGCAGCAAGATCTGCTCCATCATATGGACCGGATACGCATACCTTTGATGTCGCGATCGCCGACTGATTATAAGTACCAACTTCTACCGAAGTATATCCTTTACCCTCTAATGCGGTCTTCCATGCACCGGCAACTCCACTGGTTCCTGTTGCATTAATAACAAGGATTTTAGCATCTGTAGATGCAACCGCACCGGTTTCATCCGCTCCGTCCGATCCGCTGTTCTCGTCATCTCCATTATTAAACGTCGGATCATTTTCATCCTCTGCTTCTGTTACTATTTCTTTTCCTGTTGTCGTCTTCTTACTGTCTTTCAGAGAATTATTCTTTACTAATGTCTTTATAAGCAGTGCTCCTATTACAACAATGCCAACTGCAAGAATGATTACAACGGCTCTGAGCATTGTTTCCAGAAATAATCTCAATACTTTTTTACCCATTTTCTGGCCTCCATTTTATTTATAAAATATAATGCTTGTCCCGGAATATCCGTTCCGTTCTTTTTGTTAAACAGACTATCAATCCCGTGCATCACAAATGCACCAAAATCATTACTTTTCTGTACACCTTTATTGCACCTGAAAAATTACCTAATGAGTATACCAAACGTACTTTTAAATTTCAACCTGCATTTCTAATTTCTTATTTTCTCTGTGTAGGATTACAATACATGAGTTAAACCAGATAGGGATAAAAATAGATATGTATCGGCAGGAGTACAGATTTACTCCTGCTTTCGCCTTTATTCAGGCGGTTTGACGTGTAGTACGCCGCATATATTCCCGCTCCATTTCCCGCATTTCCTCGTCTGTGGGAATATCCACAATCCCGACATAGGAATAGTAAATGTCGATTTGCTGTGTCCGTTTCCCGTCCTTTTTCTCACGCTCATGGATTACGATTTTATCCACAAATGCGTTTAGGATTTCGGGCGTGAGTTCGTCAATGCGGGTATATTTCTTCGTGACGGCTATCAGCTTTGCTACATTGGTCACTTCCATATCGGCTTGGCTGACCTCTGCGGTCAACGCTTCGATTTCACGCTTTAACTGTCCCTGCTCCGCTTCATATCCGTCTGACAGCTTGTAAAAGCGTTCGTCATTCAGTTTTCCGCTGACATTGTCCTCGTAGATTTTGCGGAACAGGCGGTCAAGCTCATCCATCCGCTTTTCGTCTTTTTCTATCTGTTTCTGCTTTGCGGACAGTTCGTATCGGCGTTCCGCAAGGGTGGTGTCTATCTGCCGTCGGATAAATACCCGCTCAAACTGCTGTAAATAGGACAGGAAATGCTGAAGCTGTTTCAAAACCAACTGGTTTAATGCGTCCTCTCGGATATAATGCTGCGTGCAGTTCTGCGTGCGGCTCGTCCGTTTGTACTGCGAACAGCGGAAATGGGCGTATCCGTTGGCAGTGGCAAGGCTTAACTTTGCCCCGCAGTCGGCACAATAG
>ERZ1026876.1170-NODE-1170-length-13550-cov-12.662245_pt1 | contig 13550 bp, 13 predicted proteins | sample MGYA00380168_ERZ1026876 | MGnify/ENA primary metagenome ERZ1026876 (study PRJEB33269, sample SAMEA4719804) | human gut metagenome | biome: human-associated habitat; feature: organic feature; material: feces | place: Cameroon | collected 2013-10 ... | reverse complement strand
AGCCTGGTTGAATGTGACGGCATTCAGTTTTCCATTACTCGAAAAGAGTTAACCATCAAAGACAATGCAGAGCTAAACGCTGCAATTATTGAAAAGAACATCAAGAAAAAGAAAAAAGATCCAGCCGATGGTAAGACTCAGAAAGAGCTTGAGGATGGGGGCGAGTATTAATAAAATTGAGGGGCGCTTATGCGCTCCTTTTTTTGTATACGGAGGCTGGAATGAACGAAAGAATCACAGGTGAAACCATAGATCGGATTGTGGCGATAGCGCCACCAATGAAGGGCGTAGATAATGACATTTTAGTTGCGTGGATTGGTCTTGCTGAATTGTATGTGTGCCGCAATAGATTTGGTGACAAATACGCGCAAGCGCTAGCACTTTACACATTGCACCTAATGACGCTTGACGGAGCGATGAAGCAGGAAGGTGAAAGCGTGGAAAGTTATTCGCGGCGCGTTGCTTCATTCTCCTTGAGCGGTGAATTTTCGCAGACGTTTGATCGCGTGTCGAATGATGACAGCGGAAAGTCAATCAGGCAAACGCCGTGGGGAAAAATGTACGAACAACTAAACCGCAAGAAAGGTGGCGGTTTTGGTCTTGTTTCTGGATTGCGTCGGAGGTGTTGCTAATGATTGACTATAATGAAGTTGCACGTCTTGCCACCTCTGGAATTAACTTTTTCCGTGGTGGCTCTGGTGAATTTGATTGCGTGACCAACTTTAGCGGCACTCAGATTGTTAACGGCGAAGAAATCTACGAGCCTAAACAAACCGTTACCGTTAAAGGGTTCGTTCGAAATCCGAAGTTCAGGGAGATTGACGGCGAGGCGATTCTTGCAAACGATAAGCTTGGATGTTTTGACAACAGCCAGAAAATCGAAAAGGGTTTCCAGATCTTGATTGATGGTGAAACGTATGTTGTGACAGACCCGCGACCAATCAGGCAAACGAACGTCACGGTCTGTTACCGTCCTATCCTTCGGAGAGTCGCGACTTATGGCTAACTACCAGATCCGACAGTTCAATGAAAGCGTTGATGCATGGATTAATGCAGTAGAAAACGGTCTTGAGGATGTAATTGAAATATTCGGCGGCAAGGTTCAGGAGGCGCTTGTTAAAGCGTCGCCTGTCGATACTGGTCGATTTCGTGGAAACTGGCAGGTGACAGCAAACAGACCGCCACTTTACGCGCTGAACAATTACGACCGCGACGGCTCTGACACAATCGCAGAGGGTAAGCGAGCGCTCTACGCCATTATGCGCGGCGGTGGTGCGGTTCGTTCCATCTACTTTAGCAACATGCTAATCTACGCTAACGCTCTGGAATACGGGCATTCAAAACAGGCTCCCGCTGGTGTGGTGGGAATTGTAGCGGCACGCTTGCGGTCATTCATGGCTCAGGCGATCAGAGAGTCGAGGGCGAAAAATGCACTATGATTTAATGCTGGCGGCGCGTAAAGCGCTGGCGCAAGAGTACGAAAACAAATACAGCATTGCTTACGAAAACGTGATTTTCACACCTCCGCATGACGGCGGTATGTGGTTAAAATTTGACTACAAAGAAGTTGACACTGAATATCTTTCATTGGATCGTAAATGCAAGGCTTACATTGGAATGGTTCAGGTTAGCGTTGTGTTCCCGCCTAATTCCGGTGCTGACAGGTCGCGCAAGCTTGCGCGTGATATTGCGAATTTTTTTGATGATGGTAAAATGCTGGAAACTGGCTACATTAGCGAGGGCGCTAAAGTGCATCCAGTGCAGAAAAGCGAAACGGGTTGGATGGTTCCAGTTCGTTTCATTGTCCGTGTTGAAGAAAAGAAAGGAGCGTAAAATATGCATCTTCCAAACGGTTCTCAGTTATTTATCGGTGAGGCTTCCGAGCCGTTAAGCTCATTCAAGATCGTTAAAATTGAAACAAATGGCAGTCACCATGACCAGTTAAAGGTTAAAACCACTGAGGCAATGACCGCCAAACTCTCCACTGGTGATTTTATCATGTTTCATTCATGCTCGTGGGGTAAGCTGGTGAATGTCGTGCTGCGTGTTGTTAGCATCGATAGCACTGATAGTACGAACAAAACATTAATTGTTGAAGGTTTTAACGCTGGTGATCGTCATAGCTTCCCTCCAATGGTTGAAAGCTCAACTGGTGGAAACGGCGAGTTTGTAAAATACGACCGCTGGATCGAAATCCCTTGCGTGCAGGATCTGTCTCAGGACGGCGGCGAGCAGCAGTTCTACACTTACCAGTGCTTGTCCGACGACCGCGAACAGCAGCTTCCAACCTTCAAGAGCGCTGTAAACGTGACATATACTTTTGCGTGGGATTTCGAAAACCAGATCAACGAACTGCTGCGCCAGAAAGATATGTCAGGTGATGTTGTTCCAATGCGCATGTATGTACCACGCGCTAAAGAGATGCGCATGTGGTCGGCGGTTCTATCATTTAACGACATTCCGCAGACTACCATGAACGAGATGGAAACTGTTTCCCTCTCCGCATCCATCAAAGGCCGCTTTGTTTCTGTCAAAGCAGAGGCCAACTAATCCACACGGGGCGTTGCGCCCCGTTTTTTATTTCTGTAGAATCATCCTATCAAATCAAACCCGCTCACTTTTAACAAAAAGTGCTATCACAGGAGAAACACCAATGGCTAAAATGAAAATCACGCTGAAACCACTACCAGATTTCAAACTTCCAGTTACCTTCAACATGCCGGACGGCGAGCAGGGCGAGATCGTGTTTACCGTGCGCCACATCAAAGCGAAGGAAGTGCAAGCGCTGTATGAATCGTCCGACGTTGTGAGCGATTCCGATTTCATCATGAAGTTGGCGACGGGTTGGAACCTGGAGGAAGAGTTTAATGCGGAAAACGCCGCCGAACTGGTAAGCCTGTACCCTGGCGCGGCTCTGGCGCTCACTGGCTCCTACCTCTCAGCATTGGCGGGGCAGCGAGTAAAAAACTGAAACGGGCGGTTTATCTGTACTACCAGAAGCCGCCCACAGATGCAGAGCTTGAGGCCGTAGGTTTAACCCGTGCAGACTATGAGGGCGAGGAGCCGCCGGAGGTTATCTTTGATGAAGAAATGAATCAATCATGGGATATCTTCTGCGCAATGCAAACTCAATGGAGATCTAGCGGCGCGGGTGCTTACGGGCTTGATTACAATGTTTTGCCTATGTTGTTCAAAATCTATAAAATAGATGATGAAGAAATGGCATTGAACGACTTGCGAGTTATGGAAAGCAAAGCGCTTGAAATGATGCACGCGAGCAAATAACAAAGCGCCTACGGGCGCTTTTTTCATATCGGAGGTATAGAAATGTCCGAACAATACGCAGGGCTATCGTTAGGGGTTGACGTATCGCAACTAAACAACGCGATCAAATCACTGCGACAATTCAAAGAGGCGAACCATGACGCCGCTGATGCGGTTGAATCGTTCGTTAATGAGGAGCAGGTTGCACGCGAAAAAGCGAAACAGCTTGCTCAGGAGCTTTCAAAGCAGCGCAGGGAGTTTCAATCCATCCAGAATGTGATTGATCCGACCGCTGCAAAAATGGACAGGTTGCGCAAGGCGGCTGGAGATCTTGATACTTTGTGGAAAAAAGGCGTCGTTACTGACGAGTCATTTTTCCGCTTAAGCGAAATGATCGAAACCCAAAGCAACAAGCTTGCAGCAAACCGCAAAGCGTTGACAGAGGAAGGGCGCGCGGCGCTGGAGGAGTCAAAGCAGAAAGCACGAGCGGCGGCTGAGGCGCAAAGATTCATTGCGGCTCTTGAGCAGCAAGCGGCGGCGGCTGGCAAGACTCAATCCGAACTGGTGGAAATGAAAGCGGCGCAATTGGGCGTGACGGCACAGGCGGCTCCATTCGTTGCGCAGTTACGCGCTCAGGAGCAGGAAGTTTCAAAGCTTGGGATCTCAATGGGGCAGTATCGCCAGGCTATGCGAATGCTTCCGGCTCAGATCACTGACGTGACAACTTCCCTTGCATCCGGGATGCCTATTTGGTTGGTTGCAATCCAGCAGGGCGGGCAAATTAAAGACTCATTCGGCGGGATTATTCCAACGTTTAAGGCTCTGCTCAGCTTGCTCAGTCCGTTAAAAGTTGGCATTGGTGCGGTTGTCGGCGTGTTGGGTTACATGGCTGTTAGCGCTTACAACTCAAGAAAAGAGCTTAAGGAAATCTCAAAAACCATTCAGGACGCAACGGGCTTTACTTCCGACTTTTCCAGCAAACTTGCGGTTTCTGTGCAGGAGCTTGCGAGCGTATCGGGCAAAACCTCAGAGGAGCTTGTTAAGTCATTCGCCACGACGAAAGACAGCGCCGGATCTCTGATCAAGAAGCTGGTAGACCTGGGAGTGTCATATTCCGATGCGGCTGATATGGCGCGCCAGTATCAGAAAGACGGTGATATTTCATCGTTAAACGGCAAGATCGCGGAGCACATGCAGAAGGTTGCAGAGCTTGAAAAGACGTGGTGGGACGTTGCAAAGGCTCGTCTGAAAGCGATGGGTGGTGTGCTGACGGGTGATGTTGAGGGAACGGAATACGCCGGAAAGAAAGACACTCGACGCAAGAGCAATCTTGAAAACGCGCTCGACATAATGACCGAGTACGGAAAGAAAAACAAAGAGATTGCAGATCAGAATGCCAAAGTTCTTGCAGAAGCAACCGCAGAGATTGAAAAGCAGTATTTCAACACTAACAGGGTTGCCAACGCTCGGAGAGAGCTTAACGACCTGATCGCGAATCAGAAAAAGCTTGAGAAGTCAAACAACGAGGAAGCGAAGAAACAAGCGGCCTATCTCGTCAAAGCGAAGAAACAAGAGATTGAGGATCTCAAAAAGCTTGAGGAGAAGAAAGGCAAGGGCAAAACGTCGAAAGGCGGTGGCGGCGGTAGCGTTGCTGAGCAACTCGACAAAGAGCTTTACGTGCTGAAAGCGCAGTTAGAAACGCTGAAAGAGCATCGCACCATCAACGATGTTATCTCAGGCCAGCGCAAATCTTTGTGGAGCATCGAAAAGCAGATCGAGATTCTAGAGAAAGCGCAGAGCCAGCGCCAGCTAACAGCCGGAGAGAAGCGCCTATTAGCAGAGCAGAAAAGCGTTGTTGAGCTTGCGCGCCAGAAAGCCGAGATTGGGGATCAGATTATTTTGCAGGAGCGGAAAAACAAGCTTGAGCAAAATTCAGTCGATTTCATCCGGCAGACCAGCGCGGCGATTGACGAGCTAAACATGAAACAGCAGGGTATGACGGATCAGCAAATTCAGCGCGAGCTTGAATTGCAGAAGATTCGAAATGATTACCTTGCTAAAGGTGGCGGCGCTGACGATGCCGCATTGCAGGACATGATCAAGAAACGTCAGGAGTTCTACGCCAAAGGGGATCAGTTGCAAATGGATTGGGTGGCTGGTGCTAAAAAGGCGTTTGCTGACTACGGCGCGGAAGCGATGAACATGTACGACAACGTGGGGGAGATTGCCTCCGCTGGTCTGAATGGTTTATCCGATCTCATGACTGAGTTTTTAACCACTGGCAAAGCCAGCTTTAAAGACTTTGCAAGCAGCATTATCAAAATGATTGTGCAGATGATTGCAAAGATGGCTATCTTCAACGCCATTTCAGGTATGACGGGCGGCAAAACCTGGACAATGGGATCGCTGATGAAGGGATTCTCTGGTGGCGGTTATACTGGCGACGGGGCGAAATATGATCCGGCTGGCATCGTTCACAAAGGTGAATTCGTGTTCACCAAAGAGGCCACGCAGCGAATCGGCGCTAAAAACCTGTACCGCCTTATGCGCGGTTACGCGAACGGCGGCAGCGTTGGAGGCTCTGGTTACAGCGGCGGCACAGTTAGCGGTGGCGCACCGAGCTTTGCAATCAGCGGGATCGAGGTTAACATTAACAACGGGAACGACCCTAAAGGCATGGAAACGGGCGTTAAAATGATTGTTTCGAATATGCTCAAGGAGTCCTGTACTCAGGGCGGCGAGGTATTCGAGTTCGTTATGGCGAGGACTGCGAATGGCTAAGTTGGACGTTTTTGAATGGTGTACGCAAATTCAAGGGGGCGGCGGCTCCCTTACCTCAACCGATACAACGCGAGAGGTTGTTTTCGGTAATGGTTACACTCAGGTTGCATCCTCTGGATTCAACACATTACGGCGAGATTATCAGATCGTCTACGGTGGGCGCGATTACAAGGAGGTGATCGCATTCCTCAAGGCGCACGTTATCAAGCCGTTTGCTTGGGTTACTCCTCAAGGTGACATGGGATTATTCAGGGTTAAATCTGGCTCAATCGGATCTAAGCCTATTTCCTCAACCGTTCAGGAAGTGAGCGCAACTTTTACGGAGCAATTCAGCAGCATGACATAACACAAAGCCGCCTCGCGCGGCTTTTTTTATTCTGCTACAATATGCAATCATCATAAAGGAGGTCTAATAATGGCTACAGGAAAAGAAGAATTTGAGAACTGTTTACAAAGCCTCTACCCTGGAGAGATAGTCACGCTGGTGGAGGTTGACGGGACAAAATTTGGTGCGCAGGTCTACCGCTTCCACAATGAGAATGTGCAATACTCGCCGGAAGAAATCATGCAAGCCGTCAAAACTGGCACGTTGCCGCCAAAGGAGATCGTTTTCCATGGTAAGCGATACGGGGCGCGCCCGTTCGGGATTACTGGAATCAGCTTCACCAGTAACGGCAAGGCAGGAAAACCTCAGCTAACATTGTCAAATATCGATAGCCACGTATCTGCATTAATCAGATCCTACAACGGCATGATGCAAGCCAGGGTGACTATCTGGATCACGGCGCGCGAGCTAATGCAGAGCGACGGCAGCGTGAAAGACGGAGCTTATCGAAAGCTGGTTTATTACGTTGAGCGCCCAAACTTCTGCAACAATTCGATAGCCCGTTTTGATTTAACATCTCCGTATGATATGGATGGTATCATGATCCCGCCGCGAGTATCTCAGAGCGTTTGCTATTGGGCGCAAAGGGGCTGGTATCGTTCCGGCAAAGGTTGCGGTTATAATGGATCGCGAATGTTTGACAAAGACAATAACCCAGTAACAGATCCGAGCCTGGATTATTGCGCAGGTACTCCAACCGCTTGCAAGATCAGGTTTGGAGTGGATCAAGAATTGGATTTCGGCGGCTGTGCTGTCGCATCGCTTAACAGGAGATATCAATGATTAGCGCAAAAATTAAACTGGAAATCATGCGCCACGCGCAAGACGTTTACCCCGCAGAGTGTTGCGGGGTTGTCACTCAAAAATCGCGCGTCCAGCGTTATCACCGCATCGACAACATTCACGACGAGCCGGAAAAACATTTCGCTATGGAGCCGATCCAGTATGCGGAGGCTATCGACTCAGGCGAATTAATCGCCGTGGTTCACTCGCACACAGGCGACGGCGCAACCACGCTACCGAGCGCGCACGACACATGCATGTGTGACGAAATGGGCGTGACATGGGTTATCGTTTCCTTGCCGGAAGGTGATATGCGCATGGTCGAACCTGCAACACGTCCTCTGATTGGTCGCCCGTGGGCTTTGGGTTCGTATGATTGCTGGGGGCTGATTATGGCCTGGCATAAAGAGCGGGGCGTGATCTTGAATGACTTCCGCAAGCCTTACGAATGGTGGAAGCCGGAGCACGGCGAAAATCTGTACCAGGAGAACTATCTGAAAGAGGGCTTTGTACCAACTGGAAAAGAGCCTCAGCCTGGAGACATGATAATCATGCAACTGCAAGCGCCAGTATGGAACCACGCAGGAATTTACGTAGGCGACAATCAGATCTTGCATCACGCTTTCGGCAAGCTGTCGCGCACAGATCTGTATTCTGGATGGTATCAAGAGCATACCGTAATGGTGTGCAGACATAAGGAGCTACCGTAATGATTGAGACATTGAAAACAATCAAGCTTTCCGGCTCGCTAGGGCGTCGATTTGGCGTTTTTCATGAGCTAGCCGTGCAATCATACCCCGAAGCAATTCGTGCGCTCTCTGCGACCGTGGAGGGCTTTAAAGACTATATGCAAAGTGAAGTTGGTTCACGTATGCATTACGCGATCTTTGTTGACGGTAAAAACGTGGGGCAGCATGACGAAACAGCGTGGAAGTGCGCGCGAGAGGTTCGCATTATCCCGATCCCTACAGGCTCGAAATCTGGTGGCTTGTTCCAGGTTGTTTTGGGTGCGGCTGTCATGGCTACGGCGTTCTTTACTGGCGGCGCGTCACTGGCTGCAATGGGGGCGCTTGCCTCCTCAGCGTTTATGATGGGCGGCGCAATGGTGCTGGGTGGCGTTATGCAGATGATTTCACCGCAGCGCGGCGGCTCAATGATGGAAGTCAAGAGCGCAGAAAACAAACCGTCCTATGCGTTCGGCGGCGCAGTCAATACCACGGCAGCAGGAAACCCGATCCCGCTCCCTTATGGATATCGAACCGTTGGCGGAGCTATCTGGTCGGCAGGTAGTTACGCAGAGGATAAAGTTTAATCCCACCCCGCCTTGCGCGGGGTTTTTTGTGTCCGTATAATAGCTAAACCGATAAACAGCACAAAAGGTTAAAAATCATGACTAAAAATGTGATAACGGGCAGTAAGGGCGGCTCCTCAAAACCCTACACCCCTAAAGAAATGGAAGATAACCTGATCTCCATTAACAAGATCAAAATCCTGCTGGCTGTATCAGATGGTGAGTGTGACCCTGAATTTTCCCTCAAGAATCTGTATCTTGACAACGTTCCGGTTGAAAACGCAGACGGCACGAAAAACTTTGAAGGTGTGACCGCAGAGTTTCGGCCTGGCACTCAGACGCAAGATTACATCCAGGGCTTTACCGACACGTCAAGCGAGGTGACGTTACAGCGAGAGATTACTGTTGATAATCCATACACCATCGCAGTGACTAACAGCAACCTATCCGCGATTCGTGTGCGTATGCTCATGCCGCAGGGGATCAAGGTTGAGAACAACGGCGACAAGGTAGGCGTTTCGGTTCAATATGCCGTGGATATGGCTGTCGATGGTGGCGCGTATGAAACCGTGCTGACTGACACGATTAGCGGTAAAACCACGAGCGGCTACGACCGCAGCCGTCGAATCGACTTACCAAAATTCGATCAGCAGGTTCTTTTGCGTGTTCGCCGTGTCACGCCTGACAGCACAACAACAAACGTTGTTGATAAGATCCGGTTGCAGAGCTATGCGGAAGTTATAGACGCGAAGTTTCGTTATCCGCTGACTGGTTTAGTTTACGTTGAGTTTGACTCGGAGCTTTTCTCAAATCAGATCCCAAATATATCTGTGAAGAAAAGATGGAAACTCCTGAATGTTCCGAGTAACTACGATCCAGAAGCGCGCGAATATAACGGCTCTTGGAATGGCACATTCAAAAAGGCATGGTCGAATAACCCCGCTTGGATTCTGTACGACCTGATCACCAATCAGCGCTACGGACTCGACCAACGTGAATTGGGAATTGAGCTTGACAAGTGGAGCATCTACCAGGCCGCGCAATTCTGCGATCAGAAGGTTCCAGACGGCAAAGGCGGTTTAGAGCCTCGTTATCTGTGCGATGTTGTGATCCAGAGCCAGGTTGAAGCGTATCAGCTTATCCGTGATATTTGCTCAATATTCCGTGGTATGAGCTTTTGGAACGGCGAAAGCCTTTCTATTGTCGTGGACAGGCCGCGCGATCCGTCTTACATCTTCACGAATGACAACGTGGTTAACGGCGATTTCAGCTACACGTTTGCAAGCGAGAAAAGCATGTACACGCAGTGCAACGTCACTTTCGACGACGAGCAAAACATGTACTCGCAGGACGTGGAGGGCGTTTTCGAACCAGAAGCAGCGGCGCGTTTCGGTTTCAATCCAACAAGCATCACAGCAATCGGATGTACACGACGCAGCGAAGCAAACCGCCGTGGTCGCTGGATTTTGAAAACAAACTTGCGCAGCACTACGGTTAACTTTGCTACTGGCCTGGAAGGTATGATCCCGTCTATCGGTGACGTGGTGGCAATCGCTGACAACTTCTACAGCAGTGCTTTGACACTCAATCTGTCGGGGCGTGTCATGGAGGTTTCCGGCTTGCAAGTGTTCCTCCCGTTTAGGGTTGACGCTCGCGCGGGTGATTTCATCATGATCAACAAACCGGACGGAAAGCCAGTTAAGCGCACCATTTCACGAGTGAGCGCAGACGGCAAAACGCTTGGGTTAAACGTGGGCTTTGGTTTCGACGTGCAGCCAAACACCGTATTTGCAATCGACCGCACAGACATTGCTTTGCAGCAGTACGTTGTGACGGGAATCACTCGCGGCGACGACGAGGAGCAGTTTACATACTCAATCACGGCTGTAGAGTACGACCCGAACAAATACGACGAAATTGATTACGGCGTGAACATCGACGACCGCCCAACAAGCATTGTCCAGCCGGAAGTATTGCCAGCGCCGCAAAACGTCAAGCTGTCGTCTTACTCTCGCGTTGTGCAGGGGATGAGTGTCGAAACCATGCATATCTCCTGGGATAAAGTTGAATACGCGAGCCTGTACGAAATTCAGTGGCGCAAAGACCTTGGAAACTGGATCAATATTCCGAGGACTGCGAACAAAGAATCCGATGTTGAAGGCATCTACGCTGGCAACTATAACGTGCGCGTGCGCTCCGTGGCGGCCTCTGGTTCAACTTCTCCTTGGTCGGAAGTGGTAACGGCTAGCTTAACCGGAAAGGTCGGGAAACCGAATCCTCCGACGAATATGACGGCATCGGAAAATGAAATTTTCGGCATCCGTGTTAAGTGGGGATTCGCTGACGGTTCGGGTGATACAGCTTACGTGGAATTGCACCAGGCTCCAGATGTTGACGGTGCGCCTAGTGTTGATAACGCGAGCCTGTTAACGCTGGTTCCGTATCCGCAGCGCGAATACTGGCACGCCACGTTAAACCCTGGCTATATAAACTGGTATCGTGCGCGAACCGTTGACCGGATCGGGAACGTGTCTGATTGGTCTGATTTCGTTCGAGGTAAATCGTCAACTGATGTTGATGATATTTTAGGCGGAATCCTTGAGGACATTCTCGGAACAGAAGGTTTTAAAGACCTTGCAGAAAACGCCGCAGAGACTGCGCAGAAGGTTCAGGAAATCGCTGGGCAAATCAAATCACAGGCGCAAGCTGACATTGATAACGCGCTGGCGATTGACGCCAACATGAAGTGGACGCGAGTACAGAACGGCAAACGCAAAGCAGAGCACGGCGTTGCGCTGGATCTGATTGCCACAGAGAAGGAGGCGCGAATTGAAGCAATCGAAACGCTGAGAACCGAGTTCGACGAGGGCATTGGCTCAGAGATTACCGAAGTCAAGAAATTAATCTCAAACGAAAGCGAATCACGAGCGCAGCAGGTAAATCAGGTTAAGGCTGAGTTCACTGGCGAGATCGGGAAGGTTAACAACTCAATCAACGGTGTGAAAGGTGAATTGACCAAGACCAATGCGAACGTGACGAGCGCACAGAACGCAATCGCGAAAGAGGGCGAAGCGCGAGCGAACGATATCAAGAACCTTGACGCTAAATTTGCCGGACAAGTCAACGGTGTTAAGGGTGAGCTTTCATCCAACATTAGCAAAGTTAACCAGGCAATCGCGAACGAGAAAGAAGCACGCACACAGGCTGTCAGTTCTCTTGATTCGAAGTTCACAGGCCAAATCAACAGCCAAATCAACGGCGTGAAGCAGGAATTATCCTCAAACATCACGCGAGTGGATCAGGCTATCGCGAACGAGTCCAAGGCGCGAGCGAGTGCTGACCAGGCGTTAACATCTCGACTCGGTAACGCTGAATCTGCAATCACGCAGAAGCTTGATACCTGGGTTACAACCGCTGGCTCTATCGGATCACAGTACGCTCTGAAACTTGGTATCAAGCGTGCAAACGTCGAATACACCGCAGGGATCTCGTTGTCACTGGTTCAGCAGGGGAATGAAATTAAATCTCAGTTCCTTGTTGATGCGGCGCGATTCGGTGTGATGAGCAAGCAGGGCGGCTCTTACATTCTGCCGTTCGTGGTTGAAGGTAACACAGTCATCATGAATAGCGCGTTGATTAAGAAGGGCATGATTACGAATGCCATGATTGGTAATGAGATCAAATCCGACAACTACGTTGCTGGATCTGCTGGCTGGCGAATCCTGAAAAACGGCAGCGCTGAGTTCAGGAATGCGACCGTTCACGGAACTGTGTACGCAACGAACGGCAGCTTCACGGGAACGGTTAACGCAACGTCTGGTAAGTTCAAGGGAACCGTTGAAGCCGAAAGCTTTGTTGGTGATGTGGTTAACGCTGGAGTGGGGCCGGATAAGGTGAGGGAGGTTGCTGGCACTGTTAAGGCAAACATTAAATACACGGATAGCGCGGCAACAAACAAGCCTAAAACGGTGATCGTTCAGGCGATGATTACGGCGCGAGCGCCTAGATCTGGTCAGGTTGGTATTTTGGGTATTTATGCAATCTGCAATGGCACTCGAAAGGAAATCCCATATGTTGCCTGTCCTTCAGTGAGTCCAACTGTGATCCCGGTTCACTTTGCATTCACTGGAGTAACCGCTCAGACCGTCAACGTCGAGATCGGCACAAACAACCGAAGCGGACAAACTGAAGCGTCGGCTCATTCAATCTACGCGCCTACGGTGATGATTGCACGCGGTAGCGGATCGTTTAGCTACTCATAACAAAAAGGCTCCCAATTGGGAGCCTTTTCTATTAGCGGAATGGAGCTTTAAATTTTTGCTCTGGCAGTTTCTTGCCGTCATACTTTGTGAAGTGCTCGCACGGTTTTACGTGTGCGCCGTTTTCGTATGGGATGGTTACTGAGGTGTTGGCGTTAAAACATGCGTCAATCTGTCGAGGTTGAGCAGTCGCGCCGTCGCCATAACCAGGATCGGATTTGCGCCCTTCACCTGGGGCGGCGATTGCACAGGACGCGAACATTGCCAGGGCGATTGCAAACAGTTTCATTTTCATAGCGTTATCTCCTTTATGTGTTGTGTACGCATAAATAATACTCCCGCACGCGCAAACGCGCAACAACAAACACAAAACTTTGCATTGTGTTCTTTTTGTTTTCCGCTGTTCTCGTTTTCAGACTCCGCAGAATCGCATAACGTTTTAGAACAGAAAGAACAATTTAATCAGCTATAATATATAATAAAAACAGTAGTTTATTTATTATATTATCTATATTGTTTCTTTTTGTTCTCTATGTTTCATGTGCTTGTGGCTCACCTTCACTGCATTCTATTAATTGTTAATTGACTGTTAACACGCTGGCTGATTTTGGCTATTTGATATATGCACCATAGAAAACCCCTCCGCAAAAACAGGAACAATGGAACAAGGAAAAACAAGGTGAATACAACAAATGAAATCAGCCACTTACAATCTGAATTTGTTATCACGCTATAAAAGAGCGTTTCGAGAACAAAAAGAACAACAAAGGGTGTTGACTGAATGCGC
>ERZ1026876.1166-NODE-1166-length-13583-cov-4.403829_pt1 | contig 13583 bp, 10 predicted proteins | sample MGYA00380168_ERZ1026876 | MGnify/ENA primary metagenome ERZ1026876 (study PRJEB33269, sample SAMEA4719804) | human gut metagenome | biome: human-associated habitat; feature: organic feature; material: feces | place: Cameroon | collected 2013-10 ... | reverse complement strand
AGACATAATATATCATATAAAATCACAAAATGCTACTGTTTTTTTAAAAAATTGCAAATTGGCGTAATTTGGTATGCAAAGCCGCTTAAACGATGATGCAAAAAGCTCTCTTCGGGAACCCGTTTTGCTTTCGTTTTCGCCCGCAGAGCGTAACTCGGCTTATTTTAAACATAAAAAATATGAAAAACGACGAAAACGCCCTTTTTCGTCGTTATAGTACCAAATCAGATTGACACTGCTTAGTTTTTGTTGTAAAATAAATGAAATTATAAGGGGCAGAATATACTTGCCCGGCATACGGTGCTTTTGTGCGCCGTCGCTTATAAACATCATTTAAATTTTGTGGTATAGAGGTAGTTATGAAAAAAGAAGATAAGGATATAGAAATACACTTTGAAAACGGTCATGTGCCGCGAAGACAAAATCAAAGCAATAATATTTCGGATACCGCCGTGCGCGGTGTGCGCGGAAAGAAGAAATCCAAGGACGCTAAGGAACCCGGAAAGCTTAAGAGAAAATGGAAAAACCTGAAAAAATGGCAGCGCGTTGTAATAATAGTTGTTGCCGTCATTCTCTTGCTCGCTATTGTCTCCTGCGCCCTTGTTTTCGGTATATGGGGCGGTTTTAAAAAGAACGTAGACAAAAACAACCTCGGCGTGTCGGATGATATAGCAAACAAATACGGAAAGACCGATATTGTAAACATAGCGCTTTTCGGCGTTGATACAAGAGACAAGGACTCTTTCTCGGGACGCTCCGACTCTATAATGATAGTGAGCATAGATAAGGCAAATAACGACGTTAAGCTGATTTCCGTTCTCCGCGACAGCTATGTTGCGATAGACGGTCACGGCAATCAGAAAATAACTCATGCCTATGCTTACGGCGGAGCGGAGCTTGCCATTAAAACGCTTAACCAGAATTTCAATATGAATATTACCGATTATGCCACGATAAACTTCTATAAGCTTGCCGAGGCAATAGATATTCTCGGCGGTATAGATATTGACATAACCGAGGACGAGCGTCTTGAGCTTAACAATATCGGTGACGACGATAACCCGAATTTCCAATATGTCGAAAAATCGGGTATGGTGCACCTGACGGGTGAGCAGGCGTCCGTGTATTCGCGTATCAGAAAGCGCGATTCGGATAACGCCCGTGTAGACAGGCAGAAAAAGGTCATTGAGTGCCTTATCGACAAGGCGAGGAACATCAGCCCCACAAAGTATGCCGATTTGGTAAAGGCGGGTATGGCTCTTTGCGAAACGTCGATGTCTGTTTCCGAGGTTCTCTCTTTCGCTCCGATGCTTTCAAATGATATAACCATCGAGACTATGGTTGTTCCCGGCGATGAGGATAACGCGGTAGGCGGTATTTACGACGGTGCATGGGTATGGAGATACGATCTTGCGGCGGCAGCCGACAGAATGCACCTGTTCATTTACGGCGAAGTTCCGGAAACAACTGCGTCGTCAAAGAAAAAGCAGGAGTCGCAGACAACAACAAAGAGCTCAAAATCCTCTTCGTCCACAACAAAGAGCAGCGGCTCTTCAAGCAGCGGCTCAAAAAGCAACGGTTCAAAAAGCAACGGTTCAAAAAGCAACGGTTCCGCCACGACATCGGCTAAGCACAGCGGCGGCAATAATTCCAAAACCACGACAAAGCCGCAAACAACCGCAGAGGCAACCGTAAATAACGAGACTACAAAAGAGCATACCACGGCTGAAAGCAAGACAACGGCGTCGTCCGACGAAACTAAGTCGGCGGCGTGATAAATTCAAATAATACATTTTTTAATTGCGCTTCGGCGCAGGAGGAAAAATTATGAAACAGTATGACTATCTTATCGTAGGCAGCGGACTTTTCGGAAGCGTTTTTGCTCACGAAGCAACAAAACACGGTAAAAAATGCCTTGTTATCGACAAAAGAAGCCATCTCGGCGGAAATATTTATTGCGAGGATATTGAGGGCATAACCGTTCACAAATACGGTGCTCACATATTCCATACAAACGACAAGAGGGTGTGGACTTATGTAAACGACCTCGTTGAATTCAACCGCTACACAAATTCCCCGGTTGCAAATTATTACGGAGAGCTTTATAACCTGCCGTTCAATATGAACACCTTTAACAAGATGTGGGGCGTGGTGACTCCTGAGGAGGCAAGAGCCAAAATCGAGGAGCAGAAGAAGCAAATTACGGGTGAGCCCAAAAATCTCGAGGAGCAGGCAATAAGCCTTATCGGATATGACATTTACAAAAAGCTCATAAAGGGCTATACCGAAAAGCAGTGGGGCAGAGAGTGCAAGGATCTGCCTGCGTTTATCATCAAGCGTCTGCCGGTAAGATTCACCTATGATAACAACTATTTTAACGACAGATACCAGGGTATACCGATAGGCGGCTACAATAAGCTTATAGAAAAGCTCCTTGAGGGAATCGAAACACGCCTTGACACCGACTTCTTAAAGGACAGAGAAGCTCTTTCCGCACTCGCCGACAAGGTGGTTTATACGGGCCCCATCGACCAGTATTACGACTATCGCTTCGGCAAGCTCGAATACCGCAGCCTTCGTTTCGAAAACGAGCTTCTTGACTGTGAAAACTATCAGGGTGTAGCCGTTATGAACTATACCGACGAAAAGACCGAATTTACGAGAATCATAGAGCACAAGCATTTTGAATTCGGAACTCAGGAAAAGACGTATATAACAAGAGAATATCCGTCCGAGTGGCAGGAGGGTATGGAGCCGTATTACCCCGTAAACGACGAAAAGAATCAGTCGCTTTACAGCAAATACAGCGACCTTTCAAAGAGCGAGGACAATATTATCTTCGGCGGCAGACTTGCCGAGTATAAGTATTACGATATGGATAAGGTCATAGCTTCGGCTTTGACGGTAACAGATAAATTATTTTGAACGAGGAACAGTCAAAGGCTATGAATGATGTAAAAGTTAGTGTTATAATGCCTGTTTACAACGTAGAAAACTACGTCGGCAGAGCTATTGAAAGCATACAAAATCAGACCCTTACCGATTGGGAATTTTTTGCCGTAGACGACGGAACTCCCGATAACAGCGGTAAAATCTGCGATGAATATGCCGCAAAGGACCCGCGTATAAAGGTTATCCATAAGGAGAACGGCGGTGCTCCCTCGGCGAGAAACGTCGCCATAGATAAGGCTGTCGGAAAATATATGTATTTTATGGACTCCGACGACTGGGCTGAAAAAACCATGCTTCAGGATATGGTTGACTTAGCCGAGAAAAACGATTTACAGCTCGTTGTCTCGGGCTACTATATCGACACATATTACAATGATACCGAAAAATTCACGCAGGAGCAGGTCTATAAGGATAGGATATATAAAACCCAGGCTGAATTCAGAGCCGACGCACACAACCTTTTTGACCGCAATCTTCTCTACACCCCGTGGAACAAGCTCTTCTCGGGCGATTATATAAGAGATAACAAGCTCTATTTCCCGCAGACCTTCTGGGATGATTTCCCCTTTAACCTCTCCGTTGTCCGCGACGTTGAGAGAGTCGGCGTGACGTCAAAGAAGTATTACCACTTTATCCGTCAGAGAGCCGAGTCCGAAACCGCCAAGTACAGAAGCGATATGTACGAAAAGCGCGAGGAGGAGAACGAGTGGATGAGAGAGCTCTATGAGCATTGGGGAATTATGACTCCGGAGATAGAGGAATTTCTCTCAAGAAGATATATTGAGCGCATAGTCGGATGCGTTGAAAACGTTACAAACAAAAACTGCACCTTGCCTGCCGGCGAAAAAAAGGCGCAGATAAGAAAGATGATAAACGACCCCAAGGCGCGCGCCGCGGTTTCTGCGGCTGTGCCGAAGTCAAAGTATATGAAGCTTATGCTTATACCGATTAAGATGAAGAGCACCGCGCTCACATATCTTGAGGGCAAGGTCATTTCTTCCGTTAAGTCGGGCAATACGAAGCTTTTTGCAAAGCTTAAAGCGGGAAGATAAAAAATCCGAAAGGCTGTGAAAATATGAGCGCACCGTATTTCAGCGTTATAATGCCGGTTTACGGCGTCGAAAAATATCTCAGGGATACGCTTGACAGCGTTCTTCGGCAAACCTTTGCCGACTTTGAGCTTATACTTGTGGACGATTGCTCCAAGGACGGCAGCGGCAAGATATGCGATGAGGTTGCAGCCTCGGACGGCAGGGTTCGGGTTATCCATAAGGAGAAAAACGGCGGAGCGAGCAGCGCAAGAAATCTCGGAACAAAGTCCGCTTCCGGCAAATATCTCTATTATATGGATTCCGACGATAAAATAGACAGCGATATATTTGAAAAAATGTATTCGGCTTCGCGTGACGCCTCTCCCACGGTTGTGATGTTCGGCGCGGTGGAGGAGTATTACGACAAGACCGGTAAGCTGTATATGACAAATCCCGTGTCATATGAGAGCAAAGCTCTCTCGGGTAAAGAGAATGTGGCGAAAGAAGTAATTAAAATCGAAAACACCACGCTTTTCGGCTACCTTTGGAATAAGATTTATCTTAAAGACGCGGTGTTTTCCTCCGGAGTTACATTTTGCAATATGCCGCTTAACGAGGACTTTAAATTCAATATAGATTTCTTCAGATATGTCGATTCTCTGGTAATTCTTGACGACACGGCATACCACTATGCCAAGAGAGACAATCAAAGCCTTACGTGCCGCTTTGTCAAAAATTACTTTGAGCTTCAGGAAATGCGTATAAACGAGCTGCTCGGTTTTTACCGTGAAAACGGTATGTGTGACGGAGATATACTTAAAAATCTTGCCGGCATATACGTCAGAAGCGTATTTTCGGCTCTTGAAAAAAATAATGACAAACGCTCCGGAATGTCCGGGAAAGACAGAAAAGACTGGCTCAAGGCTCAGCTTAAAGGTGAGCTTTACAAGGAGCTTATGCCTTACGCCGAGCCTGACAGCAGGCTTGTAAAAATTATGGCGAACCAGCTTAAAGGCGGAAATACAGGCGTGCTTCTTTTCACGGGCAAATTTATTTCGGCGGTCAAAAAAAGCTTCCCGTCGCTGTTTTCGGGGCTTAAGCTAAAAAAATAATGTGGAGGGCAAACAGTTGAAAAAGGTACTTTTCGGCTATATTATGAACGGAAAAGCCGGCGGAATTGACAAGTATATGCTCAACTTTTTTGAGCGCTTTTCTCCGGATGAGGTGCATTTTGATTTTCTCACAACACAAATAGATAATGAACTTAAGGAAAAGCTTGAGAGCAAGGGCGCGGGGCTTTTTGAAATACCGACTCTTAAAAATCCGCGTGCTCAGTATAAGGCGATTTGCGATATAATAAATAAAAACGGATATGATACCGCATATTTCAATATTTCTACCGCCATATGCTATCCGGGACCCAAAGCGGCGCATGACTGCGGCGTTAAAAAGGTCATCATTCATTCGCACAACACGTGGTATGATTGTCCGAATCCGAAAAAGCGTGCGCTTATGATAAAGCTAAACAATATTTGCCGTAGTTTCCTTTATAAATACGGAACCGATTTTTACGGCTGCTCGGTGCTTGCGGGAAAATGGATGTTCCCCGAAAAAATCGTTGAGTCAGGTAAATTTCGAGTTATAAAGAATGCAATTGACCTTACAAATTTCGTGTATTCACCGGAAAAGCGCGAGAAGATGCGCACCGAGTTAAATCTCGGAGATAAGCTTGTAATAGGAAATGTCGGAAACTTCCTATATCAAAAAAACCACGATTTTATGGTTCGGGTATTTTCCGAACTTTGTAAGATTGACGACAATGCGCATCTTTTGCTCGTCGGTGACGGTTTGCTTTTCGAAAATGTTAAAGAGCAGGTAAGAAGCCTCGGCTTAACCGACAAGGTCACCTTTACCGGCAGGCAGACCAATGCGTATGACTATATGATGGCGATGGATATATATCTTATGCCGTCTCATTTTGAGGGCTTCGGCATTGCAGCCATAGAAGCTGAGGCGACAGGGCTTATGTGCTACCTGAGTGATCATATACCGTCCGACGCCGTGATAACTGAAAACTGCATTACTCTTTCCGTAGACAGGAATGAGGACGCAAAAATTTGGGCGGAAAAAATCGAAAAAGCCAAGGGCTATAAACGTTTTGACCGTACCGATGAAGTACGGAGAGCCGGATATGACCTTTCAGCGCAGAATTTTTATGAATTGGTGTGAGGAGTTAATATGAAAGAAAGTATACTCAGGAAGGGGTCGCAGGCGACCGGCTTTAAGCTGCTTTTCCTTGCGCTTACGCTGTTATCGTTTAACAGCCTTATGGCAAACCGCTCGGCACTTACTTGGATTGCGTATGCGGTAACGGCGATAGGAATAGCGGTTCTTGTAATAAGAGTCGTCTGCTTCAAAAAATACTTACACGCAAAAGGCTTGTTTTTGCTTATTGCGTTTTGCGGAAGCTATGCGCTGTCGGCGCTGCTTACAAGGCAGTACGGGCTGTCGGAAAACGCCAAGGCACTCGTTTGGATGGCTTTCCAGTATTTTATACTGTACACCTACGATACCACGTCCGACGGCACGGCGGAGAAAAAGGAATTCTACATAATTTCACACTTCTTTATGGCGTATACATTCCTGGCTGTTGCGGCGGGAACTGTGATGCTCTTTACGGATTATTATTCGTATACCGAGGTTAACGGTGTTGTTGTAATACTCGGTTTCCTCTGGAACAGGCTTTGGGGCGTGTATTCCGACCCCAACTACGGTGCAGTATTCTCGGCAATAACCGTAATAATGAGCCTGTATTTTTACAAGGACGCAAAGAAGCCGTTAAAGGTTTTGTACATCATAAACATTGTTTTGCAGATATGCTATATAGCTTTTTCGGATTCGCGAACCGGTATGGTATCGCTGTTCTGCGCGCTTTTGGTCTATGTGTATCTCACCGCGCTCAGAAGCAAAAAGCTCGAAGCAAAAAAAGCATTCGCAAGGGGCGTAATATGCGTTTTGCTTGCTGTTACAGCGGCAGTCGCATCCTTTGCCGCGATAAAGGTTGTGTCGGTTTCAACCTCCGAATTCAAAAAATGGCAGTATGAGCACATCATAAGCAGCGATAAGGATAAAACCGAGGCTCAGAAGGAAAAGGACAAGCAGAAGCTTGAGATCGGTCGTCAGAGTAATGACATAAACGGTGATGTGAGCAACCGCCGCTTTGCTATTTGGGGCAGCGGATTTGAAATATTCAAATCGAAGCCGTTAACCGGCGTAACCTTCAGGAATTATGTTCCCTATGCCGAGGACAAGCTTCCGGATACCTATATAGTCCACAATGATTTTGATAAATTCCGCAGTATGCACAACAGCTTTGTCGACATACTTGTAAGTCAGGGAATTCTGGGCGTTGTAATTATCGCGGCATATATAATATTGGTGCTGGTGCTCATATTTAAGAATTTCTTTAAATTTAAGGGTGAAAAATACAAATATCACACCGCTCTGCTCAGCATTATAGCCCCGATATTTGCCTCTATGATGTTCTATTCGGAGACGTTTTATATGAACACCGGCGGAGCGTTCCTCTTCTGGCTTACGCTCGGCTATCTCGTTCAGTCCGTCACATCAAAGAATTCCGAGGCAAAGGAAATAACGCCGGGCAAATAAATTTTTAAATCGTATGGTTTCGGAGAGAATAATACTGCTTCACGGAACTTATTATTGAGGTGAAAATTATGGATAAGCTTCTTACGGTTGTAATACCGTCGTACAATGTCGAAAAATTTTTGAATCAGACACTCGATTCGTTTGTTTGTGACGAGGATACAATGAAAAAGTTTGAGGTTATCGTGGTTGACGACGGCTCTAAGGATAACACCGCAAAAATAGGCAAGGAGTACGCCGATAAGTACCCCGATACATTCAGAGTTATCTCAAAGGAAAACGGCGGTCACGGCTCCACCATTAACTGCGGTATTCGCAATGCCGTCGGCAAATACTTTAAGGTTGTGGACGGTGACGACTGGGTCAACACCCCCGATTTTGTAAAGCTCGTTGAAGATCTCGAAAAAACCGAATCCGAATATGTGTTTACAAACTATTATGAGTATTATGACGATGTTAACCGCCAAAAGGCTGTTGATTTTCCGCAGTTCAAAGACGGTACGGAATATGACTTCGCCGATGTTGCAAATAAGGTTTATATACCTATGCACGCCCTTGTAATAAAGACGAGCGTGCTTAAAGATAATAACATTGTTATTGACGAAAAGTGCTTTTATGTGGATGTCGAATATGTTATGTTCCCGGTGCCCTTTGTAAACAAGGTGACATTCTTTGACCTGCACGTTTATATGTACAGGCTTGCGCTCTCAACTCAGAGCGTGAGTATTCTCGGGTTCCAAAAGCATATAAACGACCATCTCAGGGTTACGTTCCATATGTTTGACTTTTACAGGGACTATATTTCCTCGGATAAGGCAGACAGCGCAAAAGCGGATTATATGAGGACCTGCATAGCAGACCTTATAATTACGCAGGGCGCAATATATTCGAGCTATCCCGACAGCGATATGGAAAACAGAAAACGCTTTATGGAATTCGACCGCAAGGCAAAGGAATTAAGCCCCGAAATATATGAGCTCAGCTCCGTTAAGAGCGGAAAATTGCGTTTGCTTCGCAAATATAATTTCAAGCATTACAGGCTCATACAGTCGCTCAGTCGTCTGCACTTCAAAATGACAAATAAATAAAACACATATTGTTTTAAAAGCCGTTCGCACTCGTAGTTTTTCAAAGGGTGCGGACGGCTTTTGTCTGTCAGCCGATTATAAGCTTTTCTCCGACGTATATGAGATTCGGATTTTTAACGGAGTTCAGCTTTACCAGATTTTCAACGGTGGTGCCGAATTTCCTTGATATTCCCCAAAGCGTGTCGCCGCGCTTTACCGTGTAAATTACGGCTTGTTCCGAGCGGGCAGAGGGGATTTTAAACACTTCGCCCGCATATATGAGGTCCGGATTTTTAATGCCGTTAAGTGCGGCTATGCTGTTTATGCTTGTGCCGAATTTTCTCGATATACCCCAAAGAGTATCGCCGCGTCTTACCGTGTAAAGCGTGTATCCGGAGCTTTCTGCGGACGTCATATGGGGGATTATAAACACTTCTCCGACGTATATAAGATTGGGATTTCTGATATTGTTTGCGTTTACGACAGCCGACACCGTAACGCCGAATTTCTTTGCAATCCCCCAAAGCGTGTCGCCGCGCTTTACCGTATATCTTACGGGCTCGGGAGACTTTGTGGGCGTAGCTTCGTTTGCGCCGTTTAAAAATACCGACGAAGTAAACCTGTCGAGGTCTACATTGCCGTAAATCCCCGGTATTTCGCCGCGGTCGCTGTACTGAAATCCCGCATAGCTATGCCAAATATTACTTGTAACATACGGTTCTTCCGCGTCATAATCGGCAACCCAGAGCGGAAACTGCGCAAAATTCCAATCCCAGGTTTCCGAGGCGTTGTATGCGTCGGTGTAAAGAATCGGCACTATTCCCGTAAGCTCTTTGAGCTTTTGCATAAATGCAAGCCCCACAATATTTATACCGTTTTTTCCGAGGCTGCCGAATTCCTCAAAATCCATGGCAGGTCTTGCCGCAAAGGTTTTTCCGCTTATTAGCTCGGCAAAGCGCGTTGCCTGCAAGTATGCCTGTTCGGTATTTCGTGCGGTCACAAAATAGTACGCGCCGCATTTAAGTCCGGCCTTTGTCGCATTGGTGTAATTTTCCTCAAATTTCGGGTCGGTTACGGAAAAACCGTATCCGGCTCTTATATATACAACTTCGATTCCGCTGCTTTTAACCTGTTCAAAATCTATATCTCCCTGATAAACGCTGACATCTATTCCCGAAAAAACCTCGTCGGTGTCGGCGGAAAGTGCCGAAATATGCAGCACGGATGCCGAAAACGCAACAAGGAGAACTAAAAGAAAAGATAATATCCGTTTTGCCCGCTTCATAAAAAATCACAGCCTTTCTAGTGTTTAAAGCCTCAATGCATTATATTTTAAACAGCGCGAGAGTGTGACTTTTCCCGTTTGCGGAGGCGGCGTTATTTTAAATCACGGCAAAGCTTGCTTGCGACAGAGCTTTCCGAGGCTTGCCTTGTCTGCGTTTTTTGTATATAATCAACGGTAGAAGCGATATATGTCATAAAACGCGGCGGTAACGAGCCGCCTTATATGATTTTTCTTGCGGAGGTGACTGCTTTGCCGAAGAAAAAGCAAAATCTGAATACCGTTTACATATCTGAGCGGCTGCGTGAGACGCTGCGCCCAATATCGGGCAGAGCCCTGACAGCCGTTACGGCACCTATGGGCTACGGCAAAACAACTGCCGTGAATTGGTACCTTGCGGAGCGCATAAAGGAGGAGTCGCCGTATGTCATACGTATCAGTGTGTATTCCGACAACCTTGCCGTGTTTTGGAAAAGCGTCGTAAGTGCGTTTTCAAGTGCCGGCTTCAAATTCCTTTCAGACTTTCCGTGTCCCGTTGACGCGGCAGGCGGCGGTATGCTTATCGACGCTGTTTGCCACGAGCTCGGCGGCGGGAAAAGCTGTTATATTTTCATAGATGATTTCCATTTGTTTAAGGACTCGCGCGTTACATCTTTTCTCTGCACGGCGGCAAGCCGTATACCGGAAAACGTGCATTTGATTGTTGCAAGCCGTGACAGCTTTTTGCCCGAGGCGGAGATTTTACGTCTTGGAAAAAGACTGTATACAATAAGCTCGGAGCGGCTTTGCCTGAATTTAACGGAGCTTTCCGCTTTTGCCGGCAAATGCGGAGCCGAGCTCTCAGAAAGTCAGCTTGACTTTCTGTTTAAATCAAGCGAGGGCTGGTTTTCGGCGGTTTATCTGAATTTGCAAATGCTTTCGGAAAAAGGCGAACTGCCGAGGCGCAGCTCCGATATCTATTCGGTTTTCACCGCTGCCATGCTTGACCCGCTGTCCGAAGAGGAAAGAGAGTTTACGGCTGTTATGGGTATTGCCGATGAATTTACGGCGGATATGGCGCGGTTTGTCACGGGAGACGGCAATGCCGAAGGTTTGCTTTCCTCGCTGACAGGTAAAAACGCCTTTGTAAAACGACTTTCGGACGGCGTGACCTATCGTTTCCATAATATAATGAGAGAATGTGCAAAGCGCACATTTTCTGCCTTTGAAAAAGAAAGGCAAAAAAGCTTCCTTGACCGCTATGGTGAGTGGTATGAAAAATGCGGGTACTTTCTGCACGCAATGCATTTTTACAATCAAAGTGAAAACTACGATGCCGAGCTTCGCGTTATACGGAAGGACGCGGGAATTTTGCTGTCGTCTCTCAATCCCGACGACGTGCTTGCGTTTATTGAAAAATGCCCCGTTCAAGCACTTAAAAGGCACCCTGCCGCCGTGCTTGTGCTTATGCGCTGTATGTTCAATCGGCGGCAAATACCGAAAATGCTTGAGCTGAAAGAGCTTTTTATGTCGGCACTTGCGGAAAACTCCGAAATGTCGCAAGACGAGCGCGGCAATCTGCTCGGCGAGTGCGACCTCATTATGAGCTTTTTGGAATATAACGATATAGGTGCTATGAGCAGGCTTCATCGGCGCGCGAGCGGGCTTATGTCACGTCCTGCCATAAGTATTCATAAAAGCGGCGGATGGACGTTCGGCTCGCCGTCGGTTTTGATGATGTTCCACCGCGAAGCCGGGAGCCTCGAAAAAGAGCTTGCCGAAATGGACGAATGCATGCCGTATTATTACAGAATTACCGACGGGCACGGCAGAGGTGCGGAAAAAATTATGCGCGCCGAGGCACTTTTTATGCAGGGACGTTTTGCGGACGCACAAATCGAGCTTTACTGCGCCTACGCCGCAATAGAGGGAAACGGGCAGGAAAATATGGCTCTCTGCTGCGATTTTCTTGCGTGGAGAATGCATATAAGCACTGATTTTGAGCCGAGATGTACAATTGAAGAAAGATATTCGGAGCTTGTAGAGCATCACAATGTTGCTTGGGTAAATATACTTAATACCGCGGCGGCATACTGCTATGCCGTTCTCGGAGTCACCGATAAAATACCGAAGGCTTTTAAAGAGCATAATCTCGGCTCCGTCAATATTTTAGCCCCGGGCAGACCTATGGCGGAGCTTGCGGAAAACAGAGTGTATCTGGCACAGGGTGCTTATGCCAAAGCAATAGGCCAAAACGAGCGTCAGGCCGCAATATGCGAAAAAATGCATTACGGACTTGTTACACTTCATTTGCTTATACAGTCGGCGGCTTCTTATGCGATGCTCGGCAGGAGCGATAAGGCGGCAAAGCTGCTTCGGCAGGCACTGTGCAATGCCGCACCGGACGGATTTGTAATGCCGTTTGTCGAAAATTACCGCTTCATAAAGCCTCTTTTAAATGCCGTGACCGCGGAGGATAATTCGGAATTTATCAAAAAAATCATACGCTTCGGCGAAGAGGCGGAGCACAGGAGAAATCGTCTGCGGGAAAGTAAGTGCCGTCCGCCGTATCTTGCCGTTTTGACGGAACGCGAATATGCGATAGTGAACTATGTTGCGGAGCATCTAAGCAACCGCGAAATTGCGGAAAAGCTGTTCTTGACGGAGGGCAGCGTAAAGCAGTATATAAATCGGATTTATTCAAAGCTCGAAATAGACGGTGATGCACATACAAAGCGCAAACGTCTTAAAGAGTTAACCAAAGGTTAATATAAAAACAGTCGTATCCACTGTACAATATCTGTACGGTGGATTTTTTTATACAGAGTTGTTATAAAGGAGAGACTAAAATGAAAAAACTGTTTGCGATTTTGTTGATTGCCGTAATCTGCTTCGGCTTTACGGCGTGCGGAGGAGAAACTATCGAGTATACGGAAACTCCGGATATTATCGAAAATATGGTTAAATCCTCGGACGACACGACGGACTGCACCGCATTTTTCGGTATATGGGAGGCGGTTTCTGCGGGTGATTATGACTATGTCGAAATTTACCCCACGGACAGTGAGACACGTTTTGAAATTCGCCGCAACGAATATGTGGCGGCAAGCGGGTATTTGCAGTATGAGAGCGAGCACGGCTTTGTTTATGCTTTCAATGAGCACGACGGCTACGGGTATCGCTGCTTTTTTGACGATATCGGCAGGTTGAACATAGCCCATTACGGCTCTTTTAAGCTGAACAACGATTTGAATATATATACTGCCGTTCAGGAGGATTTTGAGCTTTTCGGGTCGTGGTATTATGACGGAACCGCGGCGTCGGATCGCATAATAGAAATCGACGCCGACGGCAACTGGATAATGAATGAGAGCATAGGCTCGCAGGGCGCATATAAAATGGTGGATTACGGCGTTATAAAGCGCTCCGATTGGGATAATGAGATTTATCTTGCAAGCTCTTCGGTATACGGCGGCACGACATACCGCGTATACAGGGAGAACAGCAATACCGTATATTGGGGCGACGGTAACGAGTGCTTCAGACGTACCGACTGAGCTTAAATGGGTCAAGCCGCGTTCGGCTTCGGTACACAAAACATAAAAG
>ERZ1026876.1160-NODE-1160-length-13669-cov-38.411047_pt1 | contig 13669 bp, 9 predicted proteins | sample MGYA00380168_ERZ1026876 | MGnify/ENA primary metagenome ERZ1026876 (study PRJEB33269, sample SAMEA4719804) | human gut metagenome | biome: human-associated habitat; feature: organic feature; material: feces | place: Cameroon | collected 2013-10 ... | reverse complement strand
TGCGGATGACGTCGGCGTCGTAGGTGCGGCCGATGTCGTGGGGGTCCACCGGGATGTAGGGGCAGGTCCAGCGGTGTTCGCCGTGCTCCTTGCGGTAGGCCATGCCCTTGGCGATGGCGTCCTGATGGCTGCCGGAGAAGGCGGCAAAGACCAGCTGGCCCGCATAGGGAGTGCGCTCGTAGATGTGCATCCGGGTCACCCGCTCGTAGGTGGCGCAGATCTCCGGTATGTTGGAGAAATCCAGCTTGGGGTCAACGCCGTGGCTGTACATGTTCATGGCCAGCGTCACAGCGTCCACGTTGCCGGTGCGCTCGCCGTTGCCGAACAGGCAGCACTCGACGCGCTGGGCACCGGCCAGCACGGCCAGCTCAGCACAGGCGACGCCGGTGCCCCGGTCGTTGTGGGGGTGGGTGGAGATGATGACGCTGTCGCGGTACTTCAGGTGCTTGTCGCAGTACTCGATCTGGTTGGCGTAGACGTGGGGCATACTCATCTCGACCGTGACGGGCAGGTTGATGATCATCGGGCGGTCTGGGGTGGGCTGCATGATGTCCAGCACGGCGTTGCAGACCTCGACAGCGTAATCGACCTCGGTGCCGGTGAAGCTTTCGGGGCTGTACTCGAAGAGGAAGTTGCCTTCGTACTCCTGACTGAGCTGTTTGACCAGCTTTGCGCCGTCGGTGGCGATCTTCTTGATCTCCTCTTTGGACTTGTGGAACACCTGCTCGCGCTGGGCGACGGAGGTGGAGTTGTAGAAGTGGATGACCGCGCGGGGCGCGCCCTTGACGGCCTCGAAGGTGCGGCGGATGATGTGGTCGCGGCACTGGGTCAGCACCTGCACGGTGACGTCATCGGGGATCATATTCTTCTCGATGAGGGTGCGCAGGAACTCATATTCGGTCTCGCTGGCGGCGGGGAAGCCGACCTCGATCTCCTTGAAGCCGATCTTGACGAGCATCTGGAAGAACTCCAGCTTTTCCTCAAGGCTCATGGGCACGATCAGGGCCTGATTGCCGTCGCGCAGATCCACGCTGCACCATGCAGGGGCCTGTTCGATGTGGTCTTTTTTTACCCAGCTGTCATAACCGGCGGGGACCGGGTAGTAACCCGGTGCGTATTTGGTAGCGTCCATCATTTTTGTTTTCCTCCAGCTTCCTATCAACTTACGGTCAACACGTTTTGTCAGTGTCCTTGCCCGTATACGAAGAAAAAGGCTCCCGTCTCTCAAAGGACGAAATCCCTTGAGAGACGAGAGCCTGTAAGTTCAAACTACAGGGCACCCGTGGTACCACTCTCTTTGCTGGCAGAGCCAGCCACTCGACACGATCGGCTTTTGGCGGCGAATCGCTGCCCCGGTAACGGTGGGCATCCGTCAAAGCCTACTGCGATTTCAGCTTTGCCGCTCAGGGGCCAGTAGCCGAAGCTCTCCGCACCGCCTTGCACCACCCGGCGGCTCTCTGCAAGCAGAAAACACTTCGTTTTTTCCCCGTCAACGCATTTATGCTTGTTTCAAAGTGAGCTTATTGTACCAAACCCGTCTGCCCCTGTCAAGCAGTTTGACTCAGATGCAAAATGAAGAAAATTCAACTTTCGACGAAAAATTCCGGGCAGGTTTCATTCCTCGACGCACCGGAACGGGTCAGCGGCCGCTGGAAGTCTGCGCATCACCGGTCTCGGTGATCATCATGACGTTACCCTGAATGGGATTTTCCACGGGGGAGGCGTAGCCGCCGTAATTCGAGTCGCGGCCTACGAGCAGGTCGCGGCGGCAGCGGAGGCCGACGGTCAGGGCAGCGTTGCTGCCAAAGTGGCGGAGGGTGATCTTGGTCTTATCGGACTGGCCCTCGCACAGCAGGGACAGGTTCAGGGTGGTGGAGTTCTTGTTGGTCTGCAGCACCACGGTGCTGATGCCGTTGGCCATCAGCTTGCGCATCTCACCGACCGTGGCGCGGAAGGTGGCGATGTCCTCCGGGACGGAGAGGGTCATTACGCGGCCCTCCTGTGTGGCGGTGTAGAGCACCTGTTTGCCCAGCAGACCCTTGACGGTGTATCGTGCCGTGTAAACGGCTTTGGACGTGGTGTCCGTGCGGGAGTCAGCCGCCGACGCCGAGGTCTGCGCATCGCCGGTCTCGGCGATCATCATAACGTTGCCCTGCACCGGGTTTTCCACCGGGGAGGCGTAGCCGCCGTAGGTGGGGTCGGCCTCGCCCACGGCCACATCGGCGCTGTGAAGGGCGATGTCGCCTTGGACCATGGTGCTCTCATCCTGCGGGGGCAGGTAACCGGCGACGGTGACATCCTCGGTGAGGGCGGCGGTGTCCGCTTCGCCCTCTGCGGCGAAGGCACCGACGCTCATGGCTGCGGCGGCAGACAGAACAAGGGCGGCCGCGATGGCCTGACGGGCGAATTTCGTATTCAAAATCTTCATGGATGTGTCCTCCTGTATTTCCGGACTTTGGTTGTCCGTTCTATCTGGAATACGAAAGGGGAAAGGGGATTATTGCGGGGAATCCAAAATTTCCATGAATTCGTCGCCGGTGATGGTCTCCTTCTGGTAGAGGTACTTGGCCAGCTCATCCAGCTTTTCGCGGTTGTCGGTCAGGATCTGGATGGCCTTCTGGTGCTGGGCCTTGACGAGGGCGACGACCTTCTGGTCGATCTCGCGCTGGGTCTGGGCCGAGCAGGCAAGGGAGGTGTCCCCGCCGAGGTACTGGTTGTTCACGGTCTCCAAAGCCACCATGTCGAAGTCGTCGCTCATGCCGTAGCGGGTCAGCATGGCGCGGGCAAGCTTCGTTGCCTGTTCGATGTCGTTGGACGCGCCGGTGGTGATGGAGCCGAAGACGACTTCCTCCGCCGCGCGGCCGCCGGTCAGGGTAGCGATCTTATTTTCCAGCTCGGTCTTATCCATCAGGTAGTGGTTGCCCTCTTCCACCTGCATGGTGTAGCCCAGCGCGCCGGAGGTGCGGGGGATGATGGTGATCTTCTGCACCGGGGCAGAGTGGGTCTGTTTTGCCGCCACAAGGGCGTGGCCGATCTCGTGGTAGGCCACGATGCACTTTTCTTTGTCGGTGAGGATGGAGTTCTTCTTCTGGTAGCCCGCGATGACCACCTCGATGCTCTCCTCAAGGTCGGCTTGAGTCACGCTCTTGCGGCCTGCGCGGACGGCCCGCAGGGCAGCTTCGTTGACGATGTTGGCCAGCTCTGCGCCGGATGCACCGGAGGCCATCCGGGCCACGACGCTGAAATCGACGCCGGGGGCCAGAGCGACCTTCTTGGCGTGGACTTTCAGGATCTCCTCGCGGCCCTTCAGGTCGGGCAGCTCCACGGGCACCCGGCGGTCGAAGCGGCCGGGGCGGGTGAGGGCCGGGTCAAGGGATTCCGGGCGGTTGGTGGCCGCCAGAATGATGACGCCGTTGTTCCCCTCAAAACCGTCCATCTCGGTCAGAAGCTGGTTCAGGGTCTGTTCGCGCTCGTCGTTGCCGCCGTACTGGCCGCTGTTGCGCTTCTGGCCGATGGCGTCGATCTCGTCGATGAAGACGATGCAGGGGGCCTTTTCCTTGGCCTGTTTGAACAGGTCGCGGACCTTGGAAGCGCCCATGCCCACGAACATCTCGACGAATTCCGAACCGGACATGGAGAAGAAGGGCACGTTGGATTCACCGGCCACGGCCTTGGCCAGCATGGTCTTGCCGGTGCCCGGAGGGCCGACGAGCAGGATGCCCTTGGGCATCTGGGCGCCGATGTCCTTGTACTTGCTGGGGTCGTGCAGATAGTCAACGATTTCCTGCAGGTTCTCCTTGGCCTCGTCCTCACCGGCCACATCCGAGAAGTGGATGCCCTCGGTGGACTGGACATAGACCTTGGCGTTGGATTTTCCCATGCCGCCAAACATCATGGAGTTGGGGCCGCCCATCTTATCCATGAGCTTCTTGTTCATATAGTTGCCCAGCGCGGTGAACAGGATGATGGGCAGCACGAACCAGATCAGAAAGCTGAGGACCGGAGACCCCTGTTCCACGATCTCGCTGGAAAACTCGGCCCCGGCGGTGTAAAGCCGCTCGGTCAGGCCGGAGTCGTTCATCAGGCCGGTCTTGTAGACTTGGGTGTTGTCCTTATCGGTGAAGATGATCTGGTTGGACTCGATGTCCACTTTGCCGATGTTCTTCTCCTCGGTCATGCTCATAAAGGTGCCGTAGTCCACCTCTTTGATCTGCCGTTCGTTCATCCACGGCATAAGCACGAGATTGAGGAATAGAAGCAGTAAAAGCACGATGGCATAATAGATCGCCAGCGGCTTTTTGGGCGCTTTGACTTCTTTCATGAAGATCCTCCTTTTAGGCTGTATCAAGTGTCGCTGAAAAGAGAGTAGCACATTCAAATTTAATATGCCAGTTTTGCCAGCACCATTTTGCAAAAACTTCGCAGTTCGTTCATAAAACAAAAAACCAAAAGAACTTCCGCCCAACGGAAAGGCAGAAGTTCTTCTGGTTTTCACACACATTAAGGAGAGTTGTTTGTCAGAGCATGGGGGGAGAACGTTGCAGCGTCCGGCAGGATCACTGGCCGCGGACGGCTGCGAAACCGGCTTCGAGGTCGGCGATGATATCGTCGATGTGCTCGGTGCCGATGGACAGGCGGATGGTGTTCTGATAGATCTGCTGCTCGACCAGCTCCTCGTCGTTCAACTGGCTGTGGGTGGTGGAAGCCGGGTGGATGACAAGGCTCTTCACGTCGGCGACATTGGCCAGAAGGGAGAAGACCTTCAGGTTGTCGATGAACGTAAAGGCTTCCTCACGGCCGCCCTTAATATTAAAGGTAAAGATGGAAGCGCCGCCGTTGGGGAAGTACTTCTCATACAGCGCATGGTCGGGGTGGCCGGGCAGGGACGGGTGGTTGACCTTTTCGACCTGCGGATGGTTGGCGAGGAACTCGACGACCTTCTTGGTGTTCTCGACGTGGCGCTCGATGCGGAGGCTCAGGGTCTCGGTGCCCTGCAGCAGCAGGAAGGCGTTGAACGGGGAGATAGTCGCACCGGTATCACGCAGCAGGATGGCGCGGATGTAGGTGACGAAGGCGGCGGGGCCGGCAGCCTCGGCGAAGGAAACGCCGTGGTAGCTGGGATTGGGCGCGGCGATGTTGGGGTAACGGCCACTGGCCTTCCAGTCGAAGTTGCCGCTGTCCACGATGATGCCGCCCAGCGTGGTGCCGTGGCCGCCAATGAACTTGGTAGCGGAGTGGACCACGATGTCTGCGCCGTGCTCGATGGGACGGATCAGGTACGGGGTGCCGAAGGTGTTATCAATGACCAGCGGCAGACCGTGCTTATGGGCAATGGCTGCAATGGCGTCGATGTCGGGGATGTCGCTGTTGGGGTTGCCCAGCGTCTCCAGATAGACGGCCTTGGTGTTGGGCTGGATGGCGTTTTCCACTTCGGCGAGGTCGTGTGCATTGACGAAGGTGGTGGTGACGCCGAACTGGGTCAGGGTGTGCTCCAGCAGGTTGTAGCTGCCGCCGTAGATGGTCTTCTGGGCAACGATGTGGTCACCGGCCTGTGCCAGCGCCTCGATGGTGTAGGTGATGGCTGCGGCACCGGAAGCGGTTGCCAGAGCGGCTACGCCGCCTTCCAGTGCGGCGATGCGCTTTTCGAAGACGTCCTGCGTGGAGTTGGTCAGGCGGCCGTAGATGTTGCCCGCGTCAGCCAGACCGAAGCGGTCTGCAGCGTGCTGGCTGTTGCGGAAGACGTAAGAAGTGGTCTGATAAATGGGCACTGCGCGGGAATCGGTGGCGGGGTCGGCCTGCTCCTGACCGACGTGGAGCTGAAGGGTCTCAAATTTATAGTTAGACATGTTATTTGCCTCTCTCTTTGTACAAATAGTATTATTTTGCTCACAAAAAATCCCGGTCGCTGCGGTCTCAAGACAGCGTACCGGGCAAGAAGTTCGACATTGCGCTTGTGGCATCACACTTCGGGACACATTCGTCCACCGGAGGGCAAAGCACAGAAGCTCGTCAGATTTTCTGCCCGGCCTGAGTACATTCGCCCACAACGGAAGTTCGCGTGCAGCAGATTTTTCCAGATCAGCGTCATTGTAGTGCCCTCCTTTCTCTGAATTCCCCACCAAGTTGGTGGATTTGATGGCTGCATTATAACCCCATTTACCTAGATTGTCAATAGGTTGATGGAAAATTGTTTGGAAAAATTTTGGAGAAGGGAACGCTGTGCGCAACAAAGGGCAAAGGCCTATCGCAGGTTTGATCTAAACCAACGTGCTGCGGCCCCGGCATCGTGAAATGTGGAGGGCACTTTTCGTTGACGGAACTCTTTCCCTGTTGTATACTGATGCTATTATCGAAAAAAGAGGGGGGAGCGGCGATGTCCATCGGGCCAAGCCGGCCGCTGGCGCTGGAAAAGCCGGAGACCATTGATCTGAAACAGGCTGCGCGGTATTTCGGCCAGCGGGGCGAACCGGATGCGGCAACGGCCTCTTTATTAGAGAGGTGTGCCGTGCCCATCTTGGCGGCGGCAGCGCCCCACGCCGTCTGGCTGGAAAGCGATGTGGACAGCCTTGCGGAAGCGGGCCTATTGCAGGGGGAGGATGTGTACCGCCACCTGACCGGCTGTGACCGGGCTATCCTGCTGGCTGTGACCCTTGGCCCCGGCGTGGATGCACAGATCCGCCGGGCCGGGGTGGGGGACATCGCGGCGGGCGTGGCGTCGGATGCGCTGGGTTCCGCGCTGGCAGAGCAGATGGCCGATGCCGCCGAAGCCGAATTGCGCAATGCGGCAGCAGGGCGGGGCCGCTATCTGACCGGCCGCTACTCGCCGGGCTACGGCGATTGGCCCATCACGGTACAGCCGCTGGTGGCGGCGGCGCTGGATACTGCCCGGCGGGCCGGTCTGTGCGTGACGGACACCAACCTCATGACCCCCCGCAAGAGCGTCACCGCGCTGCTGGGCGTCAGCGAACACCCGGTCAAGGGCCATCTCGCAGGGTGCGGCCACTGTGTGCTGCGCACCCGCTGCGAATATCGAAAGAGGGGGATCACCTGTGCAAGCGAATGAACTGTTTACCCAACCGAATACCATCCTGCTGGACGGCGGCATGGGCACCATGCTGCAGGCGGCGGGCCTGAAGCTGGGGGCCAAGCCGGAGGAGCTGAACATCACCGACCCGGCGCTCATCGAGGGCATCCACGCAAAATATGCCGCAGCGGGCAGCCGCATCATCAATGCCAACACCTTCGGCGCGTCGGCACACAAGCTGGCGGGCAGCGCCTACACGCTGGAAGAGATCATTGCGGCGGGCATTGTCAACTGCAAGCGGGCTTGCGCCCCCTACGGCGCACTGGCGGCGCTGGACGTCGGCCCGCTGGGGGAGCTGCTGGAGCCCAACGGCACGCTGGCTTTTGAGGACGCTGTGACCGAGTATGGCCGCATCGTCCGGGCCGGTGTGGCAGCGGGGGCTGACCTCATCTTCTTTGAAACGTTTACCGACCTGTACGAGCTGAAAGCGGCTCTGTTGGCGGCCAAGGAGAACAGCACCCTGCCCATTCTGGCCAGCATGAGCTTTGAGGCGGGGGGCCGCACCTTTACCGGCTGTACGGTGGAGAGCTTCGCCGCCACCGCGCGGGGTCTGGGTGCGGATGCCATCGGCATCAACTGCTCGCTGGGCCCCAAGGAGATCTTCCCGATGGCGAAGCGGTTGGCTGAGGCCGTGCCCGGCAGCTTCCCGGTCTTCGTCAAGCCCAACGCGGGTCTGCCCCGCGCCGACGGCTCCGGCTACGACATCACCCCGCAGCTCTATGCAATGCAGATGAAGCCTTACCGGGAGCTGAACCTGTTCGCGGCGGGCGGCTGCTGCGGCACCACGCCGGAGTTCATCCAACTGCTGAACGGTGTCTTTGCCGGCTGCAAGCCCGGCCGCCCCGACCACCCCATGAAGTCGGTCATCTGCTCGCCGGTGAGCTGCGTCAATGTGGACGGCATCACGGTGGTGGGCGAGCGGATCAACCCCACCGGCAAAAAGCGGTTCCAACAGGCGCTGCGGGAAAATGACATGAACTACGTCCTCGAACAGGCTGTCAGTCAGGTGGAAGCCGGGGCGCAGATCCTCGACGTCAACGTGGGTGCCCCCGGCGTGGACGAGCCCGCGCTGATGGAACAGGTGGTCAAAGCGCTGCAGAGCGTGGTCAGTCTGCCCTTGCAGCTGGATTCTTCCCACGCCGAGGCACTGGAACGGGGTCTGCGGGTCTACAACGGCAAGCCCATCGTCAACTCGGTGAACGGCGAGCCGGAGGTGCTGGAAAAGATCCTGCCGCTGTGCAAAAAGTACGGCGCGGCCGTGGTCGGCCTTGCCATTGACAAGCGGGGCATCCAGCCCAAAGCCGAGGACCGCGTGGCCGTGGCCCGCCGCATCAAGGAAGCTGCGCTGGCCGCCGGCATCCCGCAGGAGGATATCTACATCGACTGCCTGACCCTGACCGCCAGCGCCCAGCAGCAGGACGTTCTGGCCACCGTGGAAGCCCTCCACACCTGCAAAACAGAACTGGGCGTCCGGACCATTCTGGGCGTGTCGAACATCAGCTTCGGCTTGCCCTGCCGCACCTACCTGAACACCACCTTCCTCACCATGGCTATGTACGCGGGGCTGGATCTCGCCATCATGAACCCGTCCAGCGAGGAGATGATGGCGGCGGTCTACGCCTACAATGTACTCATCAACCGCGACCCCCAGAGCACGAAGTACATCGAGCGGTACGCGAACCGGGTGCCCGCCTCCGCCGCGCTGGCCAAGGCTGCCCAAGCGGCCACGGTGGCCCAGTCCGGCGGCGAAGCGGAGCTGTCCGGCCCTTATGCCCCCCTGATGAAGGCCGTGGAAAAGGGCCTGAAGGGCGAAGCCGCGGCCCAGACCCGCGCCCTGCTGGAAACGAAGGAGCCGCTGGAACTGGTGGATGAAGCCCTCATCCCGGCGCTGGACATCGTGGGCAACAAGTACGAAAAGGGCACCCTCTTCCTGCCCCAGCTGCTCCAAGCGGCCAGCGCCGCCCAGAGCGCCTTTGAGGAGATCAAGACCGCCATCGCAAAGAAGGGCGCGGCCAACGAGAGCAAGGGCCGTATCGTCATCGCGACGGTGAAGGGCGACGTCCACGACATCGGCAAGAACATCGTGAAGGTCATCCTCGAAAACTACGGCTTCGAGGTCATCGACCTTGGCCGCGACGTGCCGGTGGAGACGGTGGTGAACACGGTGCGGGAGAAAAATGTGCATCTGGTGGGCCTCTCCGCCCTGATGACCACCACCCTCAAGAGCATGGAGGAGACCATCGCGGCCCTCCACGAAGCAAAGCTCGACTGCAAGATCATGGTCGGCGGTGCAGTGCTCACCCCCGAATACGCAAAGAAGATCGGCGCGGACTGGTATGCGAAGGATGCCAAGCGCAGCGCAGATATCGCAAAAGAATTTTTTGGGGTATAAATAAAAAAGCCGGCGTTGCTCCCCCAGTCGCCTGACGGTGCCAGCCCCCTCGGAGAGGGAGGCGGCGTCGCTGGATCGCCATATTCCGCCCTTGCGTTATACGCGCTTATAAAGAATGGGTTCGTCACGTTTTTTACCTCCGCAAATTCGCGTTTGTGGAGCGAAGCGGAACAATGAAAGCCCCAGTGGGGCTTTTAAGTGGCAGAACGGTCTTGCGGCAGCAAGATGGAGGGGCCTCGCCCCGACAAGTTCGCGTTTGCGAAGCGTAGCGCAGCAATGAAAGCCCCAGTGGGGCTTTTAAGCGACAGAACGGTCTTGCGCAGCAAGATGGAGGGGCCTCGCCCCGACAAGTTCCGATTTGTTGAACTAAGCCGAGTATACCATACTCTCCCGTGAAAGAACAGGCTGATATAGCACAAAAGGCAGGACACCATCGCCATGATGATACCCTGCCTTTGGTCATTATTGTTCGGGTTCGACGCTCTGACTGGTGTCGGTTGGAAAGGTGCTCCGGCAGAGGCATCTTTCTTGGTAGACATTCCTAGGGGTCTAGGAACCGCGCACGAATCAAAGCCCCACTGGGGCTTTGATTGCCTTCGCTGCGCTCTGCAAACGCGAAGTTAGCGATTTCTTTTTCCAGTATTCTCTGTCCCACGGATTTCCTCATGATAGAAATAATCTACGATCACCGGATGTCCCTGCGGGACTCTGCCATAAGGCATTTCATTATCCACAAAGGCACAATCATACTTCTTAGCCATTTCCGCAGCTTTTACTTCAAGTGCTTCAAAGTAGCTGCGGTTATGCTTGTTATAGATCTCGTCGTAAAGTGGTACAAGATCAGGATATTTTCCGGCGATATAATCCATAATTGTCTTTTTGAAACCGCCTCGAAGATTGAGATTTTCGAGCCAGAACAGATCGCACTGATCCTTTACCCGCTCAAAGATTGCTTCAAAATCCGTGATACCGGGGAATACCGGGGATACGAAACAGACTGTACGGATACCTGCTTCATATACCTGCTTCATAGCAGAGATACGGCGCTCAATGCTCGAAGCAGAGTCCATATCGTTCTTGAAATTTTCATCTAGTGTGTTGATCGACCATGAAACGGTTACACGTCCAAGCTTCTTCAGCAGATCAATATCCCGTACCACAAGATCCGACTTTGTGCAGATCAGAATATCTGCGTCACTGCCGATCAGCTGCTCCAGAAGTTTTCTGGTATTCCCGAATTGCTCCTCCTGTGGATTGTAGCCATCTGTCACAGAACCGATGACCACCCGCTGTCCGGCATATTTCTTCGGATTTTTAATTTCCGGCCAATGCTTCACATCAAGGAAAGTGCCCCATTCCTCCTTGTGCCCGGTAAAGCGCTTCATAAAAGAAGCATAGCAATACTTGCAGGCATGTGTACAGCCCACATAGGGATTGACCGAGTAACCGCCTACCGGCAGACTGGACTTGGTCATGATGTTCTTTGTTTCCACCTCACGAATGAGGATTCCATTTATTACTTCTTCCATGATTTCTGTACCTCTAACACTTTATTAAATTCTTCCGGCATTTCCTGAATCATATTTTCATCCCCTATGATAGGGACAAGGTCTTCCTTCATAAACACCGGAATGCCGAGCTTATGTGCCTGGTCCGCCAGAGACCATGCCCATTCCGGCTCCGTATGAATCTTCCTGCTCTGAGCTCCGGTCATGGTGCCGACAACGATCCAATTGATTCCGGAAAGGTCAACTGTGCCGGGATCGTCGAATAACGGCTCAAAGGTAACATGGTAATGTTTTGCTCTGACGTTTTTCCGAAGGGCGTCGATACGCCACAGTTCTGCTTTCCTCGTCACCGTAACGCCAAACCATGCGTTTTCCAGATCGGTATCAAAATCCAGCAAATCAGGGCGCTTGGTAAGGAACAGGAACTGATGCTGTGGATTTTCACGGATCTTTGCAAATACCTCGTCTCTCCATTCCGGCTTCCATCCGGAGAGATCGCTCATGCCGGTAAGAAGAAAGTTCTGCGGACGTTTCTTTTCCATCATCTTGAGCTTACCCGGAAAGAATTCAGGGTCAGCGAAGTCATCAATCATATGCCAGCGTTTCACGTTGTTGCGGGCATAGCAATATGTACACCCCACTGTGCAGCCAATGACGATATTCATGTTCTGAATCTGATCTTTGATACAAATACTCATGACTTCTGCCACTCCTCAAGATTCTTTCTGATGCGGTCGAGGTATTCCTCAAACTGGGCAATTTCTTCTTCTGAAAAACCTTTGTAGTAAATACTTCCCATCTCGTCAGATACAGAATCGTACTCGCCCTTTAAGGCATGTGCTTTCTCAGTCAGAAACAGGAGTGTTTTCCTTTTGTCCGTTTCAGACTGAACACGGCTTATCAGCCCTTGATTTTCCATTCTTTCCAGCATCGTAGTAAGAGATGTTATCGCTAATCCGCATTTAGTCGAGAGTGACCTGATTGAGATACCATCCTCCTGCCACAGCACATAAAGAATACGCCCCTGGGCTCCATTAAACGCATCAATATTCTTTTCACTGAGAATCTTCTCAAAAATCCGGTCTCCAAGCTGTTTTATTTTGGTGACAAGAAATCCTCCATTCATTTCCATACAAAAGCTCCTATATAGTAGTTTATTAAAAACATACTATATAGGAGCTTTATTGTCAAGAGTTTATATGTCTTAATAGGTAAATTCCGTTTTTTCAATTCTCCAAACTGGAACTTGTCGGGGCGAGGCCCCTCCATCTTGCTGCCGCAAGACCGTTCTGTCACTTAAAAGCCCCACTGGGGCTTTCATTGTTTCGCTTCGCTCCACAAACGCGAAGTTGTAAGTTTCTTTACTATCATATCTTTAAAACTTGTTTTGCTTTCGCGTTAACAAATTGGATAATTGGGCCTGAAATGATAACTGTAATAAGCGTGCATACACCAAACTTTCCGCCAAACAAAACACCTGTAACAACAACCAAAATATCCAATGCCATTCGGACAAATTTAATCTGCCAGTGATTTTTTTCTGCTAAAGCAAAGGTGACTGCCTCATAGGAGCCTCTACCAAGGGATGCCGACGCATATAGTCCTGTTCCGACAGCAAACAAAACCACTCCTAACAACATAATTAAAAAATTGATCCACTTATAGGTACTGTAAATATGGCAGTTAGCAAACAAATCTACACAGGTACTGTATACAATCTGGTACAACACAGTTCCTATATGAATCTGACTTTTATCGTAAATGAGCGCAAACAAAATCATTCCCAATGCTACAACAAAAGATGCTGTGCCAATGCTTATGTGAAATGTTCTTGCAATCCCCTGCCACAGCACTGCAAGCGTAGCTCCGCCAAATCCAGCATACAGTGCAAGTGTAATTCCATAAGCCGCAATTATAGAACCTATTACAAGGATTGCCAATTTCTTTAGTGTTTTTTTATTGTTATTTTTCATTGACTTTTAATTCAAGTACATCCGGACGGGCATAATGTCCGATTGTATCATGCTCCATTTAATTTTCTTTGGGTTTAAAGCATACCGTTAGCAACCGCTCTAATTTATTTAATACCAGCAAATTACTCTCCTCCACAAATTCGCGTTTGTGGAGCGGAGCGGAACAATGAAAGCCCCAGTGGGGCTTTTAAGTGACAGAACGGTCTTGCGGCAGAAAGATGGAGGGGCCTCGCCCCGACAAGTTCCGATTTATTGAACTAAGCCGAGTATACCACACTCTCCCATGAAAGAACAGGCTGATATAGCACCAAAGGCAGGATACCATCGCCATGATGATACCCTGCCTTTGGTCATTATTGTTCGGGTTCGACGCTCTGACTGGTGTCGGTTGGAAAGGTGCTCCGGCAGGTGCATCTTTCTTGGTAGACATTCCTAGGGGTCTAGGAACCGCGCACTAATCAAAGCCCCACTGGGGCTTTGATTGCCTTCGCTGCGCTTCGGCACGTGCTTTTCGAGTCCTGTACCGCCACTAACAAAAAATCCCCAGACGAATGTCTGAGGATTTTTGTGGTGGAGCATTGTCAGCAGCAGTCGAACCTTTAGGCAGGCATATCGTTGCTGCGGTCAGAGCGCTTCAAACCGAGAAACGGAGGCACTTCGGAACGCTTCAGCCCTTGCTCGTGTGCTTTTTTCAGTTGATATTCGTGCAGGG
>ERZ1026876.1157-NODE-1157-length-13697-cov-6.450594_pt1 | contig 13697 bp, 10 predicted proteins | sample MGYA00380168_ERZ1026876 | MGnify/ENA primary metagenome ERZ1026876 (study PRJEB33269, sample SAMEA4719804) | human gut metagenome | biome: human-associated habitat; feature: organic feature; material: feces | place: Cameroon | collected 2013-10 ... | reverse complement strand
ACGTAAAGCAGAAGAGGAAGCAAGACAGAGGGCTGAGGAAGAAGCGAGACGTAAAGCAGAAGAGGAAGCAAGACAGAAGGCTGAGGAAGAAGCCAGACGAAAAGCTGAGGAAGCAAGACAGAAAGCTGAGGAAGAAGCAAGACGGAAAGCTGAGGAAGAGGCAAGACGGAAAGCGGAAGAGGCTAGAAGAGAAGCGGAAGAAGCGATGCGACGGGTAGATGAAGAACAACGTCGTATTCGTGAAGCTGAGATAAAAGTCAAAGAACTTGAAGAGGCAAGAAAACGTGCAGAGGAAGAAGCCCTTAAGAAGGAAGAAGAAGCAAAACGGGCTGAACAGGCGCAAAGCACTGCTTCAAACAGTGGATATATGCTTCCGGTAGGCGCGGAACAGTTCCTTGGCAAGTATTTATCTGTCAATGCAATCAATGACCAGATTGTAAATACAATTCAATATATCGGTGCACATCCGGAGGAGCCACGGAACATTGTGATTCTTGGACAGTATGGATTTGGAACAACAACAATTGCAGAGGATTTTGCAAGAAGTTTCTATGCAATGGGAATCTGCAAGACGAAAACGATTGCTAAGATCAAAGGTGGCGCATTGAATCGTGCAAACATCGGAGATGCAATTAATAAATTGCAGGGTGGATGTTTAGTAATTGAAAATGCAGGAATTATTTCAAATGAAAAATTAGAAGAGATTTATCAGATTGTAAGTAATCCAAACAATGATGTGATCATTATTATGACAGGCCAGATTGAGACATTATCTAGAATTTTCAAAGAAAATGTATCAATATCAAATCAGTTTAAGCATTTGGTACAGGTTCATAGAATTACAGATATGGATGTATTCGAGATTGCTAAGAATCATGCAACACAATTAGGCTATCCATGCGAACCGAGTGCTGAGAATCATCTCCGTAGAAGAATGCAGGAAGTTGAAAGCGGCAACTTAGATCGTGTGTTAAAGATTGTTGACAATGCAGTTTCAAAAGCACATAACCGTGAGATGACATCAGGAGATCAGGATCATCGTTTGGTATCTGCTGACTTTGAATAAACATCATGTAAATATGCAACGAAAAATACAGAAAAAGCAAAAAACTATTTGTTTTTTCTGTATTTTTTGATATTATGTATGTGGATTTGATGAAATAACGTATTTGATATAGATAAACGGAGGACAAAATAATATGTTTGATATGGATATCGGAATTGATTTGGGAACAGCCAATGTTCTTGTGTATGTGAAGGGAAAGGGCATTGTGATCAATCAGCCATCCGTTGTAGCATTTGAAAAACGAACAAAACGCTTAATTGCCATCGGACAAAAAGCAAAATTAATGATGGGGAAAGCTCCTGACAATATAGAGGTAATTCGTCCTTTGAAACAGGGCGTGATTTCTGATTTTACGGTAACTGAGCGTATGTTGAAGGCATTTATTGAGACTGCAATGCAGAAAAAGAGAATGTTGAGCAGACCAAGAATTTGTGTGTGTGTACCAAGTGGAGTAACCGAAGTGGAAAAACGTGCGGTGGAAGACGCGGTATATCATACAGGTGCAAAGCATGTTGATATCATGGAAGAACCGATTGCGGCAGCAATTGGAGCGGATATAGATATTTCGTTACCAAGAGGCAATATGATTGTTGATATCGGCGGCGGTACAAGTGATGTTGCGGTCATTTCGCTTGGAGGAATTGTAGAGAGTAACTCTTTGAAATTAGCAGGTGATGATTATAACGAAGCGATGATCAAGTATATCCGTCGTGCTTATAATCTTCTGATCGGTGAGCCGACTGCTGAACGGATCAAGATGACCATTGGTTCGGTATATCCGAGAGAAGAGCCGGTAACGATGGAAGTGAAAGGAAGAGATCTGGTAACAGGATTTCCTGCAAGAATCATCGTATCTTCCGAAGAGACGATTGAAGCATTTGCTGAAGTGACGGCACAGATTCTGGATACCATTCATAATGTATTGGAGATATCACCTCCTGAGTTGATCGCAGACATTGCGGAACATGGTATTGTGTTAAGTGGAGGCGGAAGTCTTATTTACGGTATGGATCGGTTAGTAGAAGAAAGTACCGGAATTCATGCGTATGTTGCACCGACTGCGTTGGAGGCAGTTGTTGTGGGGGCGGGTAAGTCGGTTGATTTTCTGAATAAAAAATAAACACAGGGGCGCTGGCAACAATAGTGGGTTGTTGGCGCTCTTTTTATGGAAAGCAGAGGAATAAATGGGATATTTACCGATAAAAAAACAGGAAATGGAGAAATATGGATGGGAACAGCCGGATTTTGTATGCGTTTCCGGCGATGCATATGTGGATCATCCATCCTTTGGCACGGCGATTATATGCAGGATATTGGAGTCAAGAGGATATAAGGTTGCAATCCTGCCACAGCCGGACTGGAAAAATGCGGAGAGCATTACTGAATTTGGATGTCCAAGATTAGGATTTCTGGTAAATGCAGGTAATATGGATTCTATGGTCAATCATTATTCTGTTTCCAAGAAGAGAAGAAGAATGGATGCCTATACACCGGGAGGTGTAGCAGGAAAACGGCCGGATTATGCAACGATTGTGTATTGTAATCTGATAAAGCGGACTTACAAGAATACACCGATCATCATTGGTGGGATTGAGGCGAGCCTTCGCCGTATGGCACATTATGATTATTGGTCTGATAAATTAAAACGATCCATTCTGATGGATTCCGGTGCAGATTTACTGATCTATGGTATGGGAGAACATGCAATTGTAGAGGTTGCAGATGCATTAGACAGCGGATTGGATATTTCGGATGTTACATTTATTAATGGTACGGTTTATAAAACCCGGGAGATTGATAATGTATATGAAGGGATCGAGTTGCCGGATTATGAAGAAATGATACAGAACAAGATTGCATATGCAAAGAGTTTTGGAATTCAGTACCGGAATACGGATCCGTTTTCTGCAAAGCCACTCATTGAAAAATATGGAGAAAAACGATATATTGTACAGAATCCGCCGTCAAAGCCTTTAACAATGCAGGAAATGGATGATGTCTATGAACTGCCGTATATGAGAAATTACCATCCTTCGTATGAGGCGGCAGGTGGAGTGCCTGCTATTTCAGAGATAAAGTTTTCACTGACGAGTAATAGAGGGTGTTTTGGCGGGTGTAGTTTTTGTGCTTTGACGTTTCATCAGGGGCGAATCGTGCAGTGCAGAAGTCATGAATCATTGATAAAAGAAGCAGAACTTATGACAAAGGATCCGGATTTCAAAGGGTATATTCATGATGTTGGCGGTCCGACGGCGAATTTCAGGGCACCATCCTGTGAAAAGCAGAGTAAGTATGGAGTGTGTACAAATAAACAGTGCCTGTTTCCAAAACCGTGTAAGAATCTTCGGGCAGATCATTCGGATTATGTGGAACTGCTTCGAAAACTGCGTAAGATAGATGGTGTTAAGAAAGTGTTTATTCGTTCCGGAATTCGTTTTGATTATGTGTTGGCAGACAAAAATGATACATTTTTAGATGAACTTTGCAGATATCATATCAGCGGACAGTTGAGGGTAGCGCCGGAACATGTGGCAGACCCGGTTTTAAAGATGATGGGGAAACCGGAAAATACGGTGTATAAACAGTTTGTTGATAAATTCTATCAGGTTAATAAACGGATTGGAAAAGAACAATATCTTGTGCCGTATCTGATGTCGTCGCATCCGGGATCCGGATTGAAGGAGGCGGTAACGCTTGCGGAACATATCCGGGATCTGGGATATATGCCGGAACAGGTTCAGGATTTTTATCCGACTCCGTCCACCATTTCAACCTGTATGTATTACACGGGGGTAGATCCCAGGACGATGGAACCGGTATATGTACCTAAAAATCCACACGAAAAGGCGATGCAACGGGCATTGATCCAGTATCGGTTACCGGAAAACTATGATCTGGTCAGGGAAGCTTTGCTAAAAGCCGGACGAAAGGACTTGATCGGCTTTGACGAAAAATGTCTGATTCCTCCAAGAAAAATGAGGTATGAAGATAGAAAAAATGAGAGAAAGAATGCAGGAGGAAAAACGGACGGAAAGAATCGTGAGAATCATTTCGAAAAAAAGAAAACGGATATGGGGTATGCAAAGAGGAAGAGAAAACACAGACCGGAAAACCGAAAAAAGGGTTAATGTCGAAAGTTGTTCTAAAAAAAGAACAAAAAGTGCCGCTTTTTTCAATCTGGGCGTGGGGATATTTGGTTGCAACTTAAAATAATTTATGTTATCATGGATACAGCTTGTGTGATGATTTCTTTTCATCAGCAAAATTTTAAACGGAGGATATTTCATTATGTCAAAAAAAGTTGTTTTAGCTGGCGCTTGTCGTACAGCAATCGGAACTATGGGTGGTGGATTAAGCACAACTCCGGCACCAGTTTTGGGATCTATCGTTATTAAAGAAGCAATTAAGAGAGCAGGTGTTCCTGCTGATCAGGTAGATCATGTATATATGGGTTGTGTAATCCAGGCTGGTCTTGGTCAGAACGTTGCACGCCAGGCATCTATCAATGCTGGTTTACCAATTGAGACACCGGCTGTAACCGTTAACGTTGTTTGTGGTTCAGGTCTTAACTGTGTAAATATGGCTGCACAGATGATTCAGGCAGGAGATGCTGATATCGTTGTTGCAGGTGGTATGGAGAATATGTCTATGGCTCCTTACGCATTAAAGCAGGCACGTTTTGGATATAGAATGGGTAACAACACAATGGTTGATACTATGGTAAATGATGCATTATGGGATGCATTCAATGATTATCATATGGGTATCACTGCTGAGAATGTATGTGAGAAGTATGGTATCACAAGAGAAGAGTTAGATGCATTTGCAGCTAAGTCACAGCAGAAGGCAGCAGCAGCAGTTGAGTCTGGTGCATTCAAAGATGAGATCGTTCCAGTAGAAGTTAAGAAGAAGAAAGAGACCGTTATCTTCGATACAGATGAAGGTCCACGTCCTGGTACAACAGCAGAGAGCATTGCGAAACTTCGCCCTGCATTCAAGAAAGACGGTATCGTTACAGCAGCTAACTCATCAGGAATCAATGATGGTGCAGCAGCAGTTGTTGTTATGAGCGAAGAGAAAGCAAAAGAGTTAGGTGTTACACCTATGGTTACATTTGTTGCCGGTGCATTAGGCGGTGTTGATCCTTCTATCATGGGTGTAGGTCCTGTTGCTTCTACTAAGAAGGTAATGGCTAAGACAGGATACAAGATTGAGGACTTTGATATCATCGAGGCTAATGAGGCATTTGCTGCACAGTCAATCGCTGTACAGAAAGAGCTTGGATTTACAGATGAGCAGTTGAATCCAAATGGTGGTGCAATCGCACTTGGACATCCGGTAGGAGCTTCTGGATGCCGTATCCTTGTTACATTATTACATGAGATGGTTAAGAAGGATGCAAAGAAGGGTCTTGCTACACTTTGTATCGGCGGTGGTATGGGTTGTTCTACTATCGTAGAGAGAGATTAATCTGTAGACGATTTTTGACAGTATTAGAACGAAGGAGATTCAATCATGGAATTTATCACATATGAACAGGACGGATTTGTTGGTGTAATTACAATCAATCGTCCGAAAGCACTTAATGCTTTGAACAGTCAGGTGTTAGATGAGTTAAATGCAACATTAGATGCTGTTGATTTAGATGCTACAAGAGCGTTGATCTTAACCGGTGCCGGAGAGAAGTCATTTGTTGCAGGTGCTGATATCGGAGAGATGTCTACTCTTACTAAGGCAGAAGGCGAAGCATTTGGTAAGAAAGGTAATGACGTATTCCGCAAGTTAGAGACATTTTCAATTCCTGTTATTGCAGCAGTGAACGGATTTGCTTTAGGTGGCGGATGCGAGATTTCTATGAGCTGTGATATTCGTATCTGTTCTGAGAATGCAATCTTTGGACAGCCTGAGGTAGGTCTTGGAATTACACCTGGATTTGGTGGAACACAGAGACTTGCCCGTTTAGTTGGTCCTGGAATGGCAAAGCAGATGATTTACACAGCACGTAACATCAAGGCAGATGAGGCATATCGTATTGGTCTTGTCAATGCTGTATATCCATTAGGGGAGTTGATTCCAGCAGCTAAAAAGCTTGCTGCAGGTATTGCTGCACAGGCTCCAATCGCGGTTCGGAACTGTAAGAAGGCAATCAATGATGGATTACAGGTAGATATGGATCAGGCAATTGTGATCGAAGAGAAATTATTCGGTGATTGCTTCGAGACAGAAGACCAGAAAGCAGGAATGGGTAACTTCTTAGAGAAAGACAAAGAGAAGAAGTTAAAAGTGGTTCCATTCCAAAACAAATAATTACATTGTTTTTACCATATTTAGGATGGCCATTTGACCATCCTAAATGTGTGAAATAGGAGATGCCGTACAAACGAAACGTAAATGAATTTGTCGGGCATATCCACAAATATATTTTTTAGGAGGACAAAAGAATGAAAGTTGGCGTTATTGGTGCAGGTACCATGGGTCAGGGTATTGCTAAAGCTTTTGCTCAGGTTGACGGTTATGAAGTAGCACTTTGTGACATTAAGCAGGAGTGGGCTGAAGGCGGTAAGGACAAGATTGCAAAAGGATATGCAAGACTTGTAGAAAAAGGAAAAATGACACAGGAGAAGGTAGATGGAATTCTTGCAAGCATCACACCTGGTCTGAAAGAAGATCTTTGCGCAGATTGCGATTTGATCGTAGAAGCTGCATTTGAGAATATGGAAGTTAAGAAGACTACTTTTGCTGAGTTAGATAAGATTGCTAAACCAGAGTGTGTTTTCGCTTCTAATACATCAAGTCTTTCTATCACAGAGATTGGTAATGGACTTACTCGTCCAATGATCGGTATGCATTTCTTCAATCCTGCTGATCGTATGAAGTTAGTTGAGGTTATTGCCGGTGTGAATACTCCTCAGGAGACAGTTGATACAATCGTTAAGATTTCAGAAGAAATCGGTAAGACACCTGTTCAGGTTAATGAAGCTGCAGGTTTTGTTGTTAACCGTATCTTAGTTCCAATGATCAACGAAGCTGCATTTATCAAGATGGAAGGCGTATCTGATATCGCTGGTATTGATTCTGCTATGAAGCTTGGTGCTAATCATCCAATGGGACCTCTTGAGTTAGGTGATTTCATTGGTCTTGATATTTGTCTTGCTATCATGGATGTTCTTTATGCTGAAACAGGTGACAGCAAGTATCGTGCTTGTCCATTGCTTCGTAAGATGGTTCGTGGTGGCAACCTTGGTGTTAAGAGTGGTAAGGGATTCTATGTATACAATGCTGACCGCACTAAGACACCTGTTGATGCTCAGTAATTATGGGCATAAGAATGTAATAGGAGGATAATTACAAATGGATTTCACATTAAGTAAGAAACATGAAATGGCACAAACTCTTTTCAAAGAATTTGCTGAGAAAGAAGTTAAGCCACTTGCTCAGGAAATTGATGAAGAGCATAGATTTCCAAGAGAGACAGTTGATAAGATGGCAAAGGCAGGCTTTTTAGGAATTCCTGTTCCTAAGGAGTTTGGTGGTCAGGGTTGTGATCCTTTAACATATGTTATGTGTGTGGAGGAGCTTTCAAAGGTTTGTGGTACTACAGGTGTTATCGTATCTGCTCATACATCATTATGTATGGATCCGATTCAGACATTTGGTACTCCGGCTCAGAAGGAGAAATATTTACCTGATTTAGCTTCTGGTAAGAAGTTAGGTGCTTTTGGTTTGACAGAGCCAGGTGCTGGTACAGATGCACAGGGTCAGCAGACGAAGGCTGTATTAGATGGTGATGAGTGGGTATTAAATGGTTCTAAGTGCTTTATTACCAATGGTAAAGAAGCAGATGTTTATATCATTATTGCTGTTACAGGTAAGGTTGAGAAGCGTGGACGTATGCAGAAAGAGATTTCAGCATTTATCGTAGAGAAGGATACTCCAGGATTCACATTTGGTACAAAAGAGAATAAGATGGGTATCTGTGGTTCTTCTACTTATGAGTTGATCTTCACAGATTGCCGTATTCCAAAGGAGAACTTGTTAGGCGCTAAGGGTAAGGGATTTGGTATCGCTATGCATACATTGGATGGTGGTCGTATCGGAATCGCTGCTCAGGCACTTGGTATTGCAGAGGGCGCTTTAGAGACAACAATCAACTATGTAAAGGAAAGAAAGCAGTTTGGTCGTTCCATCGCTCAGTTCCAGAATACACAGTTCCAGTTAGCAGATATGGCTACTAAGGTAGAGGCTGCTAAGATGTTAGTATACAAGGCTGCTATGAAGAAGGGTGAATATCAGTCAGGTAAGAAGGTATCTTACTCAGTAGAGGCTGCTATGGCTAAGTTATACGCAGCAGAAGTTGCAATGGAAGTTACAACTAAGGCAGTTCAGTTGCATGGTGGTTATGGTTATATTAAGGAGTACGACGTTGAGCGTATGATGCGTGATGCTAAGATCACAGAGATCTACGAAGGAACTTCAGAAGTTCAGCGTATGGTTATCTCTGCAAATATCTTAAACTAGGAGGTAATTAACGTGAAAGTTGTTGTTTGTGTAAAACAGGTACCTGATACAAAGGGTGGAGTTAAATTTAATCCGGATGGAACATTGGATAGAGGCGCAATGCTTACTATCATGAATCCAGATGACAAGGCAGGATTAGAGGCTGCTCTTGCAATCAAGGATCAGAACGAAGATGTTGAAGTTACAGTTGTAACAATGGGTCTTCCAAAGGCAGAAGAAGTTCTTCGTGAGGCTATGGCTATGGGCGCTGATAAGGGCGTTCTTGTAACAGATAGAGTATTAGGTGGTGCAGATACTTGGGCTACATCTACTACACTTGCTGGTGCATTAAGAAATATTGATTATGATTTGATCATTACAGGTCGTCAGGCTATCGATGGTGATACCGCTCAGGTTGGACCACAGATCGCTGAACATTTAGGACTTCCTGTTATCTCTTATGCACAGGATATCAAGGTAGAAGGTAACAGTGTTGTTGTTAAGCGTCAGTATGATGATGGATATCATATGGTTAAGGCTCAGATGCCTTGCTTGATCACAGCATTAGCTGAGTTAAATGAGCCTCGTTATATGACTCCGGGTGGAATCTTTGATGCATATGATGCAGAGATTACTACATGGGGAAGAGCAGATCTTAAGGATGTTGAAGATTCTAACTTAGGTTTGAATGGTTCTCCTACAAAGATCGCTAAGGCTTCCGACAAGGTTCGTAAGGGTGCTGGTGAGAAGGTTACACCGGATTCTCCAGAAGATGCAGCTAAGTTAATCGTTGACAAGTTATTGTCAAAGCACATTATCTAATAAAGAGGTGAATAAAATGGGAGCAATGAGCGCAGAACAATTAGAGCAGTACAAGGGCGTATTTGTCTTTGCACAGCAGGTAGATAACGAATTAAGCGGTATTTCTTTCGAGTTGATCGGTGAAGGAAAGAGACTTGCTGAGAAGTTAAATGAAAAAGTAACAGCAGTATTAGTTGGTTCTGATGTTGCTGGTCTTGTAGATGAGTTAGCAGAGTATGGTGCTGACCGTGTCATCGTTGTAGATGATCCGGAGTTAAAGAACTACAGAACAGAGCCATATGCACATGCACTTGCATCTGTAATCAATGAGTATAAGCCTGAGATCATGTTAGTTGGTGCAACAGCAATCGGTCGTGATTTAGGTCCTACCGTATCAGCCAGAGTTGCTACAGGTCTTACGGCTGACTGTACATTACTTGAGATTGGTGATTTCCCAATCAATCCAATTCCTGGTAAAGAGCAGAAACATAACCAGTTATTAATGACTCGTCCTGCATTCGGTGGTAATACAATCGCTACAATTGCATGTCCGGATAACCGTCCACAGATGGCTACAGTTCGTCCGGGTGTTATGCAGAAGCTTGACAAAGTAGCAGGTGCTAAGGCTGAGGTTATTAATTATAATCCAGGATTTACTCCTAATAACAAGTATGTTGAGATTCTTGATGTTGTTAAGGCTGTATCTGACGTAAAGGATATCATGGATGCTAAGATCTTAGTATCTGGTGGTCGTGGAGTTGGAAGCAAAGAGAACTTCAAGTTATTAGATGACCTGGCAGAAGTTCTTGGTGCAACCGTAAGCTGTTCTCGTGCAGTAACAGATGCTGGCTGGTTACCAAGAGATCTTCAGGTAGGACAGACCGGTAAGACTGTTCGTCCACAGGTATATTTTGCAATCGGTATTTCAGGTGCTATTCAGCATGTAGCCGGTATGGAAGAGTCAGATCTTATCATTGCAATCAACAAAGATCCGGATGCTCCAATCTTTGATGTAGCAGATTATGGTATTGTTGGTGATCTGAACAAGATCGTTCCACAGCTTACAGAGGCTATTAAGGCACAGATTGCGAACAAATAATTATAGTGAATAAGAAGTAAGATGGTAACATCTGCTTCGAGATACTGGTATGGGGATTCACAATAAGAATAACATGTGAGTCCCCGTATTTACGTTTATATTAAGTGAGTGAATTTTCGTATCTAAACTATGAAAATTCTTAGAATTAGAAGGAGAATTACAATGGATAAGTTTTTTAAGATTTCGGAACGTGGATCTGATGTCAGAACAGAGATTATGGGTGGTCTTACCACATTTTTTGCTATGGCTTATATCGTATTTGTTAATCCGAACCAGGTAGCCGGTGAGGGAGCAAATGGTTGGTTGGCAGGTGCGGCTGCTGAAGCAGGCATGGATGTGTCTGCACAGCTCGGTCAGATCTGGAATTCTGTATTTATTGCATCTATCATTGGTGCAATTATAGGTACTTTATTGATGGCATTTGTTGCTAAGATGCCATTTGCCCAGGCTTGTGGTATGGGATTAAATGCATTTTTCTGTTCCAGTTTCATTTCAGCATCTGTATTTAGCGGTGTGAATGTAATTGAAGGTTATCATGCCGGTATGGTAATCATTTTTGTTTCCGGTCTTGTGTTCCTGCTTCTTTCTGTAACAGGAGCAAGAGAGTACATTGCGAAAGCATTGCCGGATTGTTTGAAGAAAGCAATTCCTGCAGGTATTGGTCTTTTCATTTCTATGATCGGTTTGAAGAATGCAGGATTGATTCAGGCAAACCAGTATACATTTGTACAGTTTGTTGATATTCATGGTGCAATTACAAATGCAAAAGCAGACGGAACGGATTGGAGATTGATTGTTGTTCCTGCATTGGTTGCATTTGTTGGTTTGTTATTAATTGCTATTTTTGAGCATTATCATGTAAAAGGTAGTGTAATCCTTTCAATCCTTATTTGTAGCGTATTATACTATGTATGTATGACAGAGGTTCCTAACTTTGACTTGAGTGCAATTGGACAGACATTCAAGGATTTCGGTGAAGTTGGTATCGTTGGTATTTTTGATGGTCAGGCATGGAGTGATGCGTTTGTCAATGCTCCGGTTGGTGGGGTATTTAATGCGATTATGTTAATTATCACATTCTGCCTGGTAGATATGTTTGATACAATCGGAACATTATATGGTACTGCATCTCAGGCTGGTATGTTGGATGAGAATGGTGATCCGATTGATGTCAATAAGTCTATGATGTGTGACTCCATTGCAACGGTTGCCGGTGCGGTATTAGGTACTTCAACCGTTACAACATTTGTTGAGTCATCATCCGGTGTTGCTGCCGGTGCCAGAACCGGTCTTGCCAGTGTAGTTACAGCAATCTGTTTTGCATTGTGCTTATTCTTAAGCCCACTCGCAAGTATTATTCCAAGTGCAGCTACCGCTCCTGCATTGATCTACGTTGGTGTATTGATGATGAAGAGCTTTGCTAAAGTTAATATGGATGATATCACATCGGCTGTTCCTGCTTTCTTAGCACTTATCATGATGCCACTTACGTACTCTATTGCAAATGGTATCGGTATTGGAGCAATTGCGTATGTTGTTCTTTCTGCTGTAACAGGTAAATACCAGAAGAAGGATATCATTATTACAATCATTGCATTGTTATTCATGTTGAAGTTTGTATTTGTAACTATGTAAAGTTTGCAGATTGACAAGAATAATATTATGGCATAAAGGGATATTGAGAATCAAGTGATTCAGAAATATTCTTGTTTAAAGAAGCTTCTTTGTCTGCTTAAGGCAGGCGGGAGGCTTTTTTTGATGGAATTGTTCCGGGTTGAGGGAAAAGGGATAAAACGTTCAGATCTGTGTTGTTTCTTGTAAAGTTAGAAAAGTGTGTCATATGTCGTAGAAAATGAGCGTAGATTAGTAGATAGCAGGAGGAGTGGAAAATATGGATATGAAAGTCTATGTTGTAAATGAGGGTGATACCATGCAATCAATTGCAGAGAAGTTTCGTGTGTCGGTGGAACGGCTGGCATTCGACAATGAGATACAAAGACAGGAATTAGTGGTAGGGCAGGCGTTACTTATATTAGAGCCGGAACAGATCTATACGATAGAAGAAGGGGATACTTTAGCGGGTATTGCGGAGCAATTCGGGCAGAAGGTAATTCATTTAGTGCGTAGTAATCCTTATCTGCTAAATGAAACATTTCTACTGCCGGGACGACAGATTGTGATCGCTTATAAAGATACGGAAAATCGGGAAATGGATGTATCCGGGTATGCGTATTCATTTATTAAAGAAGCGGTATTGGAAGAAACATTACTGTACATTGATGAATTACTGCCATTTTCTTATGGATACAATGAGGATGGAAGTCTGATTGCAATGAATGATGACCGTCTGTTAAGTGAGGCAAATCGGTTTGGCAGGCGAAAGCGAATGGTAATCACACCGTTAGACCGTAATGAAAGGTTTAATAATCAATTGGTAATATGTTTACTGGAGAGTAGTGCAGTTCAGGATATATTGCTTGCCAATATTCTTAATATCATGGGAGAAAAGGGGTATCGGGCATTAGATATTGATTTTGAGTTTATTCCGGCACCTTACCGTGAGGCGTATGTTGCATTTATTCAAAAAACTACAAAGATGCTACATGATAGCGGCTTTGAGGTAAGTGTGGCAGTGCCGCCCAAGATTGCTGACGACCAGCCGGGATTACTATATGAGGGTGTCGATTATGAAGGAATCGGAAGAGCAGCAGATACGGTATTCCTTATGACATATGAGTGGGGATACAAATATGGACCACCAATGGCTGTTGCGCCTGTTCCAAACGTACGGAGAGTATTAGATTATGCGGTATCGGTAATACCGAATGATAAAATATATATGGGGATTCCGAATTATGCATATGATTGGCCGTTACCTTTTGAACGAAATGTAACAGAAGCAGAGACGATTGGAAATGTAGAAGCTGTTCGCAGAGCCTATCAGTATCGGACGGAAATCTTATATGATGAAACGGCAATGGCACCGTATTATTACTATACAAAAGAAGGAATACAGCATGTTGTCTGGTTTGAAGATGTTCGGAGTATCCGGGAGAAATATAATCTGGTTGCAGAATACGGATTCCGAGGTGCAGGTTATTGGAATCTGATGCGAGAGTTTCGAGCGAACTGGTTATATGTTGCACAAATCACAACTAATGCCCTTGCACAGCGTAAGTGACGGACGTGCGAAATATTCAGGGTATAGTGTCAGTTGTATAGATGCAACAGTAT
>ERZ1026876.1155-NODE-1155-length-13724-cov-5.246104_pt1 | contig 13724 bp, 24 predicted proteins | sample MGYA00380168_ERZ1026876 | MGnify/ENA primary metagenome ERZ1026876 (study PRJEB33269, sample SAMEA4719804) | human gut metagenome | biome: human-associated habitat; feature: organic feature; material: feces | place: Cameroon | collected 2013-10 ... | reverse complement strand
TACATATGGATAACGGTTGCAACTCCACCGCACTCAGGGCAGCGTTTCAATTCAGCCATTGTCAGCCCTCCTAAATTTCAGCTGTTCCCCGCAGAACGGGCAGAATCTGTAAGGCTGGTTGAGATACCACTGCCCACTGAACAATTTGCAATTGGGGCAGCGGCCACTATACAAGCCGTACCAAAGAGGAAGGTTCTCCTGGCTTCCCATCCGCGCCGTTCCCTTGGCCAGTCTTTGACGGTATGATCTGGGTTAAACAGGCGCACCGCGCTTGCAGCCGTCAGGTAAGTACAGGGTGGGTGTGCAATCAACAGATCCCACCGCCCGACGTCATGCGTCTGTCCGTCCATGGTGGTCACTTTCCCCCCCTCAATGGCCCTGAGCGCGTCGCCCAGGATGTGCCATTCCGGATGGCCCCCGGACGGCTCCTGAATGTCGCAGCTGTACGCCTCATGCCCTCGCGCCCGAAACGCCATACATACCGCCTGCGATTCCTCGCAGGCTACCAAAACTTTCACGGATCGACCACCTCCACAAGCTCCGCCCGCTCGCAGCGGATTTTACCGTCCGAATTGTACGGGCATACGACACCTGCCAGCCACTCCCAACGGATCAGCAATTTCCAGATCGGACGCGTGTTATAGTTCCTGCGGACCCATTCCAGCGGCGCAACGTTGATACCGGAGCCACAATCGCAAGTGCGCAGTGGATTAACTGTTTCCGCGATCACGCTGCCCGGCTTGATTTCCCATTTTTGGGGAGCCTTATACTGTGCGCCGAAGCATTTGTAAACGATATATCCGTCAGTGGTGCGCTCGAAATGTGCCTCTAAAAAGTTAATGCTGCTTATCAGGTCGGCCCCGGACAGGTTGGCCCCGATCAGTTTGGCCCCGAACAGGTCGGCCCCGGACAGGTTGGCCCCGATCAGGTTGGCCCCGAACAGGTTGGCCCCGGACAGGTCGGACCTGCTCAGGTCGGCCCTGCTCAGGTCGGCCCCGGACAGGTTGGCCCTGAACAGGTTGGCCCCGGACAGGTTGGCCCTGAACAGGTTGGCCCCGCTCAGGTCGGCCCATCTCAGGTTGGCCCCGCTCAGGTCGGCCCATCTCAGGTCGGCCCTGCTCAGGTCGGACCTGCTCAGGTCGGCCCTGCTCAGGTCGGCCCTGCTCAGGTCGGCCTCGCTCAGGTTGGCCCTGATTCCGCCATTTTTGTCGTCCAGCCACAGCTTGTGTGCAGCCAAAATTTCGTTAAGTTTTTCTTGCGTCATTTTACATCCTCCTTTGTGTTTTTTATCATAATCCCAACTTTTTCCGCATATTACCCCATGAATCAACAGCCCCAGCCCGGCGGCGGCTTTTACCGGTAACTTGAATCGGCAAACATTTTTCAATCAGTCGGTCATAAATCCGCTGCTTGACGATATCCTGTTGCTGCAAGAGTTCCGCCGTTGTCAGGTTTGTCGTGACAATTATGGGCCTCCCGTCTACATAACGTGCATTTACCACCTTGTAGACCATCTCGTCCATGTAATCGGTTTTGCGTTCGATCCCGAGATCGTCCAGCACGAGCAGATCGTACTTGCACAGATGGGCCAAATACTCCGCTTTGTCCTCAGCTGACCACAGCTCGTCCGAAATCGTGGCGAAGTTTGTCATTTTTCCACGGAAACCGGCATCAATTATGGCATTTGCAATGCACCCGGCAAGATACGTTTTTCCGGTGCCGACCGGTCCGTAAAGCAGCAAGCCTGTCCCGTTTCGTAAGTTCTCGGAAAAGTTATCCGCATACTTCCAGCAAGCCTGAACAATCTTCTGGTCACCGGTTTTGTCATCGGACGCGAATGTGGCGTTTATCAGATTTTCAAACCCACGGAAGCATATTTCGCGCCTTCTCTTGATTTCTGAACGCTTTTCCTGATTTTTCTGGACATCGTACTCCGTTGGGCAATTACACCAGCATTTGACTTTCATGGGCCTTGCGCCCGGGAATGGTGGGTTGATGATTGTTTCGCGTTTCCCACCGCAGATCGTGCAGTGCTTCAGGCCGTCTTCCGCCAGATACTCGGTGTCCGGATCGGCGGCTCGTGCTGCCCTTTCCGCAAGTGCTTCCAACACTCCTCCGTCATTCACGTCTTACCCTCCATTGCTGCCATAAAGGCCAGGTCTTCCTCGCTTACCGGTGCATTAGCCGCACCTTTGTGGCTGCTTTTGTCTCCGTTGTAGTTCCCGTCAAGTACTTTTGGGAAGTTATTGGGGCGAATAAACCAGTCGAAAGTGATGTTAAAGCCCTCTTTTGTTCTTCCCATCAGGAAATCAGACGTCCGGACATTCTCAATGGCCTTCAGAATGGCGTCAAGCCCGTAGTCATTCACCCGCTTTTTCAGGTAAGTACTGCGCTGCGAGTTGTCAACAATGCGTGTAATTTTACAAACACCAAGGGAATTCCATGCGTCTGTCACGATTTCTCGCACGGTTTTTTTCTTTTTCCCATCGGAATCCAAACTCGACCGTGCCACGGAGTGGGACGAACTGGACTCCGTTAGGAGGCCAGTTAAATCTAACCTATCCTTACCTAACCTATCCTTACCTAACCTATCCTTACCTAACCTAACCTGTGTATCCAAATTGGATACAGACTGTATACACTCTGTATCCAGATTGGATACAAGAGTTTTGTCTTGCGTGTATGTGCCATCCTTTGCAATATTCAATTGCGCTTTTTCGTCCACACATTTGGTCGGTTTGTATCGGTCCTTCTGAATGTAATTATGCAGCCGCCAATGTCGGATTACGATAACGCCACTGTCAAAGAGAATGACATACTTTTTCGTAAGCAAAATCTTGAGATCGTCGTTCGTTGCCCCGATTTGACGCATAATGCTTCGCGGATTGTTTACGAATCCGTCATCATCGGCCAGCATTCCAAGCGTAAAATACAGAATTCTGGAACTGGTCGGCATATCCAAAAAATCGTCAGATAAGACAATCGATTTGGAAAACATTCTCCGATCAGCCATCCGGTCCAACCCCCTCTCCGGAAAGCCGGACGATGACGCAAGGTCGGGTTCCGTACCGTTTGATGACGGTCAAATCGGTGATCGCCGCATCGTCCTTGTAGGCGATTCCGTTAAGCGAATCGAGGACAATCTTTGCGATATTGTCCAGATCAGGCTTCACCATCGGCAAAAGGCACCCATCAGCCGCCGTTTCGCGCTTTTTCTTGCTCCATGAGTGCGGGATCGGGAAAACGGCCACAATGCTTGCAGAAATCGGCCCATCAAACACGGTTCCGTGAGCTTCGGCGTGGTAGGACCATGCCACCATCTTCTCGTAATCCCGGGTTTTGGCTGGCGTGTAGGCGTAGCCGTTTTTTGTGAATCTCGGGCGCTCCTTGCCTTGCGGTGCGCCAGGGATCGTGAACTCAACAGTCATTCCGTCACCCGCCTGCTTAGAACGGCAAACCGCCGTCAAAATCGGTTATCGGATCGAAATTCTGTGCTTGCATCTGCGGGTACGCAGCCGAATTGCCACTCTCAGGCGCAGAGTGTCTTTGTGCGCCGCTTTCTTTTGCTCCGCAGAAATAGACAGCCTCCACAAAAATCTCCGCGCTACGGCGCTTCTGCTCGTTCTTGTCGGTATACTGCCGAATCTGCAATCTTCCCTTTACGACAGCCATCTGGCCCTTGGTGAAATACTTGGAGACGAATTCTGCCGTCTTTCCCCATGCGACGCATTCCAGAAAATCAGTCTCGGCCTTCTCGGCATCTTTCGGTTTGATGTCCCGGTCAACCGCCAGCGTGAAACTGGCGACTGCCGTTCCGGAGCCGGTTCGGCGAAGTTCAGGATCACGAACCAGGCGGCCCTCAATTGCGATAATGTTCAGCACGTTGTGCTACCTCCTTCTTGGTCAGACGTTTTCCGTCAAGCCGGATGGTGTATCCGGCTGACAGAAGGTCCATTTCAATCTCCGGGGGATACCGGCAGCCGCTTTTGGACTGCATCAGAATTTCTCCGGAATGTCCGTGTACTGTGTACATTTACGGTTGCTCCGGCGTTGACGATGCGTCAATGACTTCGCCGGTTTCATGGTCTACATCGACATATTCCGTCATATCAGGAATCTCGCTCATGTCGGAAGAAATGTCCGTTTTTGTGGTTTCGTCCATGGCAATTCCGCGCACGAAATCAGACTTGAGCGGCGCATATTTCAGCACTTTTTTCAGCACAGTTTTCTTCGCCATTTCATCAAAATTCGTGACCCACGGACCATTTCCATAGCTTTTGCTGAACTTTTTCGCATGAGCGCGAACTTCCTCAATACTCATAACCTGAAAACCGTAGCCGCCATCCTTTGTCTTGAACATGGCATAGTACGCAATGGGAGCACCACGGTCTGTTTTTGCCGGTACATGACGCAGCTTTGGGTCAAGCCCAAGTTCATACTGGAACTCGTCATTCTCATAGACAGTGTGTGCCTGAATGATGGACACTTCGCCGGAGCGATAGGCCAGATCAATCAGGCCCTTATAGCCAAGCTGGAAGCTGCATTCAAGCTTCCCATGGTTCCGGAACGGGATCAGGAATGCCTGTTGCAGTGGCGTATTGGGTTCAAGGCCGAGCTGCGCGGCGGTCATCATCGCGCCGAGGAAAGACTGCGGAGTACATTCTTTCAGAGTAGGGTTCGCGCTCAATGCGGAAAGAGTGATGCGGCTGAATCGCTCCGGGGTCATTACAGAAGGAAGCGCAGCCTTGATCGCAGGCTTCATAACCTCGATGTAGTCCTGGATGCTGCTGGGGGCTTTCTTCTGCTTCGCCGCCATCTTGTTCACATTGGCGGCGGCTGCATTCTGGATCATATTTTCCATACGTTAATCAGTCTCCTTTTTGAATCTGAAAGTTCTGCTTTCAGTAGTTTTCATGTATTTTGCTGGGATTTTCCAATTATCTTTTTCGTAACTTTTGCGGTCAAAGGTCGTGCGTGTCTGCGCCTTCCACGAGACGGAAAAGCTCCCTGCCATGCCGCGCTCAGCCTCTCCCAGGGCCTCCATGATCCTGGCCTGAGCCGCGGTCTTTTTCTCGTCGAGTTCCTTGATCTGGCGGTTGCACTCGTCGATAATCATCAGATCAGCCGTGTAACCGGTCAGATCGACCGCGTCAGCATCCGGGTCACCGACGGGGAATTCTGCGTTCAGCGCGTCGATGGTGGATTTCGCACCGTCAACGTCCGGAGGAGTGTCGGTTTTCACCATCTCCCAGAAGGCTTCTTCTGCACACCGTAGGGCTTCCAGCTCCGCCTCGTCGCGCTCGATGCAGAAAACCTTGAATTCTACGCCAAGAACGAGAACGGCGAGGTACCATCGGTCCAGCCCGGACACGAGTAAGTAATGACAGCACTGGCAATAATAGTTAGCCGGAAACTCTCCGTTCTTGAATTTGCTGAGATGCAGCGCATTACAGGTCTTGATCTCAAGCCCGGCACGCTCGCCGACGATCAGCCGGTCATAATTGGCGTGAGCATACGGCATATCGTCCCGGAAAATGGTAGCGTTTTCTCTGCGGACCTTCTTGCCGGTCGCTTCCATAAACCGGTGTGCAACGTAGTCCTCAAGGTCCGTACCGAGGCGTACCGCCTCCTTCTGCGACACATCCTCCGGGATGACCTTCCCGGTTTTCTCCGCCCACAGGGCATACAGTGACTTGTATGGATTCAGGCCGAGGATAGCGGCTGCATCAGACCCGCCAATGGTAGTGGCGCGGAGATTCGTCCATTCTTCCTTGCTCATGTTGCTGGTTGGTACTTTTCGAATCATCACTCCACCTCCTCCGTCATCGCTTCGATGCAGGTCAGGCAATAGCGTTCATCATACTTCCGGATGTACACGCAGGAATCGTCCTGAATGTGCCGTCCGCACCGGGCGCAGATGGGGCGATTGTTCAGCCAAATATCCGCTCTTTTCTGCTGGATTTCCCACAGGTCATAAGAATCTTCCATAAAATTACCCCCTTTTACTTTGTACCAGAACGTTTTTTGGCCTTGTTGATGGCCTTGTAATGCTCTGCCCGGACACCCACGGAGAACGTGTTGGCATCGCACATCCGCCGCCGGTATCGGCTGAATTCCTGGTAGGCCGCGCACGTCATGTGGCAGTTCTCGCTTTCCGTCACCCGCCGGTCCGGGCAGTCTTTGCACGGTGCGTCAGGCATCATCGCTATCACCTCATCTTTACGAAATCACAATATAGCCGTTCTGGCCTTCCAGAGCGCTTTCCAGATACGCCTTGATTCTGTGCATGGCTTCAATCTTCCAGGCACCGCCGTCCGCCTCGTAGAGTGCACACTGAATGCCGTTCCGGTCCTGCATCCGGAAAACATACTGGGAAACCGGCTGCTCCACCTCAACAAAGGTACGGTATGCCACCAGCTCTACCGGATTGGGGATCACCGCTTCGCCCTTTTTGGCAATGCCAACCTTGACCGTGGCTTTCTGGGTAACTCCATCGTCCCCATATTCCGCAATCGTGCCGCTTTCCACCGTCCCAGCGAACTTCAACAGCAACGCCCGGTCCTCGTTGGGCAGAAACTTAGACTGAAGCGCAATGCAGAAAGATTCGTGGTCAATCCAGCGATTGAAGTCAAACGCCGGAACGTTGGCAGTCACTTCGGCGATATACTCCCGATCCCGGTTGCGGTCCAGGCAGGAATACATTTTGACCTTCGTGGGGCTTACAACGTGGATGAACATACATTCATCGATATTGGCCCCCATGTTGTCTACGCCTGCCTTGATGTAGTCCACCAGGCTTTCCAGCGTGGAAAGCTGGATCGGTTCCGCCATGGGGCAGTAGTCCACCCGGTGGAGCTGCTTGTCGGACCAGATTTCCCCGCCGATCTCCTGGACCTTCGGGTCAGACAGTCCAACGATGTACTGTAATGCTTCTTTAATCATTTTTACCTTCCTTTCTCTTAGGCTTTCGCCTTACGCATATCGATCACGGTTGCAATGGTCGGTTCGATGACTTCCCCGGTATCCGGATCGGACTGGATTTCCGATTCGTCCAGTTGAATCTGCCCAGGCAGATGGTTATGCCGCCCGTATTCTTCGGCAAATACTTTGCCGGTTCTAAGGTCCTTCTCGACCATAAAAGCAGTCTGCATGGGGGCCTGTGCCGCCAGCTTCTCAGAAACCTTAATAGCACAGGAAACATCATCCCGCGCCTCATTCTGCGTGAATTTCAGCTCGATGCTGATTTTCCGGCAATCCTTAAACGGGGTGTTCGGGTCGGAGAGATTTTCAACCACCTTTACGAACGATTTTTCAAACTGTTCCTGAAGGGCACCGCCGACCATGTTCTGTAAAGAAATTTTTTCCATTGTATTTCGTCCTTTCACTTTATTTATCCCTGCTGGGCATCGGCACCACCGTGCAGTAGCTGCCGTCGGCCATCTTGACCTTGTCGGCCTGCCACATGGGGCTGTCCGGCATCGCGACCAGCATGGTAAAGATGTGCTTAAAGGCTGCTGCCATCTCCGGGCTATTGCTGTGGATTCCGGCGTAAACGTGTCCGACCACCATAGCCAGCTCTGCCACCAGATCGTCACCGGCGCCGGAGCACTCGATGATGCTGCGCTCTTTGTCCATGTCGATGTCAATCTTAAGCACGCTGCTCACCTCCAAAGTACCGGCCCACCCGGTAGATCATCAGCCCGGTGCAGCCGATCACCGCTGCAAGGGCCACCGGCAGGCCGTAGACGCTGGTCAGGATCACGAGGGCCATGGTGACCGTCAGCCGGGCACAGTCCCGGGTAAGGCGATTCATCCGCCGTTCCGCTTTCTTCGCGCTACGTGCCGCTGTGGCCTTGGTGGCGGTGTCTCTGGCCTCTTTGGCCTCAAACATCCGGCTCAGCGTGGCGCTCTGCACCGCGTCCTCGTCCAGATGCAGCGCCTTAGCGCCGGTTTCTCCGATTTTTGCAATGTAAATACCCTTTTCCATTGTGATTTTGCATCCTTTCTGTGTCGAATTGTTTCATTTGAGCGGTACCCCGTACCGCTTTTCATACCATGTTTCGTACTGCTTGAAATGGTCAGGCTCCCGCAGCCACATCAGTGTTTCTCGGATGATGTAGGGAAGCTGTGGTCTGATAAACGGATCAGCTCCATGGCCCGCAGATACCGCTGACAGATCAGATACGAGCGTTCGATCAGCTCCCGTGCCTTTTTCCCCAAGGAATACCCGCTCATCACGAGCGACATTGTTTCCTTGCATGTCGTGCACCCCTCCTTTTCAAGCTGGCGGATCAGCCAGACGTAAGTCAGCTTCTCGTTTTCAATTGTGGCACGGATTGCGCCGATCTTTTTGACATATTCCGCAGCTTCTTCCGTGTGATACCGTCTCACCACACATCACCAGCACAGCATAAGCCGGAATGCCTCTCGACCTTTCGGCGTTACGAACGTCTGCGTGCCGCTCCACCCGGTGGCGCTGTTGTAGCTTTCCTTGACGGAGAAATACCCGTCATTCCGGCTTTCTGTGGGCAGCAGGCTGCCTTTCTGCGTCCGGTACAGGAATTTCTTTTCCATCAGGAAGTCCATGAACTGCTTCGGCGGAATACCGAGGACTTTTGCCGTCTCCCGGAAGTTAAGCAGAAGATTCCGCTCGATGCAGGCGTCAAAGTAGTCCGCCTTCGGCTCCATGATCCGGTTTTTCACGGTCAGATCGGCAATTTGGGCGTCACGCTCGGCGATTTTCTGCTGCGCAATGAGCAGGGCCTTGGCCATCAGTTCTTCGGGCGAAAGGGTTTCCTGCCCGACGATGTACCCGCCGGTCTTCCGGATGCTGGGTAGCACCTCGGAGGTGATCCATTTGCGGAACTGCCGGGCCTCCGGCTTGTCCGACCGAAGAATCACACTGTACAGGCCGGATTCGTTGATGATGGTGGTTGGCTGCATCCGGCTGAGAGAATCGGTGAGGTCAGCCTGACTGACCTCATCAGTGTCAAGCCGCTGTGCAACCATTTTGTGATTTGAGATTCCCAGCACCTCGCACACGTCCTTCAGGACGAACCACGGTTCGTTGCCCTGCTGCACGGTTCGCACCCGGCAGTCCTTGTAATAAAAAATCTTGGTAGTGGCTGCTTCGTTTTCCATTTATGTTCCTCCTTAATTTATTTTTTGATTGAAAATGTTAGGGTTGTGACTGCTTCTCAATCAAAGGCAACCGGTAGCCGGGGCATTCTGATTGCCCGCAGCGATACGGAGCTTTTTTGATCCAGCAGTTGCATTCCTCGCGTAATTTGGCGCGGCACCGCCAGCAGAAGTTGGCGTCATTGCTGACTTCTGCTTTGCATATGGGGCAAACCACCATGAACCCACTCCTTTGTGATATCGATTTCTTTACAAGCCGAGTTTCTCTTCGGCCTCGCAGCACCATTTTGCCGCCTCCGGCCAATTGGTCGCCGTGGCGATCAGGGCACTGTAGACGCCTTGAAGCATTGCCTTTTGGTATTCCTTCCGATCGAAGTCGTCCTCAAAGTCATCGTTCGCCACCATTTGCGTCAGGCGGCGGCTCACTTCGTCGTAAACGGCCTCGATCTGCTCCTTCGTGTACCTCATGCTTTCACCTCACGAACCGTCTGATAGTTCAATTGTATTGAACTTATAGCGCAAAAAAATAAGATGGAATTTCAGTATCTCGGATATCCAAAACACTACAGGCTTTCGCTATCTCGTCTTGCCGCCAACTGGATTTACCGTTGAGTTTGGACGAAACAGAATGCTCAGAAAGATCCATTCTCTCCGCAAACTTCCGTTGCGTTCCAACTTTTTCGACGATACGGCCAAGCAGCTTGTCGTAATTGTACGGCATGTTTTCACCTCACTTTCGGTTCAATTCGCTTGAACTATCATCAGTATACAGCACCCATGTTGCCATGTCAAGTGGAAAGTTCAAAGAAATTGAATTTTTTTATTTTCATCTTGAACTTTGTGTAAATGCGTGTTATAATGCACTTGAAAGAGGGCGACAAGCGTGAAGATCAGCACAACGAGCGAAAGACTGAACCAACTCATGAAGCAGCGCAACGTCAAGCAAATTGATATCATTAACGCAGCAAAGCCGTTTTGCGACAAATATGGTATCAAATTAACCAAAAGTGATCTAAGCCAATACGTCAGCGGGAAAGTAGAGCCAAAGCAAGAAAAACTAACATTGCTTGGAATGGCGCTCAATGTCAGCGAGACGTGGCTGATGGGGTATGATGTCCAAATGGCTCGCAGCAAAGAGCAAAAAGAACAGCCCCTTGTTACCAAGGAGCTGTCCGAAGCCAAACAGGCTATGTATGAGTTTGTGGACGGTCTTTCAGATGAGCAGGTTCATCGTCTTCTTCAAATAGCACGAGCCGCATTTGAGAAATAAACCATTCGAATTGTGCGTTGTCCATCTGAGATATCAGCTGATTCAATTTGCGACGTTCATCTGTTCTCTTCTTCATCTTTTCGTCCCCTTTTTTGATTCATTTGGGCAATCGCCCGGTCCCCCGACGCCACCGGAAGACCGGGCTGCCGCATGGATGGTGCCGTCCCTCGCCGGACTGCACCATAAATCTAACTCATTTTGTAGGGTAAACACAAGATACAAAATGGACATTTCACATGCCATTTTGGCAATTGAGAGGAAAAAACTATGGATGACACGGATCGAAGTACCACCATTCGACAAAAAATACCGGATATCGACAATGTAAGGGCGGAGCTAAAGAAAGCCAAACTACAGCAGGGAAAAACCAATCAGGACATCGCCAGCGGGACAGGTCTGCCGCTCTCTTATGTCGGCAAATTCTTTGCCGGTCAGTCTGCATCGGCCAATGTGTGTAGCATAGCGGCAATTTGTGCCTACCTCGGTGTTTCTATGGATGAGCTGTTCCGGCTGCGGCGGGGCGGGACGGAGGCTGCACTGTCTCAGGAAATCGAATACATGAACCTTGAATTGGAACACAAAGAGGAAACAATGGAAATGATGCAAGGTCAGGTCGATTTACTGAAAGAGCACAGCCGAATTATGGAGCGGGGATTGCAGCAGAAAGAGGACGCTATCCAGACGGCAAACCGGAATTGGCGTCCGCTGGTTTATGCGCTGTGCGGGATGTGCTCTCTGCTGGTCATTTTTCTGATGACGTACATCATTCTGGACTATCAGGATCCGAACATCGGTTTGATTCGTGCCGACGGTGTCGCTCCGATTGTTTATGTTTCCGCCTGTGGAATTGCATTCGCCATCCTGTTTATCGGTCACACCATGGTAAAACGGCGGTTACAAAGAAAAGAAAAGGGAAGGAAGTCCGGTCATGAGCATAATCCCAATTGACCTGTCAGCGCTGACCGACGCAGAAAAGGCGCTGTTTCTTGAATATCAGGACGTTTTGTCTGCCGCGCGGACGAATGTCGTGTGCTTCTATTTGCGCTATTCTTCCGACCGGCAGACTGAACAGTCCATTGAAGGACAGCTACGAGACTTGCTGATGTACTGCCGACTGCACACTTACAGGGTGGCCGCTGTCTATGTGGACCGGGCTATTTCTGCCCACGCCAGCATGGAGAAAAGACCAGCCTTTCAGATGATGCTTGCAGACAGCGCAACATCAGTGTGGAAAACGGTCCTTGTTTATAAACTTGACCGGTTCGCCCGGAACCGGGAGGACAGCATGGTGGCCCGGATACGGCTCCGGAAAAATGGCTGCCGTGTAGAATCCGCGAAAGAGAACATCTCCAAAAATCCGGAAGGAATCATTCTGGAATCCGTCCTCGAGGGAATCAACGAGTATTATTCGGAAGAACTGCGGCAGAAAGTCATGCGCGGAAACCGGGAAAGTGCCCTGAAGGGGCAGACACTCGGCGGCGTGACGCCGTTTGGATACAAGGCAGAGAATAAAAAATTGGTGCCGGACCCGATGACCGCGCCGGTGGTGCAGGAAATCTTCACCAGATACGCCGCAGGGGATCGTCTGGTATCCATTGCAAGAGACCTTAACCAGCGCGGATATCGCACGACAAAGGGCCATCCATTCGGGAAGTCCAGCTTCAAGACCATCTTCCGGAACACACGGTATATCGGGGTGTACAAATATATGGACATCACAAAAGAAGACCCGACGCTGCGGATCGTCAGCGATGAGCAGTGGGAAGCGGTGCAAGCAAAGCTTTCAGACACAGCAAGCGCCCCGGGACGAGGGAAAGCGCGGAATCCCTATCTTTTATCGGGAAAGCTGTTTTGCGGTCACTGCGGCTCCCCCATGGTCGGAGAATGCGGCAGAGGACGGCATGGCCAGACGTACTACTATTATTCGTGCGCGAACCGGAAGGGAAAGAAGTCCTGCGACAAGAAGCCGGTGCCGAAAGACTGGATTGAGCACGTTGTGGCAGAAGATGCGGCGGCGCTGCTGACGGATGACTTTATTGAGGACGTCGCGGAAAAAGCGGCACAGCAGTCCGAAGAGGACTTCCGGGCGAACACCCGCATTCCAGCCCTTGAGGCGCAGATTGCCGACATTGAAAGCAGAATCCGAAATCTGACGAAAGCAATCGAGACCTCCGGGGCAGCCCTCGATGTGCTCGTGAACCGGCTGCAAGAACTGACCACGCAGAAAAGCGCCCTTGAATCGGAGCTGCGTTCGGAATCCGCCGGGGTAATTCACTTAACAAAGGAAATGGTGATTTTCTTTCTGGAAGGGGTCCGGGACAAAATCATTCAGCCGGAGAACCGGGACGCTATTCTCATACGGATGTTTGTCAACTCTGTAACGCTATACGATGATGGACTGGGATTTTTCAAATTTGAAACAGCCTATAATCTCATTGGAATTCCGCAAAAGACATATAAAATCCCAATAAACGGCGCCTCTGCCGAATTCCAAAAGTGTTCGGATTTCGGGCGGAGTGGAGTACCATTGGATGCAAATTCGAACCAGATTCAAGTTGTCGGTTTGATTTTTATCCAAACCAAAAGACACGCCTTGCCGTAACGGTGGGCGTGTCTTTTATATGTTTGTGCGTTTTATTTTTTGTACATCCCTTGCAACACACCAACCTCCGCCGCGTCATCGATCATCCGGCAGTGTAGATAATCGTACAGGGCCAGCATTTCCGCCGGAGGTTCGCCGTGCATCCGCCGGTGATTTTCGATCCGGCGCACGACGTCTTTGTGCAGGAGGTTCATATGGGTCATCTCTTCTCCAGACAGCCGGTAAAACATCTCCGCCGTCTCCGGGTCCTTGGTCTTGTATTCGATGGCCAGTTTTGCATAGGTCCGGGCATCTTCCAGCTCGTCCTCGATGTGCTCCATAAGGAGTTTGATTTCCTTCATGGCGTTACGCCTCCTTGAGGACGTTGACAGTCACAGAGGATACGCTCGACACGGCAGAATCACCCACCCATGCGTAGACATCGATGGGATATACAACATCATCGCACCCGCACAAGTTAGGGACTACCAGATACAGCAGATTGTCGAGACTGATTTCCGTGCTGCCGACGGCGACGGGGAGCCGTTTCAGCGTGGATGCAATCGCTACGCCGTTGTAGTACGCCTGCACGTTTAGGGTCCCTGCCGTAGTCGTAACGGCGATGAGCTGGGCAGTCAGCCGATACAGGCCGGTCCGGGCAATGCCGATGCTGTTGCCCCGGTCTCTGACTGCCGGGCCGGTAGGCAAGCCAGAAGTGGCACCCATGTTCAGCGG
>ERZ1026876.1153-NODE-1153-length-13729-cov-6.856150_pt1 | contig 13729 bp, 12 predicted proteins | sample MGYA00380168_ERZ1026876 | MGnify/ENA primary metagenome ERZ1026876 (study PRJEB33269, sample SAMEA4719804) | human gut metagenome | biome: human-associated habitat; feature: organic feature; material: feces | place: Cameroon | collected 2013-10 ... | reverse complement strand
TGTATGCCTGATTTTCCGTTTCTTTTCAAGAAAGAAGAATATTTATACAAACAAACATCGAAAAACAGTTGAATATAAATGTGAAAAAAGCTCTATGGGGAAATGCGTATAATAAGGGTTATATGCAATATAAGCATGTGGATTTAATATAAAGATAGGAATATAATTTATTAAACTAATGTAAAGGAGTTTTTATGCCTAAATTACTATTTAATCAAAATAAAATATTAAAATTGCAAAATGTTTTAATTGAGAAAATTATGTTAGAGGATGAAGATATAGACTTTAGTTTGATTGTAGAAAAAATGCAGTCTTATATAAAAGTAAAAGGTGCTATGCAGATTGGACCATTAATCCAATATACAAAGCCATTCGTAAATGATGATGAAGAGTTGGATATGGAAATCAATCTATTATTACAATGCAACAATTTTATCCATAGCGTTGAAAAACCTTATAGGATGGAATCTGTTTTGCGTGTACAAGATTGTATGTACTGTCATTACATCGGATCGGAAGAAAAGTTAAAATTTGCTTATGATAAAATTAACCTAGAGGCTTTTGAAAATGACATTGATTTGACCGGTGAAAGTTATACAGTTTTTGTTGACCAGAATGAAGAAGAAGGAACGATTGTGGCAGATGTATTTATGCCCAAAGCAAAGGATGAGTAAAGATGAGTAAAGCAAAATCACTGGAAGAATTAAAAGACAGTCAAATCATGTTTGATAAGGATTTGCCTCCGTTTGGATATATGCTTGTGGGTATATTCTCTGTATTATTGATTGGCGTTTTGATTTGGAGCCTGTTTGCCCATAAAGCGTATATGGTACTTGCAAATGGTACGGTAACCAGTTCGGAATCTAACTATGTAATGCCCTCTTACACTGGAGAGATTAAGGAATCATTTATGGAAGAAGGCGAGTTAGTAGCGGAGGGAGATGTGTTGTTCTCTGTAAAGAGTACAGATTATGATTTACAGGAAGAACAGCTTATAAGTAGTAAGGAAAATTATGAGAAACAGGCAGCACATTATGAAAAATTGATACAATCCATAAAAGAGGATACCAACTTGTTTGATGCGGGCAATAGTGAAGATACCTTGTATTATAGTACATTTGAAACATACAAGTCGCAAGTTGCCCAGAGTGAAGTGGACACAACCACTTATAAGGCATATGGATATTCTGAGGAACAAATTGAGGCTGAACTTGTGAAAGGGCAGGAAAAGAAAGCAGAATTGTATTATACTGCATTGCAATCTGCTGAGAATGCAAAAAAGGAAATTATGAACCAGTTGGAAACGGTGGAATCCCAGTTGTCCGCAGTAGGGAATGGACAAAACGAATATCGGATTAAAGCCACCAGTACAGGCAGGTTACATATTTATTCGGATTATAAAAAGGGAATGGTCGTTCAGGCTGCTTCGCCGGTTGCAACGATAACACCAGAGAATGCAGATACTATTATTGAGGCATATGTAAGTACTGCGGATATGGCAAGAATCCAGACCGGAGATGATGTGCAGATTGAAGTAAGCGGGTTGAGCCAGACCATTTATGGGAATATAAAAGGGACGGTACAGCAGATTGATAGCAATGTAACGACAATGGAAAGTGACAGTGGAAACACACAGATGTTCAAAATCCGGATTCTGCCAGAAACGGATTATCTTGTCTCAAACAGCGGGGATAAGGTAAACCTGGCAAATGGAATGACAGTGGAAGCGAGAATTATTTATGACAAGTTAACATATTTTAACTATTTATTGGAAAAATTGGGCGTAAAGTATAAGTGATTTATGATAGGGTGGATATTATGTTACGAAAGAAATTTAGAAAATATATTGCAATTATATTGTTATTATGTATTTTTGTCTGCCAGATACAGAAGAATCCGTTAGAAAATGTGTCTGCGATAGAATACACAGGGTCAGCAATAGCGGTAAAGGAAATAGACTTAGGGGATTACCAGTCACAGATGGCAGTGGGGGAAAGACAGCTGCTTGATATCACTATTCTGCCTGCGGAGGCAACAGACCAGAATATATCGTACTCCTCCAGTGATGCCAGTGTTGCAAAAATTAATGGACTGGGGCGTATTACTGCATTAAAAGCAGGAGTTACGGAGATTGCAGTCAGTTGTGGCGGGATAACTGAGAAGTTCGGGTTAACAGTGTCAGACACACAATCTGTCCGGGATATAGATTTAGGGGATTGTCCCAGTGAAATTGAAGTCGGAACTTCACAGGTTTTGAATGTAACAGTCATACCGCAGGATGCTTCCTCCGAAAAAATTTTATATCAGACAAGCAATGCCGGTATTGCTACGGTGAATGAGCTTGGTCGTGTGACCGGATTAAAAGAAGGAAATGTAACTATTACCATCATATGCGGAAGTGTGAAAAAAGAGATCAGCATAAAAATAGTCAGTGCCAAAAGTGCCGAGATTGCTGTTACTGACATTGAAATAGCCGATTATGAGGATGAATTAGTTGTAGATAAAACAATGACGTTGAATGCAACTGTAATTCCGTCTAATGCAACGGACACAACGGTTACTTATCAATCATCGGATGAAAAGATAGCGACTGTAAGTTCGTCTGGTGAAGTAAAGGGAATTGCAGAGGGAAATGTGACAATTTCTGTTTCAGCAGGGGCGGTAACAAAGAGAATAGAATTAAAGGTCAAAGTGGCGGCTACAAAGATTGAGTTGGACACTACTTATCTTGTATTAAGCCAAGGTGAGAGTCATCAACTCCATGCAAATGTGGTGCCAGCGGAGGCGGATCAGGTAATTGTGTTTGAGACAAGCACGCCGGATATTATTTCGCTATCAAGTACTGGATTAGTGACGGCAAAGGAATGTGGAACAGGAGAGGTTATTGTTAAAAATGAGGATGTCAGTACAGCAGTTACTGTAATTGTAAATCGAACAGGAGAAGATGAGAAACAGGAGCTGAGTCAGGACAATCAACAGAATAGTGTACGCTATAAAAATGAAATTTATGTAGAGAATTGCCTGCTTGTGACAGAAGATATGCTGAAGTATTTTTATACCCAGAATGAAAATCTTACGGTATATGGAAACGGGTACATAATAAAGATTGTAGGAAACCAGATTAAAAACTGGGAGAACGAGTTATATACAAATATTGAGTTAAAAGAGGAAAAACAAGGCACTACTTTCGAATTAAATCGAAGTAAAAAAATATGTGGATCCATCACGATACAATTTGATGAAAATGTTGTTTCTGGGGAATACGTATATTTATATAATGTTTCTAAAGGAAAATATGAATTGTTAAAAGGGCAGAATACTACTGCACTACAGTTGGATAGAGAGGGAAGGTATCTGATAACGGATAAAAAGCTATCAGATGGAAAAGGAAGTTTAATAGTAATAATTGTAGCAGGTATAGTAGTGATTATTATGTTAGGGGGCTATATAGCAATAAAGAAACAATACTGGTTTTGGTAAATGAGTCATCTGCTGGGTGAAATGAAAGTAGTTGTTAACGAAAGTTGACATAGAAAACCAATCGCGAAAGGTTACTAAAAATGAAAGGAGGAATGCGATATGGAACTGTGCTATGATGGAACAATAATTATGCCAAGTAGCTATGCTGTTATGGACAATGAAGAGAAGATGTATGTAGGAGGTGAAGGGATAGGAGGTGCAGCTATAGGTTTAGTGGGCGGCTTTGGTGTTGGTTTATGTGAAGGTGCAATAAAGGCATCTATTACTGGAAAAAATAGCAAAATATGGAAATGTGCATTAAAAAGGTCAGTAAAGTGTACAATAGCCGGTGCGTTACTCCCATATTAAAATTATGTCTATATGGAGAGATCTTAATGAGTAAATATAAAATTTTTTTTAGAACCTTTATTTTTATTGTAATGATTGAAGGAATATTCAATGTGTTTTATTTAGGACAAGATACAACTGTAGAAATGATCATTACAATTGGAGCAGATATTTTATTTGCGGGGTGTATGGGTGTAGTGTCGATGTATCTTTTAAAGTCTACGCAGCGAGAGCTGCCATTAGATACAGCAAGGGATATTATGCGATCGTTTCCTTATGAAATGGATGAAGATGCAGATTGTATAACAATACGGTTGCCAATGTATCAGAGATTTTTTATGGAAGCAATATCTTATAATAAAAATACTGGAATATTAACTGCTCCATATTTTCTGCAACGAAAATAAAGGATAAAAGAATATGAAGAACAATGCCCCGCCCCTCAAAAGTTAGACTTTCGGGGGGCGGGGCAATATTCTTCATATTATCCAAGTGATGCGAACAGTGCCGCAATCTCATCCGGAGATAATTGCTTGTTCGGATCATCGGAAACAGGTGTTACAGTTGGAGCGGCTTCCTGTGCGGCAAGGGCTTCATCCATCTTCTGTTCTTCGATTCGGGCTTCTTCATCACTCTTTGGTGCAGGTTCGGAAGCGGCAAACAGGGCTGCAATCTCATCCGGTGAAAGCTGACGGTTTGGATCGTCTGTTGCCGGAGCTGCCGGAGTTGTGTCAACAACCGGTTCTTCCTTCTTTGGTGCAGGGTCGGAAGCGGCAAATAAAGCTGCAATCTCATCTGCACTTAATTGTCTGTTTGGATCATCCGCGGGTTCTGTGCTTGTAATTGGTGTTACATTGTCTGTCAGTTCTTCGGTTTCTTCCTTGGCTTCAGTGGATTTGCCCACAACGGTAAAGGTCGGTGTGAATGGTTCCGCATCTGCGGTTTCTTCCATTACCGGTTCTTCTTTTTTTGGTGCAGGATCGGCAGCGGCAAATAAAGCTGCGATCTCATCCGCACTTAACATATCATTTGAAGATTTGCCTTCGATTCCGAGGTTATCCGGGCTTTCCGTTGTGTTTGTAACAGCTTCTTCCGGAACGGATTCTGCGACCGGTTCTTCCAGAACGGATTCTGCAACCGGTTCTTCCGGAATGGATTCTGCAACCGGTTCTTCCGGAATGGATTCTGCGACCGGTTCTTCCGGAATGGATTCTGCAACCGGTTCTTCCGGAATGGATTCTATAACTGGTTTCTCCGTGGACGCGGTTTCCGCTGTAGCAAGGGTATCTATTGTGGAGATATCTTCCGAAACAGCAGCTTCCGGTATATCTTCTGCTATGTCTTCCGGTATCATATTGTCAGTTGGAATATCTTTTGCCTGTTCCGTATCTGCGTATGCAGGATCTGCCATTGTCTGTACCTGAGGTGTTCCGGCAGGGATCTGAACCTGCTGGATGCTGGTTGAGATATTCTGTAATTCGTGTGCCACATTGTTAAGCTGAATACTTAAGCCCTGATTCAACTGTTGTGGCTGGGATTTCAGATAAGATACGATATCATTTAATACAGCGACTACGTCATCATTGTTTGGCTGGATCTGATCAAAGCCCTGAACCATGGTTTCCGATAAATGATTCCGCATATCTTTGATCGTGGAGATCAGTTTTGTAGTATTGTTAAGATCATATTTGATCATTAATTTTGTAGCTTTGTTCTGGGTATTGGTAATTGTGGAAAGATTCTTGTACAGTGCAGCCTGGCTCTCTGCGTAATTATTCTCCAAAGTGCTGACCTTTTCCGCAGCCCGTCTGGTGTAGAGATAGGTTGCTTTGCCAAGCTTCGACTGAGCACCATTCATTGTTTCGAGCTGTTGGGAAATATCATCGATATAATTCTTGATCTGAACATTCATCGACTTGTTACGCATAGTGATATATGCAACAATATTCTGTACTAATATGTACGCAGTGATCAGGAATAGAATACTGACACCGACAACCGCAAACAGGATGCGGTGAAACATAATAAATGTATAGATTAATGCAATTCCTGTAGTCAGAGTCGCTAACACGGAAAAAGCGAGCTTGTTCTCTGGTTTATTCATAACGTATACCTCCATCTATAATACCCAATAATTATTTATAATTATACACGAAAATACAAAGAAGGTAAAGGATGGAAATTTTGTAATTGCCCAATGCGTAAATGTGTATTATGATAAGATTAATTGAGAAACGAAAGAGTGTGCATAATAGTACCTATTATAGATAAAGGGATGAGGAGACTCGTATGGAGATTAATAAGCACCACCTTTGTATCGGATGCATGCATGAATTGCAGGACAAAGAGATATGTCCATATTGTGGATTGGAGCAGAGAAGTTATACCCCGATCCCGCGCTGCCTGATTATGGGAACCCGTCTGGCTGAGCGTTATGTGCTGGGCAGGGTATTAGGGGAAGGAAGTTTTGGAATTACATATATTGGATGGGATACTTTGTTGGAGATTCCGGTTGCGATCAAGGAATATTACCCGTCCGATCTGGTAAGTCGTGATGTGATCCGGGGAAATGACAATTCGGTCTATCTGTTTGGCGGTATTGAGAAAGAAGAATATGACCGGCGTCTGGAACGATTTCTAAAAGAAGCAAGGAATCTGACACGGTTTAATCAATTGTCATCCATTGTGTCGGTAAGGGACTTTTTCTATGCGAACAATACAGCATATATTGTAATGGACTATATTGAAGGGGAGAGCCTTAAAGCATACATAAAACGAGAAGGTGCTGTGGATGCAGGAGAGGTGTTGAAGATCTTCCGGCCGATTCTGGAATCTTTGGAGAAAATGCATGCGACAGGAATCATACATCGGGACATCAGCCCGGATAACCTGTTATTCGATGAGAACCATAATCTGGTGTTGATTGATTTCGGAGCGGCAGAATTGCAAAATGCCGAATTGACCAGAACGGTTACGATTACATTTAAGCGGGGATTCTCTCCGGAAGAACAGTACCGTTCTCATGGAAAGCAGGGACCGTGGACGGATATCTATGCACTATGTGCATCCATGTACTACGCAATGACAGGAATTGCGCCGGATGAGGCGATTCAGCGAACGATTGAAGATAAGGTTACTCCGTTGTGGAATGAGCCGGGCGTTATGCTTACCAATGCGCAGGCGCAGGCGATCATGAAGGGAATGTCTGTGCATGGGGAAGACCGGTTTCAGAGTGTTGCGGCATTGTATCAGCAATTGTATGGGGAGGGAGCAACAGAAGAAACACCTAAGAAAGGCAGACAAGCCGACAGGATGGTTGCATGGATATTGGGAATTGCTTTCGTGTTGATAGGGATTGTTGGCGGTTCGGTAGGATATCGGCGGATGACACGGTTACATGCAGTCAGGAATGCAACGGAAGATATTGTAGTTACGCAGAATGAGCAAGAGAATAGCAGAGGTTTACAGGGGAGTATAACGGAGAATGCGAAGGAAATGCCGAAAGAGCGGGTGACAATGGTTTCCTGTGTCGGACATACAAAGAGTGAAATGCAGCAGATATTAACTACGGTTAAGAATATAACATTTCGTGTAGAATGGCAGGAAGAGTATAGTAATGAGATTCCGTCGGGACAGGTGATGGAGCAGAGTATTCCGGAGGGAGAAGAATTAGAAGAAGGAGAAGAGTATGATCTTCGGCTCATAATAAGTGCAGGACCGGAGCCTGTGCAAACGACAGAAACGGTTACGACACAGCAGACAACAAAGTCTGCCCCGGCTAAGAACAATAAGAGTTCTTCCACAAAGAAAACGGATGAATTAGATGGATATATTGAGTAAATATAGAAGTGATTGACCAAGGATGAGGAATGGAAGCATGCAACAGGATAGATTGTGCAAAGCATTACAGAAGATATATAAAGAAAAGAAATTTTTTCGGTTTGATGAGTTTATTGTTTGTAAAATGTGTGATATGCCGTTGGATAGTGTGATTACAGATGATCTGCGCAGGAAGGCATATGCAGAATTTCAAATACAGACGGAACGGGCAGAGCTTGCGAGCGAGGTAACGATGCGCAGGTGGTTTGGAATGACGGGGTATGCGAAACCGAACCGGATACATATATATGAAATGGCATTTGCACTGCATTTAGATAAAAAAGAGACGGAAGAATACCTGACAAGGGGAATTGGTGAGCCGTCTTTTCAGATCAGCGATTACCATGAGATTATTTATCTGTATGGGATTGAGAATGGTTTGTCGTTTGATAAATGCCAGCAGATGATCCGTCTGTTTGAAAAGAATCTGATGGTGAATCAGAGACTGTCGACGACACGGAGTACGGAACAACTGCAGTTACAATATGAAGAAAAAAAGAATTTGCCGGTATCCGATTTTCTACTCTTTATGGCAGACAATACGGTGTATTTTAAGGGGTACAGTAACACGGCGCTTTCGTATTTATTAAGTTATCGGAACCAGGTATTAAAGTATATCCGGCAGGAAGCGGCAGAGCAGTTAGAACAGCGGCTTTCTGAGACAGATTATAATGTATGGAAGAGCAGACATTGGATGACGGACAGAAAGGATCCGTATCGGATGATTCAGAAATATTTGAAATCGCGTTCGGGAGGTGCATTGTCAGAGGATCTGGCAAAGAATATCAAAGAGCTTGCGAAGATCACATATTCAACATTGTCTAATAATTCGTTGGTGCGTTCGGAAATATTCTGTGATCGATCAGAAACGCAATCAAAGAATACACATTCGGATGTGCGTAACATGACGATGAAACACATATCGGATCTGTTTAATATTGCAAATCAGAAGGAAACTGCAATGAAAGTGATAGCAGCATTAGGAAGACTGGAAACATTGCAGTCGGAGAAAGCATGCCCGGAAGATATAAGGGATCTTCTGAAGAAATTGACGAAGAAGGAGGATGTGGATTGGAGCTGTGGCAGTGCAAGAGAATGGCTGGTGGAATATGATAAGGAGCATAAACGCCGGCAACTGGTCGTACAGCGCAGTGATCTGCTGCCATTTGTACTATATGTTTCACAACAGAAATACATAGAGCAGACGGAGAAAAAAGGAGTATTATATGATGCAGAAAAAGCAAGACAGATGTTTTGGCAGGCTGCGGATGTTGTGCTGGCAGCCTGTAACATGACACCGATCAGCAAAGAACGGGAGCTGGATGCCGTACTGCTTGCCTGTTATCAGGAAGAAGAGATGTATGGCTATGCGGATGTGTTAGAGACGTTGCCTGAGTTATAAGATAATATAATGAGAAGAGTGCAGAACATTTTGCAAATCTGAAGTTATAAAGAGTAATTTTCAGGTTACAGAGAAAGCATAAGAATCGGAAGATGCGTGGGAGATATAGAATGAGAATGGAGAAAAGGAATATAAGTCGAATAGAAGATATCAGACAATGTGTTTTGTTGTGGAAAATGTTTGGTGTATGCGTGTTGCTGCTGGTCTGCATAATCGGAAAGAGAAACAATGTGCAGGCCGCGGAATATGATTATCCAATCGAGGAGACGAAAGTAGTACAGGTGTTGGATGAGGATTGTAGGGATTCACAAGGCATAAAGTACGCATTAGATGATGAGCATGGAACCGCCATGATAGGTAATTATGCAGATGGCTATACGGATAGCAGTGGATATCAGGAGACGGAGGACGGAGTCTGCATCATTCCGGAAAAGGTATCATATCAGGGAAAGGAATACACGGTAACCACAATGGATCAGGAGGTATTTACCAATAATGAAACAATCCGTGTTCTGGTCATACCGGATACGATTACGGAGACTAAGAGCAATCTTATCTGGTCTAATATGCAGGCACAGTATCTCTATGTTGGCAAGGGTCTGGATCTGACACGGTGCAGTATGGAGAATTGCTCTAACTTGCGGGAAGTGGCGGTATCGGGAGACAATCCTTATGTAAAAAATGTGGATGGTGTGATATACAGCAAAGATGGGAAGACACTGCTATATAACCCTCCGATGAGAGAAGGAAGTGCATTAGGGGAATATCAGGTGTTGGATGGAACTGAGACGATAGCGAGCCAGGCATTTAGGGAAAGCCGGTATCGCAGTATCCGGTTACCGGATTCGGTGAAGCGGATTGGATTCGAGACATTTGCCTTTTGTGCCTGGCTGCGTACCATGGATCTGTCTAATGTAGAAGAAATTGGTGCGTGTCCTTTCTATGGGGGAGATTATTCCCTGCAGGCAATTCAGTTTCCAAAGCGAGATTATACACTGCGGCTGTATACCACGGACCAGTATGTTCCGATGCGCGCATTGTTGCTTACAAAGGGTTTGCATTTAGAGGATAAGAACAGTTCTTCTTTTGAGGAAATGAAGTATCTTCAGTGTGCGGCTGTGCAGGATGGTGTGACTGCCATTGGGGAGAAGGAGTTTCAAAAATGTGGCAGATTGCAGATGGTATTACTACCGGATACGTTACAGAGTATTCCGGAAAAATGTTTTTCAAAATGCACATCTCTTAAGAAGCTTTACATTCCGCCATCGGTGACATCAATTGGAGATGGTGTGCTTGCTGATTGTTCGGCTGTGATATATGGGGAAGAAGGAAGTGTAGCAGAGGATTATGCGTTAGAGAATGGATTTTCTTTTGTGAATGTAAGTTCCCACGATCATGAACATCTGGAAGATACGACAGTGTATGAAGATCCATATATGAAGATTACGGCAAAGTATTGTTCGGAGTGTGGATATGCAAAGGATATACAACAGGAGATGAAGAATACGGATCCGGATGCGGATATCACCAATGGGGTTTATGATATGCACTTGGAAAAGACGCATGAGAAAGTGGTATTAGAGCGGAATATGACCGATGCACAGGGAGTAGTCTATAGTATTAACAAGCAGACACATATTGCGAGTGTTGTAAGAGTAGAAGATCGTGAAGAACAAACGGATATTGTAATACCGGAAGTCATAGAAAAGGACGGGGCGGAATATATTGTGGATCATGTGAAAGAGAATGCCTTTGCCTCGAATGAGCATGTTGTCGCGATTACACTATCGGATGCGATCCGGACAGTTGATGAAGGGGCACTTGCCGCGAAATCATTAAAATATGTATATATCGGTGAGAACATGACCAATATGATCGCTAATGCGTTTGCACATGATAATAACATTCAGAACATTTGGATCAAACCGGGAAACCCGCATTTTTATGTAAAAGATCATACGATCTATGAATATAATAGCAATGGTGGTAAAGATTATTGGGTTTTCGCATATACGCCGGATAACAACACATCAGCCGAAGACACAAAGAAAGATGATGAAATAAAAGATCCCGGAAAGGCAGACCAGGATGCATCAACAGGGGAGATACAGAGTACGGAGACAACGGAAAAATCAACAGAGACGAAAGCAGATACGGGAAATCAGGGTGCATCAGACAGCTCAAACGATTCCTCAAAGGATGTGAACTCGGAGAAGATTAAGAGTAGTTCTAAAGGAAATAATAAGACGTCTTTGTCAAAACCGAAGCTAACCGTGAAAAAGAAACGAACGGCGAACGGGGTGCATTATCTGCAGTTAAATTTGAAAAAATTGTCAGGAAAATATATAGAACTGTATGTGCAAAAAGGAAAGGGGCGCTATAAGAAGATTAAGTTACGTTCAAACCGGATCAAGAAAAAGAGTATGCAGCTTAAGATCGGTTATAAGCCGGATGGAAAGAAGATACGGGTTAAGGTAAGAACTTATACGAAGAAGAAAGGAAAGAAGAAATATAGTGCCTGGTCAAAAGTAATCATGGTAAAGTAAGGGATATATAGAATAATGTAAAGAATGGAAAATGAATGAGGTAAACACCTTGTTCATTTTCCATTTTTTAATTTCGGAAAAATTAATGAGGGGGTTATCCGATATACTCATCCTAAAATATGTGTCAAATATCGACAAAAAGTGACTTTTCGTTAGCAAAATGGTCCTTTGGTTGGAAAACATTGAAAACGAAAAATCATTTTACTATTATTGGTAATAAGTGGGAATAAGGAGATTCGACAGATGAGAATTGCGCTTTACGGAACAGACGGGGAGAAACTGGAAGAACATAAACAGAGATTGCATAAAAACATCGTTGGTATAGGTGATACGGTAGAGATTATCTGTTGTCAGGATGAGGAAGAACTCAAAGCCCATCTTAAGGATTATCAGATCATCTTTATGGAGGAGACAGCACTTGATAAGCTGGAGCAATACTTAAAGAACAACCCGAACCGCAGGAAAGTTACCCTATCTTTTGGAAAAGAGAATGGCACTTTCTTCGTGGATGACGTCTATTATGTGGAAGCGGATCTCAGCCAAATACACCTTGTTACAAAGGAAGGAGAGTTCCTGCTGTCTATCAGCATTTCGCAGGCGCAGGAAGTCTTAGAAAAGGAGGGATTCGTAAAAGTCCACAGAAGCTATCTCGTAAACAGTAATCATGTGGTACGGATCAAACACCGGACAGCATTTATGGATAATGGGAAGGAGATACCGATCAGCAAGTATCGTCTGAAGGAAGTGAAAGAACGTTTAATTGTGAGTGATGCAGGACAATGACATGTGGGTTATCTTGTATTGGGAACAGAGGATTATTCAGATGATATATGTGTAAGGAGTTGCGGGATATGAGGAATCGCAGAAATAGAAAGATATGCCCGGTATGCAGGGGCAGAGGAAGAATCTCAAAGGTTAAGATGACATCTAACGGAACAATCTGTGAGTTTGAGGTGTGTTATCACTGTAAGGGTACCGGTAGGGTTGAGAGTGTGATCTGGTCGAGGATGAAGTTGTTGTGGGAGAGGTAGGAGGAAGAAATATGAATGAGAAAGTAGATACAACTTTAATTAGTAAAGATTATTTTCCAAAAGAGATTAAAATTGATGAAACAAAGATATTTCCTATGGTCGTAGTTGCTACGATGTCAAGTGGGAAAAGTACATTGATTAATGCATTGTTAGGAAAGGAAATATTACCAAGCAGCAACAGAGCATGTACAGCGTTGAGATATTCTATATTAGATGACGATGGAGAATCACAAGAAGTAATTTGTGTTACTAATGTGGATGGGACGGTAAAGGTAATAAAGGAAAATCTTGCAGAAGAACTAGAAACAATCAATGATTCTGATAGTGTTGAGAATGTATTTTTGAAGGCACATATAGGGGGTGTTTTGAATACTGACAAAGCGTTACTTGTTGCAGATACGCCGGGACCTAACAATTCAAGCGAAGAGTCACATGAAAAGGCATTATTAGATACGCTTGATAAGGTGAATGGAGGAATGATTTTATATGTGTTAAATGCATCACAAATTGGAATATATGATGATAGAAAATTGCTGAAAATAATAAAAGTAACGCTAGACAAAAAACCAAAGTTAAAAGTAGTTTTTGCATTAAATAAGATTGATGTTCTTGATGAAGAGTATGAATCTGTAGAAGAGATGGTCAGGATGGCAAGAGATTATATTGTCGAAAGTGGTTTTGATAATGTTGACATTATACCGGTATCAGCAGTGTCAGCACTTCTGTTTAAAAAGGTTCTTGCAGGTGACAAATTAACCCGAAGAGAATGTGCAGAATTTGAGAGTTTGTATGAGTTGTTTGAGCCGAGGGATTACAATATGCATCGTTATGCATTAACAGAGAACAGTGTAAATCAGAATAATGTAATTGAGATGAATGAGAATAAGTACAAAGTGGCTGACTTATGTCAAGCAGTTGAGAATACAGGTATAACATTGTTAGAGAAATATATTCAAAAAGCTCAAATTTTAAGTAGTGAGCCAATAAATAATAAAGTAAAGGTGAAAATTACAAAGGAGAAAACGATATGACAAAATTTTATATTGAATATAACCCATATTTAG
>ERZ1026876.1149-NODE-1149-length-13751-cov-11.552351_pt1 | contig 13751 bp, 23 predicted proteins | sample MGYA00380168_ERZ1026876 | MGnify/ENA primary metagenome ERZ1026876 (study PRJEB33269, sample SAMEA4719804) | human gut metagenome | biome: human-associated habitat; feature: organic feature; material: feces | place: Cameroon | collected 2013-10 ... | reverse complement strand
CTTCTGATATATCAATTTTATTAGAAATATCAGCTAAAGCATTAGAGAATATCTAGCACAAAGTCAACCCAACAAGAATCTCCGTCATACCATTTTTTTTCTCCGGTTTTTTTGTTTACGGCAATTATACATATATTCTCATAGTCAGGATAGACTCGATAAGAAATTCCATCAGCATCAATAAAAAGCTTGTCATTAGAAATCTTATATTTTAGGTTATACGCTTCACACAAATCTTTTATATAAGATACACATTTATCAGAAGATAAACAGTTTCGTTCAATCCATCTTTTGCTCCGATTGCTGTTCGGATTTCTTTTCATAGTCCATCCTTTCTAAAATTTTCTCCTTAAATTCCCTATTTCCTTTTATTTCCTTCAACATAATCCTCTGTGTGCTTCTTTCTAAATTTGCAACGTTTTCTTCTGATATATCAATTTTATTAGAAATATCAGCTAAAGCATTAGAGAATGTATTTAACTTAGAATTAATATAAAGCAACATAAATACAATTACTAAGGACAACAATCCAAAGAAAATAATTATCAGAATATCCGAGCCATCAAATACAATCTGTTTCTTTGTTGCATATACAATAGAATAATAAGTAGTAATAAACACAGTTACAGATACTACAATAGCAACAGAAAAATTTCTTACAATATTTTTCATATAATTTTACCCTTTACTTACGATTACGAGTCCACTGTTCAAGATATATAGATAGCTCAGGAACCTTTTCAAATACCCAGCAAGTCTTATTCTCTCTGATGTGTACAAACGAAGTAATAGGTTCAAATCCATTTCTTTCCAGATATTCTTTAAGATTAGGAGAATAGCAAGAGAAATATTTTTCCTTCTCATACTTCATACTACATCACCTTCCTTACAAATATAAAGGTGATTATTCTTCGCATTTTTACCAAATGTCATAATGTTTTCCTTTCATGCACATACGGGTGCACACCTGTAAGTTAAATTTCAAATTATGTCTATAACAAAATATTATAGACACTTTACTAAGTACAATAACTTATACTCACTAAAGGGTCTATAATTTCTAAAATTTAACTCAAAATTATTTCTTTTGTTCCACCCATTTGGACTTGCCAAATAAGCCTTTCTTTTCAACCAGAATAGTATCTTCTGTTTCTTTTGGTTTTAATACGGCAAGTGATTTTGAATCATCCTCTGATACATCAGAAGAATCTACATCAACTGGCGTATCTAAATCATTGATAGAAGTTGTACTAGTTGCCGGTATATTTTCTACTTTAGCATAGATTTCGTCTAGCTTAGTTTTTGTATCTTGTGCAAATTCGCCAAATGTTGTTGTTAAATTATCACTAGTTGTTTGCAATGTTGCTATATTAGCAGTAATTGTATTTAAACTAGTTTGAGCAGCAGTAGCTTTTGCTTCAAAATCAGCAAGTGCTTGTGTTTGTGACTGTATTAGTTGCTGGATAAGATTTTCAATTTCTTCCAGTTTCTTATCAGAAGAGCCACTTCCTGAATTTATAACACAGTAAGGGGACTTAGCACAAATAAGCCGCATATTACAGCAACAACATCTTGACATCGTGCCACATGGTGCAATACCATTATTTAATACCATTCCTTTCACTCCTTATTATATTATTAAGTAAGCCAACCCTCAATATAATAATCAGTAGGAGTTAGAGGACTTAGAACGCGGACAATTTTCTTTACATCGTCATACATACAGTACATTAATCTCTGGCTCTGAGAGTATCCAATAGCCTGAGAAGCAAGAACTGCATTACCAAGACGGTCAACAAGGTGATACTTGTTTACTTCATCATTATCTGTCAGTAAAAGAGACTTGTTGTCATTAAATTCAAAACCAACCTTAATGAGTAAGGCAAAATAATAATAGCGTCTTGGATAAGGTAGACTTTCTACGGTGTATACAGGGTTTGCCTTTAATATGTCTACTCCGGGAGCAGAACTATCAAGAGATGTAACGGTCACGATAGGCCATCTCATAATAATCACCTATTTATTAGGACTATCAATTATGTTACAATGTTATTACGCATTTTTAGCCGCACGTTGTTCTTTAACACGTTTACGGTATTCTTCAATCTTATCAGAAACAACAGCTTGTGCAATGTCAGCCGCCTCGTCAATATCACATCCGATATCTTTACCAAACAGCCAATCACAAGCTTTATCAACACCAATGTTAGCATATCCAAGAATCTTATCTTCAAACAAACTTGCATAAGTAGCAATACTTGTACCACCAGCAAGTTGGTAAACAAGATAACGATATAGATTTACAACATCACGGTCAGCCATCTGCTTAAAAAGTTCTTTATCAGAAATCATAGCAAACACCTCACTTATTCTTTTCTAACTCTTCAATACGCTTACGAACAACATCATCATTCATCAATGCTTGTATTCTTTGCATATTTTGAGCTTCTTGCTGCTTTGCTTGGTCTCTAACGCCACGGAAAGATGCTAAAAGTCTCTCAAAGGCTACACGACCATCTTGTGTCTGCATGACTTGAGGACGCACTAGAGCTTCCATAGTTGCCTGAATCTTTTTATCGCATTCAGCCATACATTGTTTAAATTCAGGATTCTCTAATATACTTGCCTGAACTACATTAGAACACTGGTTAAACTCTGTAATGAAATCATTATAAGGGTCAGACTGTTCTGGCTGTTGTGGTTGTTGCACTTGAGGCATCATATTGGGGTCATAACCAGTTCTACGAACCTGTTGCACATACTCCCACTGTTCTGGTGACATATTTCTTTGATATTGATTCTGATATTGATTTTGTGTTCCTCCTACATCTACCGGCATAACATTCTGTGGAGAACGCATACTTCCGATAAGAGGACTTGGATTTGTGAAGTTCATAAATCTTCACCCGCTCATAAAAAAATAAGTAAAAATGTGTATAATGTTATTCTGTGGAATACTTGTTCCACAATAGAGATTAGTTAGAGCTTAATCAGAAAGCAAAGTTGCCATTGCAACCACAACCAGTATTAGTGTAAGCAGGGCCATTTGCATAAGCAGTGCCACTCACGAAACAAGGATTGTAGTAATTCCCCGCGCAAGCAGTGGTTGTAAACTGATAGGCAGGAACAGATACAATTGCCTGAGAAGTGTTAGTGTAGGGGTCAGCAAGGTCAGAGGGAGACAGATAATGCTTTGCCTTGATGAAGTCACAAGTAGCAGAATCAACATAAGCCTTCATAAACTTATCCATCCACTGCATCTTTTCATCAACACAATTGAACTGCTTGTCATTCATCTTCTGCTGCCATTCGCTATTCAGTGCAGCGATTTCAAAGTTCTTAGCAATAGAAACCTCATCGCTTGCAACACGCTGACTTAGTTCGCACAGAGCACTATTTGTGTTCATTAGGTTCTGATACATAATATTGGTATCAGCTAGTTGGTTCTGATAGAACTCTTTTTCGGTAACATAACAGGTATTGTTGTTGCCACCGCCAAATAGACCGCCTAGTAGTCCACCACCGTTAGGAGAGCTACCACCGCCACCATTACCACCTAGAACACCAGCAAGAGCAGTACCACCTAAGACTGTCATTATAATTAATCGACTATATCTTACCGCAAAAGCGGTAGCACTTTTTCAAGATTCGTGTCAATAGAACCCTTACTCTCCTATTAAGGAGATAGTCTGTACAGATTTAATTTATACGAATTTCCAATGGTATCCATAAGCTGTTTTATGTTGTTTTCTTCCTCTTGCAACATCACGAATATGGTTTGACATATTGAAATACTTTGCAGATTTTCCAGTAGTTTCACAAATCCATTCTGCTGCTTTGTAAGAAGATTCAAAAACAACGCCAGTTTCTATACACATAATCGGTTTCTTCTCATGTTTCTGCTCTGTAAATTCTTTACTTTCACACCAAAGATTGTTTCTTACGGCGTGACGAACATTTTCAAATGGAAGAACCCATTCAAGATTTTTGCAATTATTATTAGATTTATCTCCGTCAATATGATTTACCTGTAGCTTATTCATTGGGTAATCTTTTAGTCTTTCTGGAATATTACACCAACATTCAGCAACAAGCCTATGTTTTAAAAAGTGCTTTGGAGATTTAGCGATGCTACTGTTGTGAATCGTACATCTGTAATACCCATTCTTCTCCAAATCAAATGATGTTTCCTTTTTAGACTTAACATTACGAAGAATACCATCCTGACTGATTTCGTATAGAAACTTTAAACTAGGAACTTTTCTAAATTCTTTCATCGTATAAATTCCTTTCCACGGGATTGCGTCTTAGAAACTCCCCCGTTAACATAATTAGTATTTTTTACTTACGAGTTTAATAAAAACTCAGCTAATTACATCCGTTCGACAAAACGAAAAATGCTATTTGGGTTATATGGTGTTAGCCCACAATACCGAGAGCAGTAGTCCCAGTAGAAGCAACCTTTTTACCATCAATTTCCATAAAAACACCTTCAATTAACCAAGATATATCCTAGAAGATGTAGATTATGTTTAATATTTTAATATATAAAAGCGGGAGTCGAAGAGAAGACTAATTACACCATTACTGGAAACCGCAATTTTACTTTAGCCTATTATTTAAATTTTAAGAATTATCATCTGTTTAAATCTGAGAAATCCCAAAAACCTCTTGCAACATTTCTTTAAATTCCTCATCTGTCGCAGCCCCTAATTTGCTATCTACATATTCAATAGAAGCATAGTCGTCTAAATCCACTTCCGCAGATGGGTAATGATATTTCCCAAATACACCAGCTACTTTTACATCAGTAGCATTTTCTATTTGAAATTTAATATGATAGCACCCTGCAATATGAACGAAATAATTTCCAGCAGAAGTAATATTCGGAGAAGTTTTCATTGTCTCTTCATTTAGAACTTGCAGTTGAAAATATTCGCCAGAGCGAGGATTGATTTGTCCATATACAGTGATTGTGCAATTTTTATCAACTTGGAGGCTTAGTGAAGAACTTAGCCCACAATATAGAGATTCACCGTGATAACTATTAGCAATATCATCAAAGTGAAAAATCTCAACCTTTTCAGACATTCTTTAGCCTCCTTCTATAATTTGTAAAATTAGTTTTTTATAGCATGGAAACAATATCCCAGAAAGAATCAAAAATATCACCAAACTTAATTGGAGTATCAATTGTCTTGTGATAAGAACCATACTTCTTAACAAATTCATTTACGAGCTTGTTGTACTCCTTACAATCTTCAACAATCTTGTCATAAGCTACTTGAACTTTATCAGCGTCAGCCTTACGCTCTGCCTTCTTCTTAGCTTCCTCATCATTTCTATCCATAATCTTTTTCTCAGCGGCTTCTGCCTCTTCTTGAGAATTAAAAGCCTTATGGCACACATCTGAATAAAACTTAATCATAACCGAGTTCCTTTCCTCTTTTTTGAAACTAAAATTCCTATATCTTAGTTTCAATTTATAGCCAATATATATTATTAAATCTCCAAAGAAGTTTACATTTGTTTATTCTTATACTTTTGCAATCCTTCGTCTGAGATTTAAAATTCAAAATCTTTTTCTCTGGATATAAAGCAGTCACATATCCTCTATGTGTCTCCCCATTTTTGTAGGTATACTCCACATAATCTCTGTGTTTAAAGCCATCTACATTATCAACTTTGCCCTCACGTTTTTTTCTAATTGGCTTCAATACCCAATCTTTTATATCAACTGTATCTGGCATTAAATTGGTAATACAAACAGCATCATTACTATGAGTCTTTTCAATACACCAATCAATACGCTTATTCGCAGTGTCTCCACCAGTTGTTAAATGCAACGGAGCAAGGCTAGATAACTGTTCTCTTAACCATGTTTTGCCAATCATAACATGAGAAGCATAATTTAAGCATTTATTATCAGAACCATTTATCATAGAAAAATATCTATCCATAAACCGTTCTTCTTTGCCTTTTGTTTTGTCATGGCATTTAGAGCATAGTGTAATCATATTAGACATTGTATTAGAACCACTATTTCTACGAGGTTTAATATGGTGTACTTCTAATCTACAATTAGATTTCCCGCATTCCATACATTTACAACCATCTCTTAGAATAACGGCTTTTCTAATATTCTCGTCTAACCTATTAGACTTTTGATATTGCCATCCATATGGTTTATAGCCATCAGTCATAGCTCTTATGTCAATAGCAACATCTTCAAGCCAATATCCAGAAATATTTATCCATTTATTTAATTGGTTGATAACGCGCATAGTCGCCTGTCTTTTCTGAAAGATACTTGGAGCAATACGACCTTTTCTTTTGGAGGAAACTCGATTGTTAAACCTTTCTTCTCTATATCTCTTGTAATAGCGTCTATGTTTACGATATATCTTACGCAAAGCCATTTTCTTTTTAACGTCTTTACGCTGTTCAATCGTACCTTTCAAAAGAACTTTATTCTTTGTTTGACAGTTTTGAACCAGCGCAATACCGACATGAAGTCCACCATCATCAATTCCACAACGAACTTCATCTTTACAGATTTCATCCTCTGGTACAGCTTTATATAGTTGTACAACCATAGGATATTTATTAACCAATTTTGCTTGATTATGTCTAATTTTATACCATGCTTTTTCTATACGCATAGGACTTAATTGCTTTCCCTCTGCATCAAGAACAAAAGCATATTCTTTTACATTCGTCATTTCTGACACCTTCCTTTCGGAGTATTTTTCTTCTCGCCAGAGTCGAATAGAGGACGTGTGTTTCCCTGTTATCATTGCAGGACATTAGCAATGTTTCTTGGTTGGCACTCACAGAGCAACGGACTGAAGGACATCCATTGGTGTGTCTTTACCTTACTATTTAACGTAGTTCATATCCGCAACGCACCTTTCGGTGGTAGCGGTCACTTAGGCTAGGCTTCTATTAGCAAACTATTGTAAATAGAACGATTGTCCATCTAATTACAATTATTTAATTCGCGAATAAAAGCTCATCATTCTTTTGAGTTAGAGCCTTTTCAGCCGCCTCTGCTTCTGCTTGAGAATCAAAAGACTTGTGACAAACATCAGAATAAAATTTAATCATATAAAGTTCCTAACCTTTCATACTTAAATTTAGCGAGAAGTCCTATCTTCTCACTGTTGGGTGCAGAACTTCGATTTGAACGAAGAATCTCTTGGTTATGAGCCAAGCGCCGTACCTGATTGGGCTATTCTGCGACATATAAGGTATACTTTAATCGGTATACCAGCGATACTCAATTTAATAAACTATGTCCAGTCAGTATCCGGTAGAATACATACAAGTGTGCAATATTCTAAGCGTTGCACACGCTAATAATTTAAGAAATAGTTTATACGGCAGAGTTACCGCTTTTTTAATTCCACACTTATTGGTAGTGGTTCACCCGATTCATAAAACCTCTCACTTAATGGTGGAGAAACACCAGTATAATAATCTTTGGTTAAATCACTTTACTGCTTCCTTTAGAGCTTTAGAGGGCTTAAAGGAGACCTTCTTGTGAGCGGGAACAGTCATGAGTTCCTTGGTCTGTAGGTTACGGGCGGTACGCTCCTTAACATCAGCCAGAGAAACAGTAACATCCATAATCTTGAAAGACTCACCAGCCAGTAGAGCTTCTAGCAGAACAGGCTCGGCAGCAGCTAGAAAAGCCTTGATATCCTTCTGAGTGTACTCAGTGTTGTCAGCAATCATCTTTACGATACTAGAACTAGTCATAATATTTACTCCTTTTAATCCATGTGGCATTATAGCCACTTATATAATATAAATTTAATATAGCATTTAAGCTATATTTTTCTTACTTTCAATTAAATTCTTCTTTTCTGCCTTTTCATTAACAGCAGCTTGTAGTTCTGCAACGCGCTTTGCACATTCGCAATCACTATCCTGAGAATGAGTAGCGTGTAGATACTCAAGAGCATTCTGAGGCTTAATACCAGCGTTTTGTAGTGCCATCAGTTGACCAGCTACAAAACTCATCGACTTAACGCCCTTATTGAATTCCTCTGCATCAAATTCAGAATCAATAACATTGCCTAGGTTAAATCCAATAACAGGGTCTACGATATCATCAATATCGTCGTCATTATCGCAACAATGACAACTGTCACAATCGTCGATATCTTCATCGTCGAAACAACCTTTATCAGCCAGCTTATAAAATAGCTGAACTAGTTCTTCCTTCGTCATATCTTCTACGGCAACGGTTTCAGTCTTTTCAATGCTCTGAGCTTTTTTAGTATTATTGTTCAAATACTTATCCCTTTCAATCCAATGAGTAGCCGTTTAATTCTACTCAGATTATAGCACCTTATCCACGATACCTAATTCAACAGCTTCATCAGGATAGAAGAACATATCCCGTTTGTGGTCTGTCCACTCTTTAAGCTTTTCATTAGGAACATGAGTGTATTTCTTAATAATATCAAATACTTGCTTTTGACACTTCTTTAGGTCTTCCATAGATTCTTCTAGGTCTTTTACCTTACCGCCCATCATCGTAGAAATATCATGCAACATAAATTGTGCATGACGATAAGAATAACGGTTAGAACCAGTAATAAAGATAATAAAACCCATACTAGCAGCAGTACCAATAGCAGTTGTGTTGATAGTATAACCCATATCTTTCATCTGTTCAATTAAAGATACTAGAATAAGGCCATCCCATACAGAGCCGCCCGGAGTGTTTAGAAGAATATCAATAGGTTCCTTCGTTCCTGACTCTCTATCTAAGTCCATAAGTGTATATAGATAATAGATGGCTTCTGTAACGGATTCATTCGTAATCTCTTGATTAATCAGAATCTTACGCTGATAAATTGCTAGGTTTTTCTTGATGGAGTTATTGCCAGATAGTAGAATCTGCTGTTCTACCATCTCTCCATCATTGCGTGTTGGAGTTCTATAATTCATATTGTTACCTCCAACAATCAATATTCTTTTTTCCGATTCAGAAATGCTAGAATCTTAGGCTCCTCTACGACACAATACTTCTTACGACGGCTTTTCTTTTTACGATTGATAACCGTATAATTACGGTCACGACCTTCTTTTAGAAGACCAACCTTGCGTAGTGCGTCAATATCGGCTCGTGATACTTGAATCATTATTTTCCCTTTAATTCACTTGGGCGGTTGTTTAATTCCGCTTGCTCATAAATAAAAAAACAGACCAGCGAATACTGGTCTGCAAAATAGAGATTTTCTATGTTTCCCTATTCATTTATAGAAATTGTACAAGAGTCCTAAAAAGTGGCTTCATTCCTAGGTTTTTTGAAAATTCTTACCGTCTCAAATTGTCATTTTCTATATTTTTCATTGCGTCTCTTATGGCTTTCTAAATACATCTCTCTGGCGCATTTATCACAATAGTCAACGTTAAAAGAAGTAACAGAAACCAGCTTTCCACAATTCTTACAGAAAATAAACTTGCCAAAACCAATATAATTTAAGTAATAGTTGATTATATTATGCTTATCATAAATTGTAATTACTGGCTCAGAAGTATATAGATAATTTAAAGCAGGGTGAATAATTTCAATTTTATTTTCTCCTTTGAAATTTGAATACTTCGTATATCCAAGTTTGTTTAGTTCAAAGAATGCCCTGCGAATGCTGTCTTGATTAACTCTTTTTACACAAATTCTGTTGATATCCTTATTCTCTGCCTCAAATATATCCTCACCAGAAGATTTCCGAATGTATAGTAGAGCAAACATAACTTTTCTTGCGGTCTTGTTCGCTAATGATTCTATAACGTCCATCTCTTCTTTGTAGAAATACACAGGGTCATTATTCATTAATTCAAATGAATCAAAACCAGCCATAATATCTCTAACGGAATTTTCTTTAAATTTAGGAACAAAACAGTTAGGAAGGGCGTTTATAATTCTTTCAATCTTTTCTTTTGTTTCTTCCTTTGTTAAACCATTCGTTTTATAGAACCTAGCAAGAAGAATGCCGTCAGTCATAATATCTGTAGAAAACTTCTGCTTCTCATCTATTTCGGCAGCTCTCTCATATTCATTGAAAATCATTTAGCCACCTCCTGTAAGACAAATTTCTTTCCAAAAAACTCTTGTCCATCTTCGGATTCCACAATCTTATAATAATGGTCTGAATTGTTCTTTACATTATTTAGAACGACATCCGAATACAACTCCCAAAGAAGAGTCTTGTCGGCGGACTTACAGTATTCATAATATGTATATACGATATAGTCTACAAGTTCTTCTTCGTTTGACAAAATGTTTATCAGCTCATTCTTATAATAATCAAAGAAACCGTCAAAGTAAAGTTCTCTCTCAGAACCAAGAGTATCGGCGTCCCCAACCCCCCAGTCTCTATCATGCCCAACTTTCTTCAATAGAGCGGGATATCTACTTTGGAACTCACGAATAATCTTTGCAATCCTCTCGCAGATACTTTTTTTAAACTCTCTATCTTTATTGGACATTAAACACGAATAATCAAAATATTTACTAGACTTATTCTCTTTAAACTCATAATCTTCAACATATTTTGCAAGGATATTCATTGTACAATTAGAATTGAACAGAGGCATATACTTATAATAGTTGCGTATAAATTGTTTTTCTTCTGCTGTTTTATCTTGTTTTTGTTGTAAGTCTTTTAGTTTGCAACCAAAAACTCGATAACAAAGTTCGCGCTGATTCTTCTTATAATGCTTTAGTCTCGCCATTTCTTTTGGATAAACATAACCAAAGAAATAAGTTTTCTTATCACAGCAAATACTGTTATTAAATTTGATTTCTTCATTTTGTTTTTGAATTTCTTGCTTCTGTTCGTCGGTCATATCGTCAGTGATAGGGATATACTTCTGCCGATGCGACCAATATTTGTTAGGTGGAGTATAAACGGCTCCTTTAGCATGGTCGTGCTCATACCCTCGGTTTCCCGATATTTGATAGCTTATGCTAGGGGCTGGACTATATCATTTTCTGCTTTCGCAGAACTCAGGCACTTCCATTCACAGAGTTTCACTGTAAATGTACTCCCTTTCGGGATAGTCTCTTAACCTTTCCATTTCTGGACTTGGCACAGGATTTGGTCGTATTACCGTTCCCTGTTAGCCAGATATTACATCTGACACCCTGCATTTGCAGGTTCACCTGTTTCTTTAGATTGAATCGCTTCAAAATGCTACCGATAAAATAATAGCTTGACCTTGATAAAAACGAAGCATCCTAATACGTTTCTCAATTTCAATATACTCTTTAGAATCTTTAGGGAACAAATCTTTCATTGCATAAAGATTACTCGCGAGATTCGTGATGCCTCCAATAGGACTATCAAAGCTTTTAACGTCGAAGGAGCCTAAATTGTCAAAATTAATTTTTTGAGATTTAATTTTCTGTTTTTCATAGGTGATAATTGGCAAATCTGGATTAATTGCATTTACTAAATATTCATTGTCAGAAGTGAGCGAAATATCACCGTCGAACCTTTACACCGTGGCTTTCACCATATTTAAAACGGAGTAGACTATCTCTAATTCTCATTTACGAGAACTGTTGCACTACGAAATAATGAATTTCACATTAAATCTACTATCGTAAATACGAAATTTAGTCGTTACACCTTGTTCTTAAATTTAACAAGAACCTTGGCACGGTATCTTCATTTTACAGATGTCTACCGTTAGCCTAGTTACACTAGACACCCTAGATTTCTAGGTTCACAACATTCCACAAATACATCACTGCATTCTCGGACAATCGAGTTTATCCGCGTCAGATTGAGAGATTATAGTTAAATCCCAGATGCTATATACATTTCCCCACTCCAAATATCTGAACCAATCTTTGCATTTATCATCGGAATAAATATTAAGTAACTGGTTCTCAGCAGGGGCAACTAGAGGGCTACGTTGCGTACTTACAACTTTTGCTCCTTTGTCTACCCAACGTTTTGAGTACATACATTTAGGTGGGAGCAAGCCATGAACTTCCATACCGAATGCGTGCTCACACATGGCATATAAGTCTGGGATTAGAAAGTCGTAAGAACCCTCAACATAGATTTTACCAATCTTTGCTTGGTCTATTTTTTTATGGACTAGACGCATTACCTTGCTCTTGGCGTAACCATCGTTTAGTATATCCGTATTATATAACAGACATTTTGCTATAGGAGATTCAAGGCTATTTTCTGTTTGTTCTAGGCTATCTTTCTCATGGCAACCAATCATCATAAGAGAAGCATAAAGCGGGTCACAAGTCATTACTTTTTGGAGCCAATCAATAGTAGGGTTCGCTAGATTCTTAATTGACTCTTCTGTAAAATCATTACTTTGAATGTATTGATAGTTAAGAGTGCTAAGTTGGTTTGATACTTTCTTAGATACTCTTGCTACACCAAATACATGACCATAACGTTTAAAGTAGCTCTGATAGACTTGAAAATTAGGATAACATTTATGAAGCTTGAACATTGATGAACCAGCTATAACATCAATTTCGTCAATATTATACGTTACTCCATAAATATCTGTGATTGTATCTTTATGAGCTATTTCATGAGCAAAACGCCTAAAGTCACAAATTGAGCATAAGCCTTTAAACCAAGCCGCGCGAACAATAAAGCTAGACGGTAAGTAATCAAGTTCCAAATCCTGTTGCCATCTTTCAGCCATTTCAGGACACACCATACCAGCACCGTCAAAAGCATTCATTGTAAAATCAATCTTTTCGGTTCTGATATCGTCTTCGCCTTTTTCATTCTTGAAAATCCAGTCAACAACTTGGTCTTTCAATGGATACTCATAGTCATCAATAACACAGATTCTAGGAGTTTTAACAACTCTCGTAGCCGAAGTTGACAACGCAAGATACGCACCGAATTTAGCAAGATTAATCTTACCGATACTCTTTGCGTCAAGACCACAAAGCATGATATTAAGCAACTGGTCATAAATCTCTGCGTTCACAAAGTTAGCAGAGTTCTTTCTTAATTGACCAGCGCCAGCACATAAACGCTTATATTTTGTTACATACTCTGTTTCATTTACCTTGAATTTAACAGTAAATCCAGTCTTACATAGTTGCTTATAATCCTTTTGAGTAGTATCAGTTCTGACTGTCACAAGGTCTGGAACAAATAGAAGTTCATTGATTTCATTCTGAATTTTAGTAATTTCTCTTGCGTTCTTCTTAGAACTCTTATCTTGCTTTAGAATATTACGTTTATCATAAAGAGTTTGAACCTTTTCTTTGTCAAAAGGCTTATCCTTAATCTGACGAATAAATCTTAACAGTTGGTTATCACCAAGGGCGACAACCCAACCAGCGTTCTTTGCTGTTTTAAAATCTGTTTCGACACAACCGTTCTTTGCAATTTGTTCGTAAATATCAGACGTGTTTAATTTCAAAGTATAGAATAGGTCAATCTTTGCCAATCTTACACCTTACCCTTTCTTGATTTATAATTACAACAGTCTTCATATTTCGTAATACGATGTCCGTCATACCAGCACGAGAAAATAGACTCTCTATGTTTGACACCATAAGCATCAAAATATTCATCTAAAATCTTACTAGCTTCTGCTGGGAAATACTTACAAGTAGTATCACATCTATGACACTTACTCATTCGCAGACCTCCTTTCTATTTATTAGTATTGTACCATAATTTAACAAGAAAAGTCAAGCCTTTATTTTATTTTGTAACCAAACTGTAACCAAT
>ERZ1026876.1147-NODE-1147-length-13753-cov-11.832019_pt1 | contig 13753 bp, 10 predicted proteins | sample MGYA00380168_ERZ1026876 | MGnify/ENA primary metagenome ERZ1026876 (study PRJEB33269, sample SAMEA4719804) | human gut metagenome | biome: human-associated habitat; feature: organic feature; material: feces | place: Cameroon | collected 2013-10 ... | reverse complement strand
GAAATTTCGTCCTTGATATTTCTTATTAACCCCTAGTCTTCCCAATAATACGGCAGGATAAGTACGAAGATGTTTTTGACCAGGTATAGTTCGTTGAACCTTATTAGCAGAAGGCTTTGGAATAAAAGTTGTCTTTACACTATCATTCGATACAGTAAAGAATGCAACGATTTCAGAGAAATCACCTTCATTGTTGACAAAGCAATAAGTCTTACCAAGTCGCTCTTGAGCATACAACAAGGCATTGTGATGAAAGAAGTCTTCTAAATCCTTATCACCTTCTGTTTCACCACAACAAAAAGGCAAAGATGCAAGTTCTGCGGTCAAAGGCATGAAATCGCATCTTTCCATAATATCAAATTGATAATTATTCACCAGCCAATTTAATTAAAGAGGAAGTTTAATCTTTACATTTTTTGAGCGTTCCATCATACGACAGATTGCATCTTGTGCACCTTCAGGAATCACAGTTGTGGCAGTATTTCTACTACTCTCTGCAATCTCTATAAAGCGCTCTGCAACATCACCAGTCAATACTGGAATTGTTTTAATAGCTATTGCCATAATTCATATCTCCTATTATTTAGTTTATATAACTTGCCGCAAAATTACGCTTTTTTCTTGAAACCACCAAGAAATTCGCAAGAAATCGGCATGTTATCAGAAAATTACCGCAAAATCAACCATAAACTATAAACTATTAACTGTAAACAATAACCTGCTATTCTCCCGGCGGTCCCATCCCGCACAATATGACGAAGACCTTTTATGGAACGGAACTTCAATTAGCAAGCAGTAAACTGTAAACTATTAACTGTTAACTATAAACTCTCTTTCCCCCGGCGGTCCCATCCCGCAAAACATGGCGAAGGGCTTTGATGCCCCGCCAACCTTAGAGCGTAGCGGTTCCGAGCACCGGAGGGCGGTTACATCCTTTCTCTTAATGGTTAAGGGACTCGCTTTATCAAAAAAAGAAGGACGGGATGATTTTAGAATTTCTCGCACGCTTCCTTATACGTATCGAGGCTACCAATATCGAATCTACCAGCCGTCATTTTCCAGGCATGCATCTCTACCTGCTCTACCATGTAATGAGCGAGATTACCAGGGGCATCCTTGCCACAACCATTCTCTACAGAATGTCTTACCTTATCCAAGTCTTTCTTCTTATATATATAAAAAGGTGGCACAGCCCAATGGCTCTTTGGCTCCTGAGGCTTCTCCTCCATATTCAATACCTTGTCGTTATCATCAAGAACTATCACACCTGTGCGCTGCAACTTTTCTATGCTCGGCTGCTCATGACACATGATGCACGAAGTCCCCTTTGCCTTGGCGAAATCCACAAACTCCTGGAATGAGAAGAAGAGGATGTTGTCGGCTGCTACCACCAACATATCGTCATCAATCTTCAACTTATCCATCGCAAACAGTAAATCACACACGGCACCCAGTCTTGTGTCATTCGTCTCCGTACCGTCATCCACTATCGTAACTGGCTTCGTATAAGTCTGTTTTGATGCCCACTCCTCAAAGATACCGGCAAACTTATGGTTCGTGATGATGATGTGCTCATCAATCTCCGGAATCTTATCAATATCATCGAGCATTCTGCCCAATATCGTATTCTCACCAATCTTCAACAATGGCTTTGGAAAATTCTTTGTCAACTCACCCAATCTTGTGGCATAACCTGCCGCTATCACTATATTTTTCATCGCTATCTCTAAACAAATATAAGCGAGAATGTCAACTCAACATTCAACACTTAACATTCAACATTATTCAACAAATCTCGCTCCATCATCCGGCTTCACCCAGAATACCTTGAAAGTCTTCTCATACTCAGGGAACTTTTCCAGATATTGACGGGTCAACTCCTTCTCTACGTTCTCCTTACAAGTAGGATCCACCAAGGCAATGCATGCACCTTTGAAACCAGCTCCAGAGAATCTGCCACCATATACGCCCTCCAAACTGCGCATAATCTCATAGATGGCTATCAACTCTGGCGAACCACATTCATAGTTATGGATAGAAGACTCGCAAGAATCAAAGCACAACTTGCCGAATAGTTCCAGATTACCTGTCTCCCAAGCTGTCACCCCCTGTCTTACCCTGCGATACTCCGAATAGAAATGCTCGGCTCTGCGTGCAAAGCGGGCAGGCATCCTGTCTTTACATGCCTCATACGACTCCTTAGGAATGTCTCTCAGGAAAGTCTTGTTAAACTCCTTCAATGGCTGATTCTGATACGCCAGCACATTCCAGGCAGCCGTCTTGCACTCATATACACGAAGATTGTAATCACTGTTCACCAGACTCCTCGTCAGTCCCGAGAAGAAGATGCCAATCTCGAAATCCTTCATCTCTGGATTTTTTCTGATGATGCGGTAATCATCACTATCGCAGTCCAGGAACAACAAACCGTCCTGTTTACCCAGGGCGATACATGCCTGGTCGAGCAGACCATTGTTCAGTCCGATATACTCTCGCTCTGCCTCCGAAGCAATCTTCACCACTTCGAAAGGTTGGAGCATGATATCATTAGCCTTGGCAAAAGCCATTACGTAGGCGATAAGTACGGCAGCACTGGATGACAATCCTCCCACAGGCAACGAACCCTGTACCACGCCATTGATACCCTTCTTCAGGTCAAAACGTTTCTTCAGTGCGTATTTGGCACCTCTGGCATAGTCGCCCCAGTGCATTTCTCTTACCAGCGTTCCTTTGGTAATGTCAAAATCGACAACACCGTCGAAGGTGCGTGACTCCAAGTGTACCTTGCCATCCTCATTCGGCGTGAACCACAAATCCACGCCCTTGTTGATAGCAAAACCTGTTACGATACCATGCTGATGATCTACATGAGCGCCCAACGGACAAACCCGATAAGGCGAGAAAATATGATATTTGTATTCCATACGATATTTATTTAATAGATTAGCTTTAAGTAGCCTGTCAACTATAAACTATTAACTATTAACTGTAAACTTAACTGTTAACTATTAACTGTTAACTATAAACTATTAACAGTAGTATTCCTTGTACCACTCTGCGAAGGCTCTCAGTCCCTCTCTCAACGGAGTAGCTGGCTTATAACCGAAGTCCTCCTCCAGCGGAGTTGTATCAGCATAAGTCACAGGCACATCACCCGGCTGCATTGCCACCAGTTCCTTGTGCGCCTCAAAGTCATAATCCTCAGGCAGCACACCGGCACGAATCAGTTCCTCCTGCAGGATGCTTACAAACTCCAGCAGATTCTCAGGATGCGAGTTGCCGATATTGTAAACCTTGTATGGAGGGATAGGCAAACCGTCCTCACCATTCTGCTTCTCAGGTGCATGCTGCATTACTCTCATGATACCCTCCACGATGTCATCCACGTAAGTGAAGTCACGCTTACAATTACCATAGTTGAAAATCTTGATGGTGTCACCCTTCACCAGTTTATTGGTAAAGCCGAAGTACGCCATGTCCGGTCTTCCCGCAGGACCATACACCGTAAAGAACCTCAAACCTGTACTTGGAATATTATAAAGCTTCGAATAGGCATGAGCCATCAGCTCATTGCTCTTCTTCGTAGCAGCATAAAGGCTCACAGGATTATCCACCTTATCATCGGTAGAATAAGGCACCTTCTTGTTTGAACCGTAAACAGAAGATGAAGAAGCATAAATCAGATGCTCCACTCCCTTATAGGTTCCGGCGGATTTGCAATCCGACGAGTGTCTGCAAGCTTCCAGGATATTGTAGAATCCAATCAAGTTGCTCTGGATATAAGCATCCGGATTCGTGATAGAATATCTCACACCAGCCTGGGCTGCGAGATTTACAACCACATTTGGCTGATGCTCCTCAAAGAGCTTATCCACCACTGCCTTGTCAGCGATGCTGCCATACACCATGGTAAAGCCCTCAAACTCCTGCAACTTGCGAAGTCTTTCCTCCTTGATATGCACATCATAGTAGTCGTTCATATTGTCAATACCTACTACCTTGACGTCCTTCACTTCCTTCAACAGTCTCAAAGCTAGGTTGCTGCCGATAAAGCCGGCAGCACCTGTCACGAGGATTGTCTTCCCCGTTAAATCAACATTATATTGTACCATTATTGTTTTATTTTAGTGTTAAATGTTAAGTGTTAAGTGTTAACTTAGCAGGAAATATCCAATCAGCAAACATTTAACATTAAACATTTAATTCAACATTCAACACTTAACATTCAACATTTTCCCTTAGTCTCTTCTAAAAATATCACGTGTATAAACCTTTTCCTTGGCATCATCCAGACAGGCATCATAGCGGTTGGCAATAATCGCCTGGCTCTGCGCCTTGAACTGCTCCAAGTCATTCACCACCTTACTACCGAAGAAGGTACTGCCATCTTCTAGAGTTGGCTCATAGATAATCACCTCGGCACCCTTTGCCTTGATGCGCTTCATGATACCCTGGATAGCACTCTGGCGGAAGTTATCACTGTTACTCTTCATCGTCAGGCGATACACACCAATCACACACTCACGTTCCTTGCCTGCATCATAACTGCTGTTATCGTTGTAATAACCCGCCTTTCTCAACACGGCATCAGCGATATAGTCCTTGCGTGTACGGTTACTCTCCACAATCGCCTCAATCAGGTTTTCAGGCACATCAGCATAGTTTGCCAACAGTTGCTTGGTATCCTTAGGCAGACAGTAACCTCCATAGCCGAAACTAGGGTTGTTGTAATGTGTACCGATGCGAGGATCCAAACCCACGCCATCAATAATTGCCTCAGAATCCAGTCCCTTCATCTCAGCATAAGTATCCAGTTCGTTGAAGTAGCTCACTCTCAGAGCAAGATAAGTATTGGCGAAGAGCTTTACAGCCTCAGCCTCCTTCATACCCATGAACAAACAAGGGATGCCCTTGTTTTCTAATGTTGAATGTTGAGTGTTTAATGTTGATTTGCCTACGGACTGTGATGCGATAGCACCTTCAACAAGAAGTTGAGAGAAGGTCTTGGCAGCCTCCTTCAGCATCTCCACATCCGTCACACGCTTGATAGCCTCATTCTCCTCAGCAAATTCAGGGCGGTCGATAATCTTAGGATAGCCCACGATGATGCGGCTAGGATAGAGATTATCATAGAGTGCCTTGCTCTCACGAAGGAACTCTGGAGAGAAGAGAAGGTTGAACTTCTTCACGCCCTTCTTGGCATACTTCAGATAGAGACTACGGGTATAACCCACAGGGATGGTACTCTTGATAACCATCACTGCATCAGGATTCACCTCCAAAACCAGGTCGATGACCTCCTCTACATGTGAAGTATCGAAGTAATTCTTCACAGGGTCGTAATTGGTAGGAGCGGCAATCACCACAAAGTCAGCATCCTTGTAAGCCGCCTTGCCATCCAAGGTAGCCGTCAGAATCAACGGTTTCTCTGCCAGATACTTCTCGATGTAATCGTCCTGGATTGGAGAAACTCTCTTATTCAGTTTCTCCACCTTCTCAGGTACCACATCTACAGCAGTCACCTGATGATGTTGTGCCAGCAAAGTGGCAATACTCAATCCCACGTAGCCCGTTCCGGCCACGGCAACCTTAATGTTCTTAAAAGTATTCATATTTGTTGAAAATAATATAGTTAGTTCAAAGCCAGCATCATATACTGGCAATAATTATCAAAAAAACACACTAAAAATCTGCGTTATCTGCGAATTGAAAATCGGCGGCCGAAGGGAAAGCCAAATCTGCGTGACCTTTCCCGCCCGAGCAGGGCACACCTCCATCTGCGTGCTCAGTGTTTCATCCGATAAATAGCAGAATGCCAGAACGAAGAAAGGATACTCTCATCAAACACCATTCTGTGTTTCCACCTATTCACCCACAATCTCTTCGTCTTGACAATTCCATACGCAATTCTCTTTTCCATAGAAGGCACCTCTTCCTGAAATTTAGGATGGAGAATATCTCCCAACACCCTATCTCTTAACTTGAAGTTCTCCTTTTCTATGGGAAACATCTCCTTGGGATATCCCAGATACTCTACACAAATCCCATTCAAGGCATCCAGAAACAGATGCATCTTAGCCCGATGGGCAACATCCCTCACAAAGTCCCAGTCAATCTCATCAGAATGGCACTTCACAAACGTAGCCCAATCCAGCACATGCCTCAATGTCGTCTTTTCCGTAGCGAAATCAGTAGCCATGTGACGGAGCAGATGGATAGAATAAAATCTGGCAGAAGGCAAAACCAATCCCAAAGCAGCCTCATCTGTACTATCCTTGGCGAGTTCCTCCAACAAATCATTAATCCAGATATTCACCTTATATGGCGATACATTAAGAATGGTAGCATGATTCTCCACGGTACACTTCCCGAAAGCGAAGATAGAATGATGCTCATCATCGTATGAAATCTGAGCACCCGTCTCTTTGGCAACCACGTCATCAATAGCCTTCACCATCTCCTCGTTATGCCTTCCCTCCTTATCCATCAGGAAGATATCAATATCCCCACAAGGCCGGTGATTCGGTTTAGGATAGTGAAGAGAACAACCATATCCCTTCATCACCATCATATAAAGCCCATTACTGCCGATAAGTTGCCCCAATTCCTTGATTGTATTGACATAGAGCTCATACACCTGTTCCATGGTGTTCACCCTGCCAAACCACTCCAGCAGAATAAGTTTAGAAAGCCGAAGTTCCGCCGGCACCTTCTCCAAGGCATCAAAGGCAATAGCCAGCACCCCTTGCTTCCGTGCCAGCCCAATCACCTCCTTCCAGTCCACGCTTCCTTCCCCTGTCCATTCCGCAGAATTACCAAGCGCAATTCGCAATAAGTTCAATAAGACAACAGATGATTTCATGTTCATTTTATCTTTTAAGATTATCATAGCTTACAGAAAGCCACACTAATTTCTCATGTCTTCACTACAAAACACACTGAAAGCCAAAACAACTTCGCGTAATTGAGTTTTAAAACATTTTCGTGCTTCCATGGCTAATAAAGCAACGATACAGAAAATTGCAATGAAATAAAATAAGAAAAATAAGACATCGCACAGATCAACCCATTCTACCACTTTACAAATGCACTTTTCACCACAAAAGCAAGTAGAAAAATGAGATGGATACAATAAGAAAGCCCCCAAAACAACAGGTGGAATCAATCCTTCATAAATGGCTCTGAATGTCCAAAAACGCGAAATAAAATCGAATCGTCTTTTACATGGGGCATGAGAAGTCTTGTCCAACTTCATCCACATATATGAATATGTTAAGGTCTTATTGCGTTTCGCCATCTTCTTAATTTTCGACCTTTCCTCAATTTCACATACTGACAAGGCTTCATCAAACAACTTTTCGAAGTCCTTCTTTACTGCTTTAAGATTCCATTTTCTAAGTACCAACAACAAATATCGGAATCTTTTTCCCATAACCCAGCAGATTACACCTGAAATATAAGCTGCAACCACACAAATTATTGCAGAAAAGATCATATTGTCCTTATGAACAAGAAAAGATCTAAATTCAGGATACGTATATGAAAGCACACCAAGCATAGCTGCACCAGAAATCAAATACGAGAGGTCGAAAAGATTTAATGCCCCTGTTACCGAGTCAAATTGTTTTTGAAAATCTATCATCATTATATTTTGTTTTTGCGTATCGTTGCCTTTTCATCGCATATCAATCCATTTCTCTTCATCTTCGTCATATTGATGAAGGTAGAGTATCTTCCGTCGATCATAAGCTTGTTATTTTTGATTGTATATTATTCTAAATAAAACATTTAAACAGACACTATAATACCTGTGTCAGGCTTCCATGTATTATTCTCATTTATCAAACCTCATTTCGAATCCCATTTCACGGATTCTATCCAACCAGTCATAAATCCTTCTTGGAGAATTGCCGTCCTTCTCTATTAACGACTTCTTTTCCAAAGCAGCGGCCATTACAGAAAATTCACGCTCTAAAGATGTAGAAAAAACACCTTTGTCATCAGTATTGATAGAAACAGTGATAGAATGAGGGGCAATACCCTCATGTTCCAATCCGTAATTGAAGAAATACAAGATAGGATGCTCATCATATCTTTCGAAATCACCAATCCTATAATTTGACGTAGGATTCGTTTCTATCGAAATATGCTTCGTTTCCACCTCATCCAGTAACTTAGCCTGCAACTGTCTGATAACATAAATATAATCTTCATCCAGTTTAATTTGATCACACTTGCATCCTTCCTGATATACAGAATCATTGTAGTGATAGAAATAATATAAGTAACGAGCCTTTATATTTTTCCTTGCTTTGCATATAGCCTCCGATTCGTTCAGCGCATAAATACCCCAAAAACTATTGAGACAGTTTTCAATTTCGTTTTGAGGATTCTTGTAACATTCCGGATTATCACCTCTCAACAACCAGGCATTATAGTAATCTTCTATGCTTGGGGTTAAAATATGATTGCCATCCATGATCTTGCATTTTCCATATACATCATCAAAATATTTGGAATACAAAGACTTTAGCTTAACAGCAATACGATTGAATCCATCACAGCAAGAGCCTTCAAAGTAAAGCCATACTATATTGTCAAGCAAGGTTTGTTTCGACATCGATATATAATAACATCGCTTACGATAATACTTTTCTACATCTGTACCCAAAACCAAAGCGTGCCCCAATCTATCTCTATTCTCCAGATTCAGGAATAAGATACATTCGCGCACGGCTCGCAAACCATCAACGATATCCAAGAAGTCTTCACCCACATGAAAAGTAAACCCCAATTCCTTATCCTTACGGTTGTATGCAGAAGTTGAAACATAATATTTCAAATAACGATATACCTGTCCAAACACTTCAGGACGGCATTTTATCTCAGAACTTGCAGCATCAATACCCACAACCCGACATTCTTTATCTAATTCAGAACACATCTTCTGCCAGTTTTTCAGAGCCATAGCTTGCTTCTTGATTTTATTCCTCAAACCATAATGCCGATAATATAGCGAAGAATCCCTATGCAATAGTATTGCTTTTTGTTTTTCTTCATCATCCCTCTTTATAAAATGCAATATAATGGAATATCTTTTAGCCAATTCATCTGCATTATGGGAAGCCAGAACACCATTTCTTAAAGATTTATCTATTCCTTCTAACGCCTTTTGCAGTCCTTCCTTACTCTCCTTGGGGGAGATACGAGCCTCTAGAAACTTTTGAGAATCAGACAGTGAACTGCCAATTGCCACTTGTGCCACAATCCTGCCATACGCCGAGTTTTCCTTTAGAAAAAGGACTTTTCTACCTTGATAATCAGCAAAATTGGCAAAGCCAACAGAATCATTCAACTGTACAATTTCATTTCTAAATTCACTTTTAATCAGTAGATATATGTAGAAAAGCGTTGCCATGCCAGAATCAATTGTACCATCAAAGATTCTTTTAAACATCTGGTACATCAAGAAACGCTCACCTGCCAAAACCGAGTAAATATACTCACTCTCCCCAGCAGAAGCCAACATGATGTCTGCAGAAATAGCATAATCCAAGATATCCTTCTGCGTATTATCTTGCGTTCCTAAATGATAACCTTTCATCATTCTTGCCACACCGACCCGATTAGAGAGTTCCAGCAACTTACTACTCATCAGCAAATCCTCATCTATGCCGAGCATGCCTATCGTTGAACGATAATAACTCTCAACCAAAGCATCATCTACATCAGGATTCAGATACCAAAACAGCAAGAGTCTGATAGAAGCTGCTTTCATCACCTTATTATATAGGCTATTGCTCACTTCACTCGAATTAATAATATGAGGAGCTCTCAGATAATCAAAAATCTTTCTGAAACTATCCTGCCGATCTGTCACATCATTCATCAAGCTCAACCAGTTTAAGTCAAAAACAAAAATCGAACCATAAAGATGATAGTGCAAATCTATCATTCTCTTCTCAAAAATGTTATTAAGTGCAGCATTGTCATGGCTGATGATATCTTTCCAGTTAAAAAATCTGCGATCCACTTTCTGCATAACATCCTTTGCAGCAAGGTAAGAAGTCGTAAACAGGTCTTCCCCCAGATTAGAAGTAAGATCATGCCATCTCAACAAGTCATCATATCTGCAAACAGGCTGATGTTTATATTCCTTTAATACACATGAGGAAAAATGAAGCAAGACATTGAAGACGCTTTTACTAGGACAAAATGCCAACGACTTGATATCATTTTCATTCAGTGCCCATTTAGATTCAAGCAAGTCAAATATAGCCTCCACCTGATCCTTGGTTCTGATAGGACTGATATCGTCCAGATAAGCCCTTACGAACCATTGGCGATTCACATGGGCATCGTCATGACATTTCCCCTTCAACAGTGATGCTATAACGTTATCACTCTTCTGCAGTTGGAACAGCGTTTTGATTGTTTGTCTCAGCGTTTCCATTGTTCAATCCGTTTAGTCCATTATTGATGGCATCAAGAATTTGAGGCACATCATCTACCGACATCAGTTTCTTTCCAGCAACAGGTAATACCTCATTCAGCATATTCCGATAAGGTTCATTCCTAAATCGAGCATCCAATTTAAGTATTTTGTCTATCAATGTACCTTTTGAACACCTTCTTTTGGTTAAAGTAGACGCCAACCTATCTGCTGTTATAACAGGAACCTGACCATTCACTTCATTATAATGGTCATCCATCAGCTTTATAATCTTCTCTTCATAATAGTCCGTTTTTTTCTTTTCCGGAGCAGCGAAATCATCAAAGATTAACTTGAATATTTCCTTTAAAGAATATGAACTGCTTATTTCCTTCAAGGTCTCCATCACGAGCCTAGCAAAACGATAGTTGATCCGATAATAGTCACCTTCTTCACCATTGCCCGTTTTATCATAACTGTAGATGGAATATTGCGACATCAATAAGAAGAAACGCTCCAGGATTTTCACATCATCACCGCTATTCTTGTATTCATCTTCATCTAGGAAGGAAACAAGATCACATAAAATTTCAGCATTTCTTACACAAGCCCATGACAACCATATATGTCGGTCAAATACTGGCAAGCCATTATTTTCAGATACCAGCAAAGATGGATGAGCATTGCAGTAATCCTGATAATCTTTAGGAGACATATTTCTGATGTCACTCTTCGCTAATGACTTGAAGCCATTATACAAGGATTCACTAAATGGAGACTCTGACCGATTCATCAAGTCAAGAAATTCATCACCATAATCGAACCTCTGATAACATCTTTCAATATCGACAACATTAAAGAGAAAAGCCCCTATATCCCAATACCCTTTTGGTTTTCTAGCTAAAGATGCAGCATATACTAACTCTCGATACTCTCTATAAGTAGGATCTATATAAGCTTTATCTTTAAGAGGTAGATAATGCTTTGATTTAAAGATTCTGGCAGTGCATAACATAAATACTTCTGCCATCTTCAACTCGATAGGCATCAGATTCTCAGCCTTATCAGTACATATTTTCATTAAAGCCTTCAATGCCTCCAAGTTGATGACACGGTTTGAACGGTATGGGTAGTCTGACTTCTTTGGAAGTTCTACTATCATTCGGGTGTTGAAAAATCTACCTCCTACCAGCTTCAAATAATTCGGTAATTTCATATCCTGATATAAGCCGCGGGCCAAAACTCTTTCAGAAGTCATTTCTCCATTAAGTTCCTTATTATCATGAAGTTCCTCAATATATTGATCATAAAACTCATAGAGTCTCATTGAATAGATGGTTTTAATCATAAAAAGGAAATGCATCTGCTCTAAAGTAATATCCTTCCTTTCCAATAAATCGATGATGCCCAAAACATCTCCTATAGCTATATTATAAATCTGGTTATTGGATTTGAGGATATTTGAGATAGCAGAAGAATCTTTTGGTCCAAAATACATATCCTTTTCAAACTTATCCCGTATAATACGTAAAGCTGTAGCATTAATCTGTATGGCCTCGGAAATGGAAGCTAACTCTTTAATCCCATTCTGGGAATCAGCATCAAGATGATTCTTCACCCAACTCTCAAAAAGGTATTTTTTAAATACCTCTTTATTATTGTATTCTTCAGCTATTACCATTCCATCACCATCATGCTGCCAGTAATCCTTCATGTCAACCAAGAGTCTTATAATCTGGCGCAATTCACGAAGATTATCCGGTACAATAAAACTCGTCTTTACTGCACTGTTATAAAATAAGTAGCGCGTTTTTCTGAAAATCAATTCCGGAACAGCCTGTCTTACTGATTCAAACTGATAGCAAGAATTATTTTTCTGATTGATGTGCAACTCTGCATCCCAATAGACAGTAGACTCCGGCATATAGACACGATGATTATATGGCACCAACTTCGTGATATACCGGTCCACCATTTCATCAAGATCCTTATCATTCAAAGTCTGTTTTGAATCCCAATATTCCGTAGAATACTGCAATCGCTTAAGCTTAGCCAATTGATCAAGTTTCACAGCCATAACTACGAGCACGTTAGGCAAGACCAAATATTTCCGAATCTGTTCTACCATTTTTGTAGCATCCCTGGAATGCAAGTCAATGTCATCCACAGATATCAGAAGAATCGCTTTCTCCTTACCCATATACTTCATGAACCTGTCTATCAGCTCATACATAGAAGTTCTGAGGTCAATCGCTGCCGACAAAGAAGACAAAGCTTCCAAATCATCATCAGGTATAGCGTTCACTGTCATCATTCTGCTAAAGTCATGCTGCACTCTGGCGAAAGATTCAGCCAATTTGAATTTCAAACCTTCGTTTACATTATGAGAATGATCCAGGAATTTCTTATAAAGTGTAGCCAATATAACGCCTAGGATATTCGATTCACTGTCAATAAACGAAGGATCAATCATGTCAAGCGCATAGAAATTACTCTTTAAAACCACATTATCCAATTGGGAATTACGTGGATCTTCAAGCAGATGCACAATAGAGCGCATACACGAAGTCTTTCCAGAACCTCTTTCACCAATGAATGCGAAGATATTATTTCTCCATATATCATTACTCTTTAAATCATCATCCCTGCTATCAGGCAATGCGTCAATATAATGATCCAAAGCATTAAGAATATAATGATAAGGTTCAGAGAAAATTGATGACTTAATGGTATCCTTATTGATGTTTTCCACAACAATACGGTTCTCATCACCAATATTAAATGTAATAGTTCTACGATTTTTCATATTTGTAATTTAACAATTAAGCAATAGCTACTGCATGTTCCCGGTAAAGGATAGAAACTGTAGCAAAGATTATATATTGCATACAATCCACCTTATACAGTATTGGCGGTGTAGTAAATTGAAGACATGTGGGGCACTATACCACCCCTATTCCTTCTACAACTGCGGGCCCCGAGTATAATTTCCAGCCCTCATTATTTAAAAGATTCTAAAAATCAATAATTATCGTTTACGAGTTCCCGTATATGGGAACTCTCATTTATTTTATTTTTCCTATCTTTGCACCGTGTAACACAGATATAGAACCTTATTACCTACTTTAGAGGCGCCGTAACAAAAACAGTAATATGTAGATCTCTACTTCCGAAAGCCAACGGAGGCGGAGACAGGGGAGTTCGTGTCCGAAGCCAGAGAGCAATGCAGAGCATCTTCTGCTCAGTTCATGGTGACACGGTGACACGATGACACTAGTTTTTCAACTTTTCGCCTCGCACGCGGGCAGGCAGGAACTTTCG
>ERZ1026876.1146-NODE-1146-length-13757-cov-5.955992_pt1 | contig 13757 bp, 14 predicted proteins | sample MGYA00380168_ERZ1026876 | MGnify/ENA primary metagenome ERZ1026876 (study PRJEB33269, sample SAMEA4719804) | human gut metagenome | biome: human-associated habitat; feature: organic feature; material: feces | place: Cameroon | collected 2013-10 ... | reverse complement strand
TGAGAAACTCCGAACTTTCTTGCCATTTTGTTACCTGAAATGTGGTCTGTGCAACTGCAAAAATGGGCTTTTGGGGGGCAGAAGGCCCTTTCCACGCCTTCAGCTGGGCCAAATCGCTGAAAATGAATACCTCTCCCCGGGTATGTCCGACGATGCCCTGCACCTCCGGATGGGACGCATCACCGGCCACCACGAGCGTTGCACCGGCGGCTTCGGCCTCGGAAGCTATCTTCTGTATCTTCTTCACGAAGGGGCAGGTGGCATCGTGATAGGTGCAGCCCCGGGCGTCCAGCTCGTCGTAAATGCTGCGGGGGACACCGTGGCTGCGGATGACCACCTCGTAACCTGTAGGGACATCAGCGGGGGTATCTGCTACCAGTGCGCCTCGGCGCTCGAGGTCTTCCACGGTCTGGGGGTTGTGGATGAGGGGGCCGAGGGTTGCCACCTTCCGGCCTTCATCCAGCAGACCGTAGGTCAGTTTGACCGCGCGGTCCACGCCGAAGCAGAAACCCGCAGTCTTTGCAAGTCTGATTTCCATTGCTTGTCCTTCCTATTCTAGCATCCTTGCCCTCTCAGTCTCGCTTCGCTTGTGATGACGGAGAAGGCAAGCCGCCTTACAATTCACTCCACGCATCCAGAACGGCCTGCTTATTCTCCCGCAGTTTCTTTATGTCGCGGCGGCCTTCCATTGCAAACTGTGCAGCGGGCATGGGCTTGCCGAAGATGACACGCACCTTGCAGAACAGCTTCATCTTACCATCGGGGGTGTCGTAGTAGATGCGGCAAGGCACAACGTCCACATTTGCTGCCGCCGCGATGACGAAGAGGCCGCTCTTGAGGGGAAGGAACTTATTCTCCTGCTCCCGCGTACCCTCCGGGAAGAGCAGCAGTGTGCCTCCCTCCTGACACTTTTTCACGGTGTCGTCGATGACGCTGACCTCTTCTTTCGTGCCGCGGACACAGACTGCACCGGCGCACCGGAAGAACCACGACAGGAATGCGTTTATCTCGAACAGCTCTTTCTTGGCAAACACTGTCATCCGCTGGCCCCAGAACCGGGTGATGACGACGAACACCGGGTCGATGGCGGAGATGTGGTTGGGGGCAATGATGCAGCCCTTCGTGCCGATTTTTTTCAGGTTCTCCCTGCCCTCGCACCGGACGCGGAAGCCGATGTGGAACACCAGCCATGCCAGCGGGACCAGAATATAATATAGTATCATCCGACCTTCTCCGTGATAATTTTCTTCATGGCCTCAAAGCTCTGCTCGAAGTTCAGCTCCGAAGTGTCCAGCAGCACGGCATCGTCCGCCTGCTTGAGAGGGGCTGCGGCGCGGTGGGTGTCCTGATAGTCGCGCTGCTTGACGTCGGCCAGCACGTCCTCGTAGGGGGTGTCGATGCCCTTCTGCTGGTACTCCTTCCAGCGGCGGGTGGCGCGGGCCTCCGGGCTGGCGGTGAGGAAGATCTTCACAGTCGCATTGGGCAGCACCACGGTGCCGATGTCGCGGCCATCCATCAGGATGTCCTGCGTCTTGGCCATGTCCCGCTGCATCTCCAGCAGGAAGGCGCGCACCGCCGGATTTGCACCCACGGCAGAAGCCGCCATTCCCACCTCTTCGGTGCGGATGGCCGTGCTGACGTCCTCGCCATTCAGATAGATATGCTGTTCGCCCTCGATAAAAGCAAACTCGAGGGTGATATTGGGCAGCAGGGCATTGACTGCCTCGTTGTCCTTCGGGTCCTTGCCTGCGCGGAGGGCGTAAAGGCCAATGGTGCGGAACATCGCACCGGTGTCCACATAGATGTAGCCGAAGTCCGCAGCCAGACGCCGCGCCAGCGTAGATTTGCCTGCACCCGCAGGCCCGTCGATTGCAACAGAAATCATTTTTATATCTCCTTCTATAGAGGTCATTCCAGATGATCCGCAAAACTCTGTGCCGTGCAGAATGCGATCTGCAGGTTATAGCCGCCGGTATAGGCGTCCACATCCAGCACCTCGCCTGCAAAGTAGAGGCCGAGGGCCTTTTTGCTCTGCATGGTCTTGGGGTCCACTTCCCGCACCGACACGCCGCCCGACGTGATGACCGCGTGGGCCAGGTCGCCCCGGGCGTCGATGGACACCCGCCAGTGCTTCATCAGCTGTACCAGTTCCCGCTTCTGCTCCCGGGTGATTTGATTTGCCCTTGTGGTCGGGTCGATGCCCCAGCGGGCCACCATCACCGGCTGCATACTGGACGGCAGCAGCTTCACCAGTGCGCCCTGCGCCGCGTGGTTCGCCAGAAGGGCAAAGTCCCGGGTGATGCGGTCATAAAGCTGTTCCTCGCTGAGGGCAGGCTTCAAATCAATAAAAGCTTCGTACTTGTGTTTTTTCATGTCGCCCAGATGGCTCGACGCGCTGAGGGTCAGCGGCCCGCTGATGCCGAAGTGGGTGAACAGCATCTCGCCCTGCTCCTCGAAGATGGCTTTGCCGTCCTCGTGGAGGGTGAGGGTCACGTTCTTGAGAGCGAGGCCCATCATCTTCTTGCAGTCGGCGTCATGGCTCACGAGGCTCACGAGACTGGGGACAGGCTCCACGAGGGTGTGGCCCGCCTGCTGGGCCAGCTTGTAGCCGTCGCCGGTGGAGCCGGTGGTGGGGTAGCTCAGACCGCCCGTCGCCACCAGCACGGCGTCCGCCTTGTACTCCCGGCCCGAAGTTCCCCGCACACCCACGCAGCGGTACGCCGGGCCGGGCTTTTTCTTTTTCGGGTGGCGCGGATTTTCCGGCGCAGCAGGCGCTTCTTCCGGCTGGGCCAGCGGCTCCAGCAGCAGCTTTTGGGCCCCGTCGTGGACGATGTCGGCTCCGTCTGCGTACCGCAGAAGAGCCTGCCGAATCTCTTCGGCCTTGTCTGACACCGGGAACACCCGGCGTCCGCGCTCCACTTTCAGCTCCACGCCGAGAGACTCAAACAGCTCCATCGTCTTGGCCGGCGGGAAAGCCCCCAGCGACGAAAACAGAAAACGGGGGTTCGTCCGCACATGGTGCAGAAATTCCTCTGCGGTGCAGTCGTTGGTCACATTGCAGCGGCCCTTGCCGGTGACGAGGATTTTCTGAGCCGGCTTTTCCATATGTTCCAGCACCGTCACCTCATGCCCCTGCCGCAGGGCCGCGCCTGCCGCCATCAGGCCGGCAGCGCCGCCGCCTACCACTAAGACCTTCATGTTTCGTTTCCTCCGCTTTTTCTTCTGTCTTCACACTTATTCTAGTTTATCATACCAGAATCGACCGCCAAAAGCAATGTGAAAAAAGCAGGTACAGCGTTCTGCTGCACCTGCCCGGAAAATTTTGCTTATTTCATGGCCTTGAGGGGGTCGAGGTATTTTTCGCCCTCCATGACTTCCAAGTGGATGTGGCTCTCCTCGGCACACTCACAGCTCACGCTGCCCACCTTGCCGATGGTCTGCCCGGCCGAGACGGTGTCGCCCTTCTTCACCCTGGCGTCCGTCGTGCCGCAGACCCGCCAGACCCTGCCGGAAGCATCTTCGATGGCGACCACAGGCCCCCACTTGCCGTCTGTGCCGGTCTCCACCACTTTGCCTGCCGCCGGGGCCGTCACCTCTGCGCCCTTGTCGGCGGCATAGTCCACACCGTTGTGGGTGCGCCAGTCGCCCAGCGTCTTGCTGTAGACCAGCTCATCGCCGCTGTAGCTGTTTAAGACGCGCCCCGAGACAGGCTGCGTGGAGGCAGGCGCAGCCGAACTGCTGGCAGGCGAGGACTCGGTTTGCAGCGCGGAGGGTTCGCGCACCGAACCAGACCCAGACTGCGCACCAGAAGAGGACGCAGCCCCACTGGACGAGCTGTCGGCTTTTGGCACATTGGCCACGCTGTTTGCTGCGGGTGCGGTCTGCTGCTGCCATTTGGCTTCCTCCTCTCCGGCGACGCCGGGCGATGTGTTGATGCCCTCGTCGATGCCGGGGGCGGTGCTGGACGGGCTGCGCACCGCGTCCAGATCTTGCTTCAGCTCATTGCGCACCGTGCGCACAGCCCACACTCCGGCCGCTGCCGCCGCCAGCAGGCAGGCGGTGAGCACCAGCGCAAAGGCTTTGTCCCGCAAAAACTTTCTGAATTGCTCCATCGTTCGTTACTCCAATCCATTTTGTGTACGGAATCGTTTCTTTGGTGGTAGTTTGGAGCGGCAGAGCGGGGTTTATTCATTTAAGAAGAGAAAGACACAAAAAGGCCCCGGATGACCGGGGCCTAAAGTCCTATTTAGTTATTGCGGCTGCGGCTGTTCATTCCCAGCAGACGGACGACATACAGGAAGATGTTGATGAAGTCCAGATACAGGGTCAGTGCGCCGTAGATGGAAGCCTTTTCAGCCAGCTCTGCGTCGCCTGCATAGTAGGCGTAAATCTGGCGGAGTTTCTGGGTATCGTAGGCGGTGAGCAGCATGAACACCACCAGACCGATGCCGCAGTAGAGCACCGAGGTGCCGAAGCCAAAGCCGAAGAGCGCACCCACGAGGCTGGTGACGATCATGGCCACCAGAGCCATCATGAGGCGGGGACCCCAGCCGGTGAGGTCTTTATGGGTGGTGGTGCCGTACACAGCCATGAGGCCGAAGTAGACCGCCGTGGCGAGGAAGGCCATGACCAGCGTGCCTACCGAGAACATCAGGAAGTAGTAGCTCAGGACCATGCCGTTTAAGATGGCGTATCCGAAGAACGCGGCTCTTGCTCCGTCGATGGACATCTTCTGCACCCGGGCGCTGAGCATATACACCAGCGCCAGCTCACCGATGGTGAGCAGGAAGTAAAGCGAATCGACCAGATAGATAAGGGGCGTGGTCGCCGTGATATAGGCCATTGCGAAGGTGACGAGCAGGCCGCCGGCCATCCAGCGGTAGGTGCGGGTCATATAGTCCGATGCGCTCATCGAAGGCTCCGCATAGCCGCGGTCATAGTTGTTGTAATCCATAAGGAATCCTCCATTCAAAATCAGGGCATCGGCCTCGGCCTTGCCCCGGTCTACGAAATATAGTATACTGCATAGAAATGAACGATTCATGAAAAAGGCTGTGATATTTGATGTCCCTCGGACTTTATCTGCATATTCCTTACTGTTTTTCCAAATGCCGGTACTGTGATTTCTACTCCGCCCCCGGCCAGCGCGGCGTGCCGCACGCTTATGTGGACGCCCTTTTGCGGGAGCTTTCCCGCTTTGCGCCGGACGCACCTCTGCGGCCGGACACCCTTTATTTCGGCGGCGGAACGCCCAGCCTGCTGGACCCGGCAGACGCCGCCCGGCTCATCGCCGCCGCACAGCCCCTGCCCGGGGCCGAGATCACGCTGGAAGCCAACCCTGAGACCGTGACCGAAGACTCTCTCCGGGCATTCCGGGAGGCGGGCGTCAACCGCATCTCCTTCGGCGTCCAGTCGGCCCGGGACAGCCAGCTCAAAACGCTGGGCCGCCCCCACACGGCAAAGCAGGCGCGGGCCGCTTTCGCCGCCGCACGCCGGGCCGGGTTCGAGAACATCAGCGGCGACATCATGCTGGCTCTGCCCCATTATACGCAGGCCGAGTTCGACGAGACGCTGGAGCTTATCGAGGATGGCGGCGCGACCCACATTTCCGCCTACCTCTTAAAAATCGAGCCGGACTCTGCCTTTGGCCGGACGCCGCCCGAAGGTCTGCCCACCTCCGACGAGGCGGCAGACTTCTACCTCTATGCCGTCGAGCAGCTGGAACATCATGGCTACCTGCAATATGAGATCTCCAACTTCGCCCGTCCGGGCTATGAGGGAAAGCACAACCTCATCTACTGGGACTGTGGCGACTATCTGGGCATCGGCCCTGCGGCCCACTCCTGCATGGGCGGCAAGCGGTTCTACTACCCCGCCGACACCGAAGCCTTTCTGCGGGACGAGGCCGCGCCCGTCATGGACGGCGGCTGCGGTGCGGAGGATTATCTCATCTTGCAGCTGCGTCTGCGCAAAGGTCTGAGCCTCGACGAATACAAAAAACGCTACGGCAAGGAGTTTTCCACCGCGCAGCTGGCCTTTGTGCAAAACTGCGTGAAGAGCGGCTACGCCAACTTTGACGGCCGCACCCTCGCCCTCACGCCCGCCGGGCTCATCGTGCAGAACAGCATCCTTGCCGAGCTGCTGTGAGCCTCAGTGAACAGCAAAGCTCATCGCCGCCAGCACAAAAACACCGATGATGCTGGCAATGCGGCTCACCCTCTGCATCGCGTAATACCAGTCGGTGGGCTCACCGCCGTACACTTCCAGCCCGTGGCGGAGGTTCCAGAACAGCAGCGGGAACCGGACGTCCAGCACAAGGAGCACCACCAGCGCCCCTATCGGCAGCAGGAACGCCACGCTGCCCCGGGTCTCCCGCCGCCCGCCGACGGCCACATTATAGAGCCAGTTACAGCTGGGCCAGAGGTCGGATCTCTGGTATTCGCCGTTGACGATGACGTTTACCTCGTCGGCAAGGCCCCCGTCATCCTCCCGCCACAGGATGGCGTCGCCGGGGTCGCCCAGCGCAGTCCCGGTAAAAATGACCACGCCGTCCTGCTCGATTTTCACGCCCGGGTCGCTCATGCCCTCGGCTTTCGATTCGAGCCGATAGTGCCGCGTCTCTCCGTCCAACGTGAAATCCACTTCCGCACCGTTTTCGGTCCGGGCGATCTGCATGGTGTAGGCGGCATACGCATCTTTGCCCGAAAAGCTGCCGTCGGCCTGCCGGTACAAAAAGGCATCCCGCAGCCAGACCCCCGGGCGGAGGGCCGCCCAGAGATAGAGCGCAGCGAGAAACAGCGCGGTAAGAACGCAGAGCAGGCAGCTCGTCTTTTTCTCCATGGTCAGGCTCCTTTCGTTTCAGCCCAGTTCGATTACTTTCCACCCCAGCTCCCGGATGGCTTCTTTATCATGGGTCGCCAGCAGGGTGGGCTTTGCGCCGCAGCGTACCTTGAGCATGGCTGCGGCTTTTTTCATGACGGCGGGGTCCATGCCGGTGAAGGGCTCATCTAACAGAAGCGTATCGCTCTCGGCCCAGAGCGCGCGCAGCAAGGCGGTGCGGCGCTTCTGTCCGCCGGAGAGCTTCCGGGCGGGCAGGGCAAGGGCCTCTTCATTCAGTCCCAACTGTATAAGATCATTTCGTATCTGCTCTTTGTATTGTGTTTTAGCCTTATACTGTTCTGCGGGCAGCACCAGCGCCACATTCTCTTCAGCGGTCAGCTGGGGGCAGAGCCTGTCTTCCTGAAAGACCGCGCCGACCCGCCCCACCTCCTCCACGCTGCCGGAGGTGGGGGCTTCCAGCCCCATCAGGATGCGGAGCAGGGTCGTCTTGCCCCAGCCGCTGGGCGCCCAGAGCACCGCCGGGCCATCCACCGTAAGAGAGAGGTTTTCGAAGAGGATTTTCTCTCCAAATTGTTTAGACAGTTTTTTTATTTCCAGTTTGTTGTTGGTTTCACTCATTTTTCAGCCCCCTCTTCACCCAGAACTGCCGCTACCGCTTTATCCAGCAGAGCGAGGAACAGCTTTTCGAATACGGCGCTCAGCAGGATGATGATGAAGGTCCAGGCAAACAGCTCCCCAGTGGAAAGGGTGATTTTTGCCCGGTAAAGCGCGTCGCCGATGCTGCCGTCCGGCAGGCCGATGACCTCTGCTGCTACGCCGCTCTTCCAGCAGATGCCCAGCGCCACGCTGCACCCCTGCCGGAACGCGGGCAGCACCGCCGGGAGCCAGACCGCCCGCAGACGCCGCCCCAGAGGCAGACGGAACACCTGCGCCATTTCGAGAAGCTGGCGGTCCGCACTTTCGATGCCGGTGCGCACTGCGCTGTAGAGGACGGGCAGCACCATCAGAAAGCTGATAAGGACGGACAGGGACGAGCCGCTGACCCACACCCGCGCCAGAATGATGAAGCTCGCCACCGGAGTAGCTTTGACCAGCTGCATCACGGGGGCGAGAAGGGCGTCTACCCACTCCCACTTTTCTGCCGCCACGGCCAGAATGGCGCTGGACAGAACGCCCAGCCCGAAGCCCAGCAGGATGCGTCCGGCGCTGAAGCCGATTCGCTGCCAGAACTCGGCCTGCGGCAGCAGCTCCACCAGCGTACCGATGGCCTGCACCGGCGAGACAAGAAAGACTTCCTGCCCGATGGCGACCGCTGCCGCCTGCCAGACGCCCAGCCAGAACACCGACGCCGCCAGGATTTGAATGCGGCGTTTTTTTGTTTTATCCATGTATTTCTTTGCTCCTGTTCGTTTTCTCTCTTTCAGAATATCACATCATGTGTGAGAATACAATCCTTCATCTTTTCTTCTCTTGACATGAAGGCCATAAAACACTACACTGGAATAAAGTAATCCTTATTCTACGTGCCTCCGCGCACAGCTGGGAGAGATGACCATGCACGATTCCGCTCAGGCCCTCCGGGGCAAAAAGCTCCTTCTGGTGGGATTCACCCTGTTCTCGATGTTCTTCGGGGCAGGCAACCTCATCTTCCCGCCCTTCCTCGGCGCACAGGCCGGGACGGCGCTCTGGCCCGCTTTTGTGGGCTTTGCCGTCAGCGCCATCGGCCTGCCCATCGCGGGCGTGGCAGCGGTGGCCCGGGCGGGCGGTCTGTCTGCGCTGGCCGGGCGGGTCCATCCCCGCTTCGCACAGCTGTTCGCTGTGCTGGTCTATCTGTCCATCGGTCCCTGCCTCGCTATTCCCCGCACGGCCAGCACCTCGTTTGAGATGCTGACGCCTCTGGTGGGGCGGAGCACACCGGGACAGTTCCTCTACTCCCTCGTGTTCTTTGCTGCGGCGTACTTCGTGGCCCTCAAGCCCGAAAAGCTGACCCAGCGGCTGGGCCGCATCCTCTGCCCCGCCCTGCTGGTGCTCATCGTGGTGCTGTTCGCGGGCTGCATCCTCCGCCCTGCCGCGCCCGGCTACGGCACGCCTGCCGAGGCTTACGCCGCCCTCCCCGCCGCACAGGGCGTGCTGGACGGTTATCAGACCATGGACGCGCTGGCGGCGCTCAACTTCGGCGCGGTCATCGCGCTGAACATTCAGGCGGTGGGCATCACGGAGGATTCCGCCGTCCGGCGCGGCACCATCCGGGCCGGGCTCATCGCAGGCGGGATGCTGCTGGTGGTCTACGCCATGCTAACCCACATCGGCGGCATCTCGGGGGCGGCGTTCCCCGGCAGCGGCACCGGTGCCGCCGTCCTGACGGCACTGGCCGACGGCCTGTTTGGCCGGGTGGGACAGGTGCTTCTGGCCGTCATCTTCGTCATCGCCTGCTTCAACACCTGTGTCGGCCTCATCGCCAGCGTAGGCGAATACTTTCACGAGCTTCTGCCCCAGCTGCCCTACCCCACTATCGCGGCCTTTTTCGCGCTGATGAGCATGCTGCTGGCGAACATCGGCCTTGCGGGCATCCTGAGCCTTTCCGTCCCGGTGCTGAACGCCATCTACCCCATCGCCATCGTCCTCATCGTGATGGAGTTCCTGCCCGGACGGTTCCAGCGGACATCGGTCTGGCGGCTGAGTATCCTCTTCACGGCCATCCAGAGCATCCCTGCTGCCCTGCCCTTCGGCCCCCTCTCCACCCTGATGAACACTCTGCCCCTGAGCAGCCTCGGCTTTGGCTGGCTGCTGCCGGCCCTCATCGGCATCGGCGCGGGCCTTCTGATGTAAGAAAGGGGCTGCTGCACTTTCGGCTAAAACGATGTGCAACAGCCCCTTCTTTGTTTCAAAGCTTACTTTGCAGAGTTGCGGATAGCCACCATGACCTTGCGCAGGACGGACGGCTCGGTGTAGTAGAAGCTGTCGTCCGGCAGCTTGCCGCCCACGGCGGCGGGAGAGGCATCGTAGAGCACCTGCAGGTAGGCAGAGATGTCTTTCTTCATCTCCTGACCGTTGCGGTAGACGATGTTGCACTTGGGCAGGGCCTTTTTGGCGATAGCGGCCTTGGCCACCACGCCGACTTCCTCACAGAGGGCGGCGGTGCCGTCGACGTCCTCGTTAGCAGCCTTGACGCTCTTCTGGTAGTCGGTCAGGAAAGCTGCGATGACGTCGGGGTTCTGCTTTGCGTACTCGGTGCGCACCACGGTGACGCCGGTGATGAGCTGGGTGTCACAGACCTTGTTCCACTCCTTAGTCAGGTCGAGGACGACGCGGAGGTCGCTGTCCTTCATCTGGGCGGCGGTGACGTAGGGCTGGGGAAGGACGGCGATGGCGTCCTTCCTGGCAGCGGCCATCTGGGCCGTGACCTCAGAAGCCTCGCTGTAGTATTCGATCTTCACGTCCTTGTCGGGGTCGAGGCCGTTCTTCTTGAGCAGATAGCGCAGGACGTACTCGGGGGTCGTGCCTTTGCCGGTGGAAAGGATGGTGCGGCCCTTGAGGTCGGCGAAGCTGTGGACGGTATTGCCCTTCTCCACGACGTAGAGCACGCCCAGCGTGTTGACTGCCATGACCTGGATGCCGCCGTTCGTCTTCTGGTAGAGGATCGCGGCGAGGTTGGCCGGGATAGCGGCCATATCGAGTTCGCCCTTGATGAGCTTCGGCACAATCTCATCGGCTGCGCCGTAGAGCTGCAGGTCATAGTCGAGGGAAGCAGTGCCGTCCTTCTCCATGCTCAGCAGGTTGACGAGGCCCATGGTGGTGGGGCCTTTCAGGCCGGCGATGCGCACTTTGGTGCTCGTTTTGGCCGATGCGCCGCAGGCCAGCACGCTGACCATCAGCACCAGCGACAGCAGCAGAGATGTCAGTTTTTTCATAGGATTTCGTTCCTCACTTTCATTGGGAGAAATTTTCCCGCAAAAAATTTGCAAAACCATTTGCTTTACGCCCTCAAGTTTACTATAATAAGAGAAAAAATACCGTTGCACATGCAACGGAATCGCAGAAGGGCGGTGAGGGCCCGGGGAAAACCTCACGGAATGGGTATGGAAAATTATCTTCCGCTGTTACAATCCACCTCTCTGTTCGCCGGGCTGGAAGCCGAAGCGCTCCGGGTCCTGCTGGGCGAAGTGGGGGCCGTATTGCGCACCTACAGCCGGGGCGAGACCCTCGTGCTGGCCGGACAGCCGAACCGCCGGGTGGGCGTAGTGCTCTCCGGTGCCATCGAGGCCTATCATCCCGCCGCTAGCGGGGCGCGTCTGCCCATCAGCCAGATGGGACCGGGCGGTGTGTTCGGCGACGTGCTGGGCGGCTCGAGCCTTTCCAGCCCGGTGACGGTGATGGCCTCGGCCCCCTGCGAGGTGCTGCTGGTGCCTTACGAGAAGCTTCTGCTGCCCGGGGCCGACCCGGCCCGCCAGCGGGTGCTGCAGAACCTCGTGCGCACCATCAGCGACAAATACTTCCTGCTCTCCCGCCGGGTAGACCTACTGCTGCTCAAGAGCCTGCGGGCCAAGGTGTGCGCCTACCTGCTCAGTGAGGCCGAGGTTCACCACAGCCTCACCTTTACCATCCCCTACTCCCGCATCCAGCTGGCCGACTACCTCAACTGCGACCGCAGCGCCCTCTCCCGGGAGCTGAGCCTGATGCAGCGGGACGGCCTGCTCGAGACCTATAAGAGCAGCTTCAAGCTGCTGGAACCGGACGCGCTGCGGCATATGGTGCTGTAAAGGAGATTTTATACAATGTCCAAACCGATTTTATGGATCGTCATTCCCTGCTACAACGAAGAACAGGTGCTGCCCATCACGGCCCCCATGTTCCTCAAAAAGATAAACGACCTCTCCGCAGCGGGCCTTATCAGCGAGAAGAGCCGGGTGCTCTTCGTCAACGACGGCTCCCGCGACGCCACCTGGTCTCTCATCCAGAAGTTCGCCTCTGAGGATGAACACTTCATCGGCATCTCCCAGAGCCGGAACCGCGGCCACCAGAACGCCGTGCTGGCCGGGCTGATGGAGGCGCTCCACAGCGGCAGCTGCGACATCACCATCTCCATCGACTGCGACGGTCAGGACGACATCAACGCCATGGACGAGATGGTCAAAAAGTATCTGGACGGTGCTGAGGTCGTCTACGGCGTGCGCAGCCGCCGGGACACCGACACCTTCTTCAAGCGGTTCACCGCCGAGGGCTTCTACCATGTGATGAACGCGCTGGGCGCGGACATCGTCTTCAACCACGCCGACTACCGGCTCATCAGCACCCGGGTGCTGGAAAGCTTCGCCGACTACCGCGAGGTAAACATCTTCCTGCGGGGCATGGTGCCGCTGGTGGGCTACCCCAGCGACACCGTCTACTACGAGCGCCACGAGCGTCTGGCCGGCGAGAGCCACTATCCCCTCAGCAAGATGCTGGCCCTCGCCTTCGACGGCATCACCAGCCTGTCGAACAAGCCCATCCGCCTCATCACCGGCGCAGGCATCGCGGTCAGCCTCATCAGCTTCATCGGCGTCATCTGGGCCATCGTGCAGGCCGTGCTGGGCAGCGCCGTGGCAGGCTGGGCCTCCACCATCTGCATCGTCTGCTTCATGGGCGGCGTCCAGCTGGTGTGTCTGGGCGTCATCGGCGAATACGTCGGCAAAATCTATATGGAGACCAAGGCCCGCCCCCGCTACATCATCAGCGAGCGCACATGGGCTCCCTACGAAAGGAAGTATCACGGATGAGCAAACAGAGCTGGAAAGGCAGCACCCTCCTGAACCCGGAGCCGCCGGTGCTGGTCTCCTGCGGCGGGCTGGACAAGCCCAACCTCATCACCATCGGCTGGACCGGCACCATCTGCACCCAGCCCAGCATGGTATCCATCAGTGTCCGCCCCGAGCGGTACAGCCACCACCTCATCAGGGAGAGCGGCCAGTTTGCCATCAACCTGCCCACCGAGGCACTGGTGAAGTCGGTGGACTGGTGCGGCGTCAAAAGCGGCCGGGACTTCGATAAATTCGCAGCCTGCAAGCTCCATTCTGCCCCCGGCTCGGTGCTGACGGACTGCCCCATCCTCGAAGAAAGCCCCGTCAACCTCGAGTGCAAGGTCACGCAGGTCATCCCGCTGGGCAGCCACGACCTCTTCCTCGCCGAAGTGGTGGCCTGCGACGTGGACGAGAGCCTGCTGGACGAGAACGGCAAGCTCTGCCTCGACAAGGCCAAGCTCATCGTCTACAGTCACGGCGAATATCTGGCTCTGGGCAAAAAGCTGGGGACCTTCGGCTACAGCGTGCGGAAGAAAAAGCCGACGCGGAAGCCCCGCAGATAACACTATGAAAAATGGGAAGCACAAAAGTGCTTCCCATTTTTTTATTTCTCGTCGAGCAGATCACTCAGACATTTGACCGTCCGGCCATGATAGCCTGTGACCGTCTCGGCATGGAGCAGGCTGCTCAGGACACTTTCCTCCACGCACTCGGCCACCGCCCGGAACAGCGGATTGATGGCGTCGTCATGGAGCATGCCCATCGGCAGGATGGCCTTTTCGGAGTAGTGCGGCACCCGGTTGGCTGTGGTGAAGGCAATGACGATCTCGCCGGAGCCGTTGCCGCAGAAAGAGCCGGTGCGGGACAAACCCACCAGCGCCCGGTGGCAGAGCCGCCGCAGCTGGCGCTCACTGAGGGGAATATCCGTCGCCAGCACCGTGATGATGGAGCCCTTGTCCTCGTGGGGCGGGATGTGGGCGTCCAGCAGGCTCTGGATGGGGGTGCCTGCCACTACGAGGTCATCGAAGACGGCGTGGTTCGAGAGCACCAGCGCACCGATGGTGTACTGTTTCCCGTCCAGCTCCACCACGCGGGAAGCCGAGCCGATGCCGCCCTTCAGGCCGTGGCAGCGCATTCCCC
>ERZ1026876.1138-NODE-1138-length-13880-cov-5.969910_pt1 | contig 13880 bp, 10 predicted proteins | sample MGYA00380168_ERZ1026876 | MGnify/ENA primary metagenome ERZ1026876 (study PRJEB33269, sample SAMEA4719804) | human gut metagenome | biome: human-associated habitat; feature: organic feature; material: feces | place: Cameroon | collected 2013-10 ... | reverse complement strand
GTTAAAGGAGTTAAGGAAGTTAAGGAGTTAAGACGTATGTCTTGCAGCTTAATAAGACGGAAAAATAAAATCTTGAAATAATATCATTCGAGATAATTCGTTTATTAATATAGTAAGGTATAAAATATTGAAATCATATAATATTGTAATCGTATGGAAGAATTGATTAAAGAACTCAAGGAGGAAATCATAGAGGCATTAAACCTCGAGGAAATGACTCCTGAAGATATTGATGAGAACGATGCACTCTTTGGGGACGGACTGGGACTGGACTCGATTGATGCGCTGGAACTCATCGTCTTGCTGGATAAAAAATATGGAATCAAATTGGCTAACCCTGCTGAAGGTAAGGCTATTTTCAAAAGTATTGCCACGATTGCAGACTATGTTAGCAAGAACAGAAAGAAATGAATATTGCTATCACAGGCGAAGGCATTATTTCTGCCATCGGCACTAATAAAGAGGAAGTGTTGCAGTCTCTGCTCGCCCAAAAGTCGGGAATTAAAGAGATGCAATTTCTACAGTCGGTTCATCACGAACTGCCTGTAGGAGAGGTCGCTTTGTCTAATGAGCAAATGAAAGAACGGCTCGGCATTCCAGAAAAACAACTGATGAGCCGCACAGAACTCATGGGAATCCTTGCCATCCGGCAAGCCCTAAAAGATGCAGGAATCGACCTTTCTTCTGCCGCTGCTTCCAATAAGAAGATCATCCTCGTTTCTGGAACGACGGTTGGCGGAATGGACCTTACCGAACAGAGTTTCAACCCTCTCTACGAGCAATTTCTGTCACAGAAGGAAACGAAAGTGGAAGAACTGGCTTTTCTCAACCACCACGATGGAGGCAACTGCACACAGAAGATTGCTGATTATTTCAGGAATGAATCGGCAACAGGACAAGGTGGATTTGATGAATTGACCACCATCTCTACTGCCTGTTCTTCTGCCGCCAACGCCATCATGTTGGGAGCCAAACTATTAGAAACCGGTGAAGCAGACATCGTTGTTGCCGGAGGTTCAGAAGCACTTTCCCGTTTCCATCTCAACGGTTTCAATTCCCTGATGATTCTCGACAAGAAGCGCTGCCGCCCGTTTGATGCAACCCGTGCAGGCTTGAACTTGGGAGAAGGCGCTGCATTCGTAGTCTTGGAATCAGAATCTGCCGCCCGCCATCAGGGAAAAACGCCACATGCTTACCTCACCGGTTATGGCAATGCCTGCGACGCATACCACCAGACCGCTTCGTCTGAGAATGGAGAAGGAGCTTTCTTGGCGATGAAAGAAGCCTTGAATATGGCACACATAGAACCGGAAGACATCCAATATGTAAATGCACATGGTACTGGTACTCCCAATAATGATCAGAGCGAATCCGAATCACTCAAACGGTTATTTGGCAGGAAGATGCCTTGGATTTCAAGTACGAAATCATTTACCGGACATACTACCAGCGCATCGGGAAGCATAGAGGCGGTCATCTGTCTGCTTGCCATGCAGCATCATTTCATCCCAGCCAATCTCGGATGGGAAAAACAGATGGAAAACGGTATTATTCCTTGCTCAGGCATCGAAAACGTAAGGCTGGAAAATGTTCTCTGCAATTCCTTTGGATTTGGCGGAAATGACAGTTCGCTCGTTTTTTCTACTCATCCGACAGAAAGGGAGCCTCAGCAGACAGAAGGAAAGCCTCAACGATCAGAAAGGGAGCCTCAGCAGACTGCCAGCAACATCAGTGTTCTTTCAACTGTAGAAATTAACTCAGAAGAGGATTTGTCCGACATCCGCAAATATGTTAAACCGATGGAAGCCAGAAGAATGGGAAAAATCATGAAAAGTTCATTACTCTCTTCTTTAGAGGCTTTGGAAAAAGCAGGAATAGCCACCCCGGATGCCATCATCACGGGTACGACTTATGGATGTCTGGAAAATAGTGAGAAATTGCTTGTCCAACTGAAAGAAGAAGGGGAAGAAATGCTCAAACCTACTTATTTCATGCAGAGCACCCACAACACCATAGGCAGCAATATTGCGATCAAGACCCATTGTCATGGTTACAACATCACCTATACGCAAGGCGAAGATTCTCTTGCCTGGGCCATCCGTGATGCGAAAATGCTATTGGCAAGTGGAAAAGCTAAAACGGTTTTGGTGGGCTGTCATGATGAAAGCACCCCGCTATTAAACCAGTTAAGAACCCAGAGTGGAGAAAAAGCCTTGCCTTCCATCCATTCTATAGCGATGGTATTAACATGTGGCGAGTAATATTTCTGGCAATCACGCAGAGCATGCTTTTAGCGGCAGGACAGGTTTGTCTGAAGTTTGCCCTACAGAAAATGCATCCCTTCGGTTGGACAAGAGATTTCTGGCTAAGTCTCCTGTTCAACTGGCAGTTTGCCTGCTGTGGACTTTTCTTTGGCTCTGCCTCTCTCCTATGGATGTATATTGTAAAACATTTCCCGCTCAGCGTTGCTTACCCGATGGTGAGCATCACATACGTCTTCGGAATGTTGGCAGCCATCCTGTTCTTTCATGAACAAGTATCTGTCTGGAAATGGTTAGGCATCGGATTCATCATGATAGGTTGTTGCCTCATCGCAAAATGATGCCTCATCCGTATAGGTTCATCGCAAAATAGATTAAACGAATAATAGATAATCAAGATGAAAAAGTTATTGTTTTTAATCATGTTTATCAGCTTATGCCTTTCTTCCGTCTCTGCCCAACAGAAGGTGAACGAGGCACAAGTCAGGCAGCAGATTGGCGCTGTTGCTTCCCGCATGAAGTCGATGCAATGCGATTTCGTACAGACCAAGTATCTCAGAATGCTGAATGAGAAAATGGTTTCGCAGGGCAAGATGTATTACCAGCAGGGCAACAGACTCAGATGGGAATACACCTCTCCTTATACTTATACATTTGTCATCAACGGATCCAAAGTTCTCATCCGGCAAAATAAGCGGAGCGATGTGATCAACGTGAACCAAAGCAAGATGTTCAAGGAAATAGCCCGCATCATGATGAATAGCGTAGTGGGAAATTGCCTCAACGACAAGAGGGATTTCAAAGTCTCACTTACCGGTTCTTCTTCTGAATACATCGCCACGCTCTATCCTCAACAGAAACAGATGAAAATGCTGTTTCAAAAGATCATCCTCCACTTTCATAAAACGAAATCTGTGGTTACTCAGGTGGAACTCATAGAGAAAAAGGGAGACAGAACGATTATTGAACTGAAAAATATCAAGACCAATGCTGCCATCAATACGAAAGTTTTTCAAGTCAATTAGTCTTTGTGGACTCCTGCCTAAGAGTCTTTGTGATCTTCTGCCTATGGGTCTTTTGGGACTGTTCTTTCTATGCTCCATCCTACCTATTTCTGCCCAAGACATCGCAGACCAGCATCCTTTACCCGACAGTATCGGGAGCAAGATGAAATATAATGCGACGATTGAGATGAAGAAAGGTTATCTGAGCGGGATTTGCATGCTGATAAGAGATAAGGACGGCTACAAGGGAAGCATTTTCAATGAATTTGGAATCTCTGTTCTCGACTTTACCTACCAGCCAGTCACAGGAAAAGTGAAACTGGAGAATGTCATCCAGTTGCTTGACAAATGGTACATCAAACGCCTGCTCAAGCAAGATCTCTCCCAGGTTATCAAAAACCTGCAGAAAGGCATTTCCATTTATGATAATAAAAAATACAAAATCCATTATCAATTCACGGAACTGGAAGAAACAATGGAGGAAAAGGGAATGGGAGACCAAGAGGATTTGGGAGATAAAGAGAATATAGAGGAGAAAGAAAGAATGGAGGAAAAAGGAAGATTGGAGGAGAAAGAGAAAATGGAGGATTAAATGGAATTGGAGGAGAAAGGAAGATTGGAGGATTAAATGGAAATGGAGGAAAAAGTGGATAAATTACCAAAATAAACAGGACGATGCAACTGAAAAATCATCTTTATACAATTGTCGAAACAGACAAACAGGGAAACTTGCAGCAGAAAGAAGCAGCAGGCTTACAGCAGAAAGAAGCAACTGGCTTACAGCAGAAATGCCAAGAAATTCTTTCGAGCAGAAGCAATACTTCCTTTCGTCTGCGCCTCAACCCAGAGCATTTCATCTATCAGGCTCATTTCCCTGGCGAGCCTGTTACGCCGGGAGTCTGCATTCTACAAATCGGAAAGGAATTGTTAGCAGAACTTCTCCAGGAATCTTTGGAGATTACCCACGTCAAAAACGTGAAATTCCTCTCTGTTATTTCTCCTCTTAAAGAAAAGGAAATCTCTTATACCTTCAAGAAAATAGAAACTTCAGAAGATTCCCAAGAGGTTAAAGCACAAATCATCGTTGCTTCGGATGAAGAGACAAAAGCAAAGATCTCTTTCACGTGCAGAAACAAATGAGAAAGACGAAAAAATGAGAAATGACAAATGAGAAATGAGAAATGAAGTTAGCAAACTATATGGGGTATCCGTCAGAGACCGTAAGGTCTTATCCGAATAAAATTCCGTGAATAATCGTATAAGCAGGAATGCTCCGATAACTCCGCGAAATCCGATGAATAATGACAAATGAGAAAGACGATAAAATGAGAAATGAGAAATGATGAGAAAAGGCTTTTAAGAGCAAGAGGAATCTGCGTGATTATCCCTACTTTCAATAATGAGAAAACCATTGGCGAAGTAGTGAAGGAGACGCTCTGCTTTTGTGATGATGTCATTGTCGTCAATGATGGCTGTACAGACCGTACTGCCCAGATCATTGGGGAGATTGACACCATTACCGTTGTCGCTTATTCTCAAAACCGAGGTAAGGGCTACGCTCTCCAACAAGGTTTCAGAAAAGCCTTGTCCATGGGATTTGCCTACGCCATTACATTAGATGCGGATGGTCAGCATAAACCCGAAGATATTCCGCTCTTTCTGAAAGCCAATCTGGAACATCCGGGAACTCTCATCATTGGAGCAAGACCTCTCCAAGGTGTAGAACGTTCCAAGGGAAGTGATTTTGCCAATCAATTCTCCAATTTCTGGTTCTTCGTACAAACTGGCAAGCGATTGGAAGATACCCAGACCGGTTATCGCCTCTATCCTCTGCACAAACTCCACGGTTTATCCCTGCTCACCAACAGATACGAAGCCGAATTGGAACTCTTGGTTTTCGCCTCCTGGCACGGAACGGAGATTGTTTCCATCCCTATCCAGGTATATTATCCGCCACGCGAAGAACGGGTAAGCCATTTCCGACCGGGCATGGATTTCGCTCGCATCAGCCTCCTCAACACCCTATTGTGTGTGCTGGCAATTATCTATGGTCTGCCTTGCCGTCTTTACCGCAAGATGGCAACATTTCTGAGAACGGCTTATTCTCTGTTGTTCTTCCTCTTCTTTATGATGGTCATCATCACGCCCTTAGCCTGGCTCTACATCAAAATCGGAAGAATGAGCGAAAAGAAACAGGCTCGGCTCCATGAACTGATCTATCATGCAGCCAGATTTGTGATGATTCATCACGGCATTCCCGGCACTAAATTCATCAGAAAAGTCGGAGGTATGATCATCAAGGGAAAAGAAACGGGGAATTTCGATTTTGATAAGCCCCGCATCATCATCTGCAACCACCAGTCGCATCTGGATCTGATGTGCCAACTGGTCTTTACACCCAAGATTGTGTTTCTGACCAACCAATGGGTTTGGAACAATCCTACTTATGGTTTTCTGATTCGTCATGCAGAATATCTTCCCGTAATAGAGGGTCTGGAACCGCTGATGCCGCAACTCCGTTCGCTGGTAGATCGGGGTTACAGTATTGCCGTTTATCCCGAAGGAACCCGTTCCAAAGACTGCCGTATAGGCAGATTCCATCAGGGAGCATTCTATCTGTCACAGGAACTCGGATTGGAAATATTGCCTATGTACCTTTATGGACCAGGCAAAATTCTTCCCAAGAAAACCTACCATCTGCGCAAGGGAATCTTCTATATCGAAGTGGGAAATCCGATAAGCAGGAAGGAATTGCAAGCCATGGGAGAATTGAGAAAACAAGCCTCCACATTGCGCAAACAATATAAGGAGAAATACGAAGAAATCGCAAACGAAATAGAGAAAAGAGTCTGAATTGAAAAGAGTAATCATTATAGGAAGTGGACTGGGAGGTCTGTCATGTGGCGTGATTTTAGCCAAGAATGGTTATCACGTTACGCTGTTGGAGCAGTCGCAGCAAATAGGCGGTTGCTTGCAATGCTTCTGTCGCCATGGTGCAAAGTTTGAAACCGGAATGCACTTTATCGGAAGTGCTGCAGAAGGTCAGACGCTGTCCAAACTGATGCGCTATCTGGAGATAGACAGGGATGTGCAACTTTCCCAACTGGATCCTTCCGGTTATGATGTGGTAGCCTTAGCCGGAAAAAAATACAAGTTTGCCAATGGCAGAGAACATTTCATCCAGCAGATGACTGAATACTTTCCCGACCAGCATGAGAATCTCATCAGATATTACGATCTGGTGGAAAAAATCGCCCAGGCTTCTTCCCTGCACGCTCTGAAAGATGCAGAATCAGATTCCGTCATCAACACAGAATACCAGCTGCGCTCCATCAACGAGGTAATTGACGAACTGATTACCGACCCTACCCTGGCGAAAGTACTGGTGGGCAATCTCCCCCTCTATGCAGCAGAGAAAGACAAGACTCCCTTCTCTACCCATGCCTTCATCATGGATTTCTACAACCAGAGTGCTTACCGCATAAAGGGAGGAAGCGATTCTGTTGCCCAAGCACTTGCCAATACGCTCCAGAGATACGGAGGAGAAATACTTACCCAGCATCAGGCAAGACACATCGTCTGCGATGACAAACAGGCAACGGGAATAGAGGTATGGAACAGAAAGGAAAAGAAAACCGTATTCTTCCCTTGCGACTACGTGATTTCAGATGCGCACCCCAAACGTACCTTAGAAATGCTCGACACCAAACTGATACGGCCTGCCTACAGAAACCGTATCAACAGCATTCCACAAACAGCAGGTTGCTTCTCTGTTTTCCTGCGGTTCAAGGAGCATGAAGTGCCCTACCTCAACTACAATTACTATGGTTATCAGGGCAATACGCCATGGAATTGTGAAAATTACTCGGAAGCATCCTGGCCCAAGGGATTTCTGTATATGCATTTCTGTGCAAACTCCACCCCAACAACCTACGCTTCATCAGGAGTCATTCTCTCCTATATGAAGATGGAAGAAGTGGCCCGCTGGAAAGGTTCTTCCGTAGGAAAGAGAGGAGAGGATTATGAAAAATTCAAGCGCCTGAAAGCAGAAAAGCTGTTGGACGTAGTGGAGACTCATTTCCCAGGACTCAGAGATCATATTGCGGAATACTATACTGCCACCCCACTCACCTATCTCGACTATACGGGAACAGAGGATGGAGCCATGTATGGTATTGCCAAAGACATCACGAAGGGAGCTGCATACAGGGTGCCCCAGCGCACCAAAGTACCTAATGTATTTCAGACAGGACAAAACATCAACTCCCACGGAATGTTGGGAGTCCTGGTAGGAACCATCGTAACTTGCTCGGAATTTCTGACTGCCAGGACCATTTATGAACAGATAAAAGAATGTAACGAATGAAAACAGCTATCATCATAGGAGGAGGTTTGGGAGGACTGTTTACTGGAGCCATCCTTGCCAAGGAAGGCTTTCGGGTTACTGTGCTCGAAAAGAACACTACGGCTGGTGGTGGACTCCAGAGTTTTCATCGCTTCGGAGAAACCTTTGATACAGGAATGCACGTCATAGGCGGAATGCAACCTGGCGGAAACGTCTACCGTATCTGCGAATACTTGGGCATTCTGGACCAGGTGAAAATCAAAGATGTAGATGCTGACTGTACTGACTGCCTTTACTTTGCAGAAGACCAGCAGACTTATCAGCTCCAGAAAGGAAAAGAAGGTTTCATCAACTCATTATCTGCTTATTTCCCGGAAGAACGGGAAAATCTGCAACGCTATGTAGATGCCATATTTGCCATTTCCGATTCCATCAACCTGTTTCATCTCCGTCCGACAACAGACTTTCTTCAGGTTCATACTGGTGATTTCATGATGGCAGCAGATGCTTTTGTTGCAAAATACATCCAGAATCCCAAACTCCGGAGCATCGTTTCCTACATGAATCCGCTTTATGGAGGCCGACAGGACGAGACGCCAGCCTTTGTCCACGCCATCATCTCCACTCTCTACATCCAAGGCACCAGCCGGTTTGAAGGCGGAAGTGAACATTTTGCCCAACTGCTTGTTTCTGTAATCGAACAGGCAGGAGGAAAGGTGCTCACCCGTGCAGAAGTGGAATGGGTGGAAGTCAACAACCGTCATGTGGAATACGTAAGAACCCGACAGGGAGAAATCTTTCAGGGCGACTACTTCATCTCTGCCATTCACCCTTGCACCCTCTTGAAGCGGATGCCCGAAAAAGCTTTTCCCAAGGCTTATCGAGAGCGGCTGAATCAGATTCCCAATTCCTATTCTGCGTTTTCTGTCTATATCAAACTGAAGCCAGACTGCTTCCCATACATCAATCATTCGGAATATTACATGACCCGATACAATGAAATATGGAAATTCGGCGAGCAGCACGACACCTGGCCTTTAGGCTTCCTGTTTATGACTCCGCCAGACGAGAACCAGGGCAAATACAGTTCGAAAGTCCTCATCACCGCACCTATGCTCTATGATGAAGTAAAGAAATGGGAACAGAGCACCGTGGGGCATCGGGGCGAGGAATACGAAAGTTGGAAAGCCCAGAAAGCACAACAGCTCCTCTCTCATATCGAGGAAATCCACCCGGGTTTCGGAGAATGTATCGACAGAATCATCACGGCTTCTCCGTTGACCATTCGCGACTTTTATGGAGTGAAAGACGGAGCGCTGAGTGGATTCAGCAAGGATTATAAAAACATCGCATTATCGCAGGTTCCCGTAGTCACCAAGGTAGATAACCTGTTGCTGACAGGTCAGAACAACAACCTTCATGGTTTCTGTGGCGTTCCCCTGACGGCAATCAATACCGCAGAAGCTATTTTAGGAAGAAATTCCATACTCCATAAAATAAATGAAATCGGAAAGAATGAAAATTAAACCGATGAAGCAAAGACTGATGATCATAATAGGGTTCATCCTCCTATGTCTCCAGATGCTGAAGGCACAGGAAAAAGTCAACATCTGGCAAGGCACAGCATGCAGAAAGAATGTGGAAATGACTGCATATCTGGCAAAAGGTGGCAGCAAGATGGCTGCCATCGTATGCCCTGGCGGAAGTTACCTCTGGCACGATATGAATGGCGAAGGACACGAAGTGGGCAAATGGTTGCAGAACAACGGCATCTCTGCATTCGTGCTCCATTACCGTACTGCCGGATTCATGGCCTTCTTCCTGCATTACCGCCATCTGTTCAGAGGAGTCCGATACCCTGATGCTTTGGCCGACCTGACCCAAGCCACCTTATATATTAAGGAACACGCAAGGGAATATGGAGTCTGCTCCGACAGCATCGGTGCGATGGGCTTTTCTGCAGGCGGACACCTTGTCCTGTCGGGAATTACCCTGCGTAAACTTCCCCTGATGTTTGTTGCCCCCATCTATCCGGTCGTTACCATGAACGGAAAATACGTTCACAAGCGGTCGCGCAGAGCCTTGTTGGGCGACAACCGCAAAAACAGCAGACTGCTTCGAGACTCCCTGTCTATTGAGCGTCAAATTTCAGCCAGTTGTCCACCCGTGTTTCTGGTAAACTGCAAGGATGATCCTATCGTAAAATACCAGAACTCAGAATTACTCGATTCCGCCCTGACTGTCCATCACATTCCCCATCAATACATCCAATACAAGACGGGAGGACATGGATTTGGAGCCTCCGACACAAAGGGTTCGCCCGAATGTCGGCAATGGAAGAAAGAGTTTTTAGCTTGGGTCAGGAAACTCCAGGCTCAATAAATACAGAATTAAACTTTTCTGGATTTAAGGATTCCAAGAATAAAAGAATTAAAAGATTCCAATATGAACATAACAGATTTTGACGATATTCGCCCATACAATCCCGATGAATTTCTTGAGGCCATGCAGCGCATCGCCTACAGTTCATCATTTCCAATTCTTTCTGCATACGTCTATCCGGAAGAATCGGTCAAGGAAATCCGTCAACGCGTAGCCAACTACCAGACGGTCAGGGAATTTCAACAGGACACAATGAGTAAAGTCAACCAGCAGGTGATAGAAAACAGCATCACGGAATTTTCCTGTTCAGGACTCGACAAACTGAGTTCCGAAGGACATTATCTCTATGTTTCCAACCACCGTGACATCATGTTAGACTCCAGTCTCCTCCAATATTTCCTGCTCAATCACGGCTTCGACACCACAGAGATTACCTTTGGTGCCAATCTGATGTCCAACCCGCTGATTATCGATATTGGTAAATGCAACAAGATGTTCAAGGTGGAGCGCCCGGGCGGAAGTCTGAAGGAATTCTATCGCAGTTCCAGACACCTGTCCGATTACATCCGTTTCGTGATTCAGGAGAAAGGACAGTCTGTCTGGATTGCCCAGCGCAACGGCAGGACCAAGGATGGAAACGACACGACAGACCAGGGCATCATCAAGATGTTCTGCATGTCTTGCCCAGATGATAAAATCAAGGCTATAGACCAGTTGCACATCGTTCCTGTGGCGGTTTCCTACGAATGGGAATCGTGCGATATTCTGAAAACGCTCGAACTCTACGAAAGCCAGTTTGCCAAATACACCAAAAAGCCGGGCGAAGACCTGAACAGTATTCTGACGGGAATCTCCCAACCCAAAGGCAGGGTGCACATAGAAATCTGCGAACCGATTTCACGCATGGAACTGATGAAACTGGAACAGCTTACGAGCAATGAATATCACAAGGCTGTAGCCCATCTGCTGGACGACCGCATCAACAAGGCCTATCGCCTGTATCCCAACAATTACATCGCCTACGACCTGCGGTACGGCACCCAAAAATACCAGGATTTCTACACCCCGCAACAGAAGGAAGAATTCTTGGCACACATCAGAGAATTGGAACATTATGATACTTGCGACATCGAAATGCTGAAAGATATTTATCTGGGCATTTATGCCAACCCTGTAAACAACAAGTAAGAAGCAGGAAAAAATAAGAAATAAGAAAATGACAGAACTGATTCTGAAAATATACGATTATCTCAAGACGCATCGGATGAGCGGCATCTGCTCATCCGTAGCAATCACGCTCATACTCCTCCTTGCAGTTACCAGACTGAACTACAAGGAAGATATTGCCGACTTCCTTCCGATAGACAGCGAGCACCAGAATGCCATGAAGGTCTATCAGAACATTTCGGGAGCCAGCAAGATTTTCGCCATCTTCCAATACCGGAACGCAGCGCAGTCTGATTCTACCCAACAGACTTCAGACACAAAAGCTGCAGCCGATGATCCGGAAATACTGACCCATACCATTGACTCTTTCGTAGAGAATGTGGAGAAAGCAGACTCCGCCCACGTCATCAGAAACCTGATGGCGCAAGTGGATTTGGAAAAGATGAATCAGACAACAGATTTCGTCTATCAGAACATTCCTTATTTCCTGACAGATGCAGACTATCGGAGAATGGACAGTCTGCTCAGTCAGCCAGGTTACATTCCCCACCAGTTGAAAGCAGACAAGCAAATGCTCCTCTTCCCTACCGGCGGCATTCTGTCTGATAATATCCAGCGCGACCCGCTGAACCTCTTCACTCCCATCCTGCAGAAATTGCAGCATTCCGAATCCAGTCTGAAATATGAAATGTACGATGGCTATATCTTCTCTCCCGACATGAAGAAGGCCATCGTGATGATGGATTCTCCCTACGGGGCAAGCGAGACAGAGAACAATGCCCGCCTTACCCAAATGCTAAAAGACTGTGCCCAGGAAGCCAGCCAGTCGCAGCCGAATATAGAAATCCACATCATAGGCGGACCCGTTATTGCCGTCACCAATGCCCATCAGATCAAAACCGACAGCATTCTTTCTGTAAGTATTGCTGTCGTACTGATTCTTGCCTTGCTCTTCTTCTCCTTCAGAAGCAGGAGAAACCTTTTGCTCATTGCCCTTTCCATCGGATGGGGCTGGCTCTTTGCCATCGGCGGCTTAGCTCTCTTCCACAATCAGGTTTCGGTCATCGTCATCGGCATTTCATCCATCATCTTGGGTATTGCAGTCAACTATCCTCTCCATTTCATCGCCCACCTTTCCCATACGCCCGACAAGCGGAAGGCGCTGAAAGAAATCGTCATGCCCCTCCTGGTGGGCAACGTGACTACGGTAGGTGCTTTCCTGGCATTAGTTCCACTAAAATCCGTGGCATTAAGAGACCTGGGACTGTTCAGTTCTCTCCTGCTCGTCGGCACCATCGTATTCGTGCTCATCTATCTTCCCCATCTTTCTAAGACGACCGGGGAGGCAAAGCATACATTCCTTGACAAGTGGAGCAACATCTCGCTCGAAAAGAAACCGGTCTTCGTTACCATCGTGCTCATCCTGACCATCATCTTCGGATATTTCAGTCTGCAGACGGAGTTTGACACCAACATGGCACACATTAATTATATGACCCCGGAACAGAAGGCAGACATGGAATATTTCGCCAAAATGATGAAACAGGAAGACGGAATCCAGAAAGTCTATGCCCTGTCTTCCGACTCCACTTTGGACGGAGCACTCGACAAGAGCCTCTCCCTACAGGGAACTTTGCAGGAACTTTCCGACCAGAAAACCATACAGGACTACTCCTCCTGCAACCAGTTTATCACATCGAAGAAAGAACAGGCACGACGCCTGCAACTCTGGCAGAAATTCCTCGATAAGCACCAGCACCTCCTCATTTCCGGCATCAAACCTTACATGGCAGAAGAAGGATTTGCCGATGGTTGTTTCGCAGATTTCGAGCGCATTCTCCAGCAGAAATACCAGCCGCAGGATATTCAGCATTTCAAACCTCTGCTGCAATCCGTATTTGCCTCCAACATCAGTACCGACAGTCTCAACGGCAAATACCACGTCATCAACATCCTCTCTGCCAAAGAAAAGGATGTAAAGAAGGTGGAGGATTGCCTGCAAGCACAACATTGCTTCAGTTTTGATGTGAAGAGCATGAACAGCGCCATTGCCAACCATCTGTCAGACGATTTCAACTATATCGGATTTGCCTGCGGATTCATCGTATTCTTCTTCCTCTGGTTGTCTATGGGAAGTATCGAGTTAGCAGTCCTCTCGTTCATCCCGATGGCTATCAGCTGGTTGTGGATATTGGGACTGATGGCCATCTTCCACATGCAGTTCAACATCGTGAACATCATCCTCGCCACCTTCATCTTCGGTCAGGGCGATGACTACACCATCTTCATGACAGAGGGAGCCATGTACGAATATGCTTACCGGCGCAAGATGCTTGCCTCCTACAAGCATTCCATCATCATTTCAGCCCTCATCATGTTTATCGGCATCGGCACGCTGATAGTAGCCCGCCATCCGGCACTCCGCTCTTTGGCAGAAGTCACCATCGCAGGCATGTTCTCCGTAGTTCTGATGGCCTATATTTTCCCGCCGCTTATCTTCAACTGGCTGGTGAAGCACAAGGGAGAATACCGGGTTCGCCCCCTTTCCTTACAGATGCTTTTCCGCCGCAGGAAAGAGGGAGTGGCCTATTATCACGACCTGGTTCTCGACCGCTACCGCTACAAGGGTGTGGAAGTTTTCAGCACCGTGAAGCGGAATCTCAGGCGCAACCGTGATTATCAGACGTGGATGGAACAGCAGGATACTTCCCAGCCAGTCAT
>ERZ1026876.1131-NODE-1131-length-13930-cov-10.430270_pt1 | contig 13930 bp, 10 predicted proteins | sample MGYA00380168_ERZ1026876 | MGnify/ENA primary metagenome ERZ1026876 (study PRJEB33269, sample SAMEA4719804) | human gut metagenome | biome: human-associated habitat; feature: organic feature; material: feces | place: Cameroon | collected 2013-10 ... | reverse complement strand
TGCGTTTCGCTGTAAGTGAGGTGCATTATAAACTCTTTTTTCGACCCGTCAACACCGTTTTCAAAAAAAAAAATAAAAAAACTTCATTTTGTGTAAAATTTGAGCAAAATCCCACTTTTAACCATGTTTTAAGCCTTAACAGCCATTTAACATCATACGCCATAGGTGGCTTTTCCTTAAAAACCGTCTTTGTGCTTTGATTTTTCTAAATTCATTTTCACTTTTTAAATTGTATGGAAGCAAGGTTAGCTTACGTTTTTTATTTGTTCTTTTGTGAATAAACCTAGCCCTAATCCTCGGAAACTAAAGACGGTCAAAATTTTGATCTCACTAGCTATTACTCATCTCACTAGACTGACTTTACTCGGTAGACTGACATACAGACATACATATTAGCCATCCTGCATATCAGCCATCCTGGTTTTGGCATAAATAAAACCTTGGATGCCATTTAGGCGTATGTTATTGCTTTGACGTATGTAATTGCTTTGGCTTAAGTTATGTTGTCCATCCCATCCTTAAAAATTTACACCTCCCCACCTACAAACAAGAGCACAGTCTAAACACTTTCCATATCGCATATGGAAATTTGGTGCCATGCCCACCATTTGACTCGTTAACCTCACTTTTATTTCCTTTTCCCCTTCTTCTGCATTTCGGCGCTTACATGTCTTTTCCATTAGCTCTTTTAATTTAACTCCATCTTCGCCATTCACTCTTTTAAATTTCAGTCCAATTTAACTTCCATTTTCTTAAAATTATCTTCCCACTAAACAAAACCACACCATCTAACTAATACATTCTTAAATTCGCACTTTTTTCACTTAAAAATGACATCTTCCTCGAATATTTCGCATTACTATCTATTAATGCGCGATTTTCTTATTGCCAAACATATTTCAAAAAAAGATAATATGCATGCTGTGAGGTTTCAGCAGGTTTTTCTGCGGTCCGAATACCATTCGAACTTTTTCGTTCCCTCACTAATTTCGCTACAGTTTGTTTTATTCTATACATTTAAGCTGCAGCAATAGCCTTGCATCAACAGCCTTCGGTTCTCTATCTCTATTTCAATTCTGTTTAGATTGAGCCGTGCTTGGATGCTCGCGTTACCCCATACTAATAACTTATACAGCAGGAATGAGCTTCTGAATCATGCTCAATCCAGTACGAATTCCCTAGGATAAGACTTGCGGCAGCGATGCCACCTATGCAAGCACTGACGAATTCCGTATTAAACTGGACTGCTTTAAGAATGAGATTTTTTAATGAAAAGAATGTTAATCAACGCAACTCAAGAAGAAGAGATGCGTGTTGCACTTGTTGACGGTCAAAAAATTTATGACATCGACATCGAAGCCGCCGGTCACGAACAGAAGAAAGCCAACATCTACAAGGGGATTATTACCCGCGTAGAACCAAGCCTTGAAGCTGCTTTCGTGGACTACGGTGGGGATCGTCATGGTTTTCTCCCACTTAAGGAAATCGCTCCTGAATATCGTCAGCAAACTTCCGGTAACGGAAAAGCCAATATGCGCGACACCGTACGCGAAGGTCAAGAAGTTATCGTTCAAGTCGAAAAAGAAGAACGTGGTCTTAAGGGTGCAGCTCTTACCACTTATATCTCTTTGGCTGGTTCATACATCGTACTTATGCCAAACAATCCTAAAGCTGGCGGCATCTCCCACCGAATTGAAGGTGAAGAACGTACCGAACTTAAACAAGCTTTAGACAGTCTCAACATTCCACAAGGAATGGGTGTGATTGTGCGTACTGCAGGTGTTGGCAAAAGCCCTGAAGAACTTAACTGGGACTTAGAAATCTTAGTTAAACATTGGAGCATGATCAAAGAAGCCGCTTCTACTCGCAAAGCTCCTTTCCTCATTCACCAAGAAAGTAACATCGTCCTTCGTGCTATCCGCGATTACTTAAGACAAGATATTGGCGAAATCCTTATCGATAACAAGGATGTATTCAACCAAGTATTAAAGCAAATCAATATTGTTCGTCCTGACTTTGCGCCAAAAGTTAAGATGTTCGATGGTGATGCCCCACTCTTTAGCCACTTCCAGATTGAATCCCAAATCGAATCTGCTTACCACCGTGAAGTAAAGCTCCCATCTGGTGGTAGTATTGTTATTGACCCTACTGAAGCACTTACTTCTATCGACGTAAACTCTGCTAAAGCAACCAAGGGTGATGACATTGAAGAAACCGCTTTGCAGACCAACATCGAAGCTGCTGAAGAAATTGCCCGTCAATTACGTTTACGTGATATCGGTGGTCTTATTGTAATCGACTTCATCGATATGACCCCACTTAAAAACCAACGTGAAATCGAAAACAGAATGAAAGAAGCTGTCCGTCAGGACCGTGCACGCATACAGTTTGCCCGTATCTCTCGTTTCGGTTTGCTTGAAATGTCAAGACAACGTATCAGACCGTCACTTGGAGAATCAACTTCTCACGTCTGCCCTCGTTGTTGCGGTCAAGGTACTATTAGAGATAGTGGTTCTTTAGCTCTTTCAATCCTTCGTGTAATCGAAGAAGAAGCTATGAAAGAAAATTCAGCTAATGTATGCGCTCGCGTACCAGTTGAAGTAGCAGCTTTCCTTATGAACGAAAAGCGTCGTTCATTAGATGGTATCGAAAAGCGTCACAATGTTCATATCTATATCATCCCAGATGATAACTTCGAAACTCCACATTACGAAATCACTAGACTCCGTCAAGGCGATTCCGACAATGTACATACTTTCGAACTCATGCGTCGCAACGCAGCTACTAGCAACATCCCTGCTCCTAGCAACTTCCCAGCAGCTAGAGAAGACCGTACCTTATCAGCTCCAAGAACTGACCGTACAGTCCCTGCCGTAGACCTCAATTCATTAAACGACGAAATCCGTCCAGTTAAACCAGCTAGTCGCACTACTCGTGCTCCTATCTCTACCGAAGATTCTGCTCGTAGCGTTAGCATCTTTAAGCGCATGATGAACAGCATTGTTGGTCTCTTCAAGGTTGAAGAAGCCCAAAGCGAATCTACAGGCACCGCCGTAGCTAAACCTAATGCAACTTCTTCTACCACCTCTCGTGGTCGCAACAATGCAACTCGCCAAGCACGTAATCGCGATGGCCAAAACCAAAACAGAAGATCTAGTCGTCAGCAAGGTAATGGCAACCGCCAACAAAACGCTCGCAACGAAGCAGAAGTTGAAACTAAGACCCAAAACAAACGCACTAAGAACGCTAATGGTCAAAATAGAAACCAAAAGCGTCAAGAAGCGCGCGAAGAAGTTTTAAGTCAGGAACTTTTAAATCGTCCGGTAATTGAAGAAACTATCGAAGTTAAAGAACCACGCCGTAAGAATAAGAACAACCGTAATACCAACGCGGCTGCTCAACCTCAACAGCTCGAACCTAACTTTGAAGAAGCTACTGAAAACCAGACCACAGAAGCTGTAGCTGAAAAGCCACGTCGCGAACGTAAGCCACGCCGCAACGAAGGTGAACGTGACAACAACGCTCGCAAGGAACGTAAGCCACGTCGCGAACGCAAGGCTACTGAAGAAGCTCCACAAACTACTGAAACTTTGGTGCAAGAAGTAGTTTATGAAACCCCTGAAAAAATTGGTTGCATCGGCAATGTAACTTTTGCAAGTGTTGACATGACCGAACCTCAGGCTTGCGACTTACCAGTAGTTGAGGCCTCCGCTGAATTTGCGCCTGAAACTGAATTCAGAACTGCGGGTAAAGCTGCAGGTTTTGCCGCCATCACAGAAGTAGCTTCCGTTGATATGACTGAACCGCAAGCCTCTGACTTACCTTCTACCACTGACTCAACAGGCACTGATAATAGTGACCTCGTGTTTAGCGATGCAGGCTTTGCTGGCTTTAGTTCAATTCACAATTTATCTGAAGCTGCTATGTCTGAACCAGAACCTTTAGCTCAAAACGAAGCTCCTGCTCCTAAAGCTCCACGTCAGCCCAAGAGAAAGCCACGTAAAGAAGCAACTGTAACGCCTAATGCCACCGCCGAAGAAGTAGCGCCAAAAGTTACTACCTCAGAAGCTCAGGGCACTCCAGATGTTACCTCAGTAGAAACTACTCTTGAAATTACCCCTGCTACTCAAAACCAAACTTCTCAATCTGCGCCACAAGAAGCAGAACAAGCAGAGCTTCCGGTTGAAAGCATGGTAACAGACTTCGAAGCAGAAGCTTCAGCAAACGAAGCTCCTAATAAACAGTAACTAAGTAGCCAATAATTTAGTAGCTTAGTTTACTTAACGAACAAGAGTCCACCACGGTGGACTCTTGTTTTACCTTGCGCCTTGGTTTGATTTTGTAGGTGTAATTATTTTAAGTACGTTTAGGAAGTTAGATTGGTTGAGGTTTTAGCCGCTTTGTTTTGATTGGTTCGGGCACTGCTTTTATCGTTTCATTCCTTTTTAAAAAATTTGGCGCACATCTGGCCCTTACCGCCATGAATATAGATGAAATAGAACCACAATAAATAATTGAACGCTATTCTTATAACATGAACAAGAACTAAAATTCAAATCTTTGGCCCTAACTATGCTTGTACGCCATTTTAAAACCCAAGACGCTGTGGCTTTATATGAACTTTTCTACCAAACCGTACATCAAGTAAATGCGAAAGTTTACACGCAAGACACAATTAGACGCATGGGTGCCTTAACTTCAGACCTGCAAAAATGGCCTTCAAGCCTTGCACCAAACTTTACATTAGTCGTTTAGCCCCCAAGATCAAATTGTTGGTTTTAGCGACCTTTTGTTTAGGTTTAGCTTTTAACTTATGACTTTGTTTTGCGCTTACTTCCAAAAGCTCAATCTAGTGGACAGTATGATGAGGATTACTTTTTAGCAACTAACTTCATCTTTCTTCTTACAGCTAAAGTTGTTCTTGAAACACAAACTAAGTGTCCTGCTTCATCAGAAATTTCAACCTGCCATACTTGGGTTGACGCCCCGCCATGAACCATAGTCGCTTTAGCCGTCACTACACCACTTTTTACTGCTCGTAAATGGTTAGCATTAATTTCAAGACCTAATACCGAAACCCCAGGTGTGGCGGCCATGTTACCTGCAACTGAAGCTAAGCTTTCAGCTAACGCCACAGAAGCGCCCCCATGCAATAACCCAAAAGGTTGTTTGGTCATCGGCCCCACGGGCATGGTTGCACATAGATAATCATCACCTTTAGCTGAAAACTTAATTCCCAAGGCGCTAATCATGCAATTATCACAAAGGCTGTTTAAATAATCTAAGGTAAATTCTCGTTGCCAAATACTACTCATTTATTAATCTCTCATCACCGGCTCAACTCTAGATCTTGGTCTTAGTTTTTAACGTTATGTTGCTCGTCTATCTGTTTTAGGATGTTTTTAGTGTGGCTTTTAAAACTAGAACTTTTTTAGGGAGTTTTACTTTTAGCTTTGCCAATTTGCCCACCAAAAACACCCATTACTATTACAAGGTCGCAATTTTACTCGTTATTCATGGTTCTTTGGTGGTCACTACCATCTTTTTTATTACCACCTAAACGATTCTTCATTAAAGCATCAATCAGCGACATATTGTTATTTTGCTTACCCTCAAAGGAGGCCATGCTAGAAATAGCACTTTCTTCCATAAACTTTTGTGGAATTTCTTGAGTGGTTGATGAATGGAGAGGACAAGGTTTCCCTACGGCTAGACCATTCTTTTCTAAACGTTCAGTACTATCGTCGATAACTTCTTCTAGCTCAAGCAACAATTTCTTTAAGATGACTGAAGTAACAGGTTTAGAGGCAATACTTACCATCCCTGCTTCACGACAGGCAATACGTTCTTCGTCTGTACTATTAGCCGTTAAAGCTACAATTGGCACATAGGTAAGTTCATTAATAATATGCCGTGTTGCTTCAATCCCATCCATCACAGGCATTCTAAGGTCCATTAATACCAAATCTGGAATTTCTGCTTTAACTGCTTCAACCGCTTCCGCCCCGTTAGAAGCTAGGCGCACATTGTGTCCCAGCTTTTCGAGCATGGTTTTAATTACAAACTGGTTGATCTGTGAATCTTCAACAAGCAAGATATTGTAATTATGTTCCTTGTGCTCAATAGTCCGCTTTATCGAGGTAGCCCCAATAAGAGAAGAACTTGGAATGCGACATGGAATTTCAAACCAAAAATCTGAACCTTTACCTACTTCGCTCTTAATGCCAATGCGACCGCCCATGTGCTCAACTAAGCGTTTACAAATAGCCAAGCCAAGTCCACTCCCCCCAAACTTACGAGAGATAGAACCGTCTAATTGCACAAATGGCACAAACAATTCAGATAAATGTTCACTCGGAATCCCCGGACCGGTATCTATAACTGAGAACTTCAATCTAGTATCAAAACGTTCTGCCACTACCGTTACCCCACCTTTAGAGGTAAATTTCAGGGCGTTATTAATAAGATTAAAGAGAATTTGGGACAAACGATGTTGGTCGCCACTAATCATCTGCGGGAAACCATCTTTTATATTAAGTTTAAGATAGATACCTTTAGATTCTGCTTTTTCTTGCATCTGTAAAGATACAGATCGCAGGGTAAACTGAATATCAAAGTTAATATTCTCTAGCACCATAGCCTGAGATTCAATGCGCGATAAATCGAGCACGTCATGCAAAATGGTTTGGAGTAAAGACGCACTTTGTGAAATATGCTTAATGTAAGTGAGCTGGGTTTCGTCGAGTGAAGTTTGTTCTAGTAAATCAAGCATCCCCAAAATAGCTTGCAATGGGGTTTTGATTTCATGCGACATTACCGCTAAGTATTCACTTTTAGATCTATTAGCTATTTCAGCTGCATCACGAGCCTTTTGTAATTCTTGGTTTTGTGCATATTCACTCGTAAAATCAGATAGTGTGCCTCTAAAACCGACAAATTGTTTGGATTTACGATCGTAATAAGGTTCACCGGTAACGCGCAACCAATACTTACGGCCCTCAATTTGTAGGGGCAATTCTACATTTTCACATAAGAGGCGCTTCTGACGTCGTTCTTTTATAACTTCAGGTAAATCTGGTCGGAGTTTTAATTCATCAGGGTCGAGCAATTCTTCGAACTTACGCCCAATAAATTTGGTGTAGTCTGGTAAGGAATTTTTAACTGAACTATGGCTTTCTTCATGGTTATCGCCAGGAATGGGCACAAAGCAACCATTCTCATCGGTCTTCCAATTAAGCTCATGGGACAAGTGAGTAAAGGCTCGTAGATGTTCTTGTTCATCTAAAGCTTCACTAGTACGGCGTTTAATTACTTCTTCAAGCTGTCCTTTATACTCAATATTAGTAACCAACTGTTCCAAAAATGGCTTTAAAAGACGGACATCACGTCTACTTTCCAAGTTTAAAGCTAACTGACGTTGGTGGGTGCAAACAAACAACAACTTCGAATCATGTAGACTCATTGGAATCAACATAACGCTACGAATTAGTTGTTTAAACTCAGGGTTGGTACTTTCAAAACCCGCCGCAATACCAGGATCTGACAAAACCATGATGTCAGAATTATCCAAGGCTAGTTTTAACACCCCGCGGTTTTCCCAATTGTTTTGCGCTAAGGCTGGATGCGAAGCATAAATAGTTACTAAGTTATTGCTTTCCACATTAAGAGAAAGCAATACTACTTGGTCAAACTCAACTAAGGAACGCATCACATTGAGCAAAATGGAATACTGAGTTTCAGTATCAGGAGCATTCGAAAGTTCTGTAAAGGCGGAAATCAAATGCTTTCTTGAATTTATTAACCATTTTTCACAATCATGCGCAAACTCCGCTTCAAGCTTTAAGCGTTGGAGCTTGTTTTCGTATTCTTGCACTATGCGTTGAGCTTCACTGGCCATATCTGTCTACCACTCCAAGAAATAAACAGTGGATACAGTATAATTACCAAGGATCAACCCACCTTCAAGATCCTTGCCGAACTCACCATACATGGCCCCAACTAAAAAATTTTTGTCCCCATAAAGGTTACGCACCGGAGTAACTACATTCTTTCGAAACACATCGTGATTAGTGCCGATACAAAAAGACAAGCACATGATATGTAAAGTCCCTAATATCTTACCTGCAGGCAGAGTTCTACCACTCGTCAAAAAACAACTGAATAAATCAGTATTGTCATTGTGCATCAAACTAATTTTTTCTTGTTCGTTCCATGAACGCCCCGTAAATAATGCACGTTCAGGGGTAACATCTCCAAGAACCGAGACATCATAACTAATATCACCACGAATAGTGCTCTTTTGGCGTCCTAAAAAGTAATTGTTGTCTATTTCGTGCAATAAACGCCGCATTTCAGGTACATTCATGCCAATAGTGTTATACCCAATCCACTGGAAAAACAAATCAGCCGAAGGTTGATGGTCAATTTCTGTAATAACACAATTATCAGCCTTCGTAATAGTGGCCTTTATATCATCGCACTCACAAGTGGAATGAGATTCAACTACGACCTGACATGGCAGATACATCAGGGTTAAAACGTAAAAAGAGCGCCCTTTTAGAGCCCCTTGTTTGGTAAAACTAGAGCAAATTTCATGATCAACAGGAAGTCCCCCACCTAAAATAGGGATACTAGAGCCTAGTTTATTATCGATTTCAGATCTTAAACCATGGACTGGCACTCGAATCTCATATAAAAGTAATAAGTCAGGCATTACCCCCAGGCGGTCAGCTTGTTTTTGAGCGTCAAAAACAGCTTGCGACACCTTTAGATCTGTTTCTTCTTCGACCGGCACAATCACACTGCCAAACGCCCCTTCTTCCGTAAAAAAGGCCATCGCAAACACCGCCCCATTGCTAACTGTGGTGGCTTGTGATTTCATTTTATAAACGGAAAAGCGGGAGGCCGAAGTTTTGTTGCCCGTAACTTTCAAAGATTCTTCCGGGAAACCAGCCGTTACATTTCGATCAAACGACCCATTGGCCACTTGAATCCCTGTGATCTCAACATCCGGAAATTGAGCCGTAAAAGCTTGGTGTAATTCTGTTTCTGAAAAATCTTCGGTATAGTAGACCAATATAAATTTGGGTAATTTTCCTTCTTTAGGGACTAGAATTTTCTTGATGTCAGCTACTGCTTCAACTGCACTTTGGCAATTACTACTTGCTGTAAGAATCTGCATCCCCATGAAAAAACCCGCCTACTATGTCCTAATTTTTTAACCTTTAAAGCTTCTATTCTAACCGTAAAATTTCGGTCATTTTCTTTATAGAGTTATACCACTCAAAAGCTAATCTGCTAAGCATTTTTCACTTTTAATCCACGTGCTTTTGACCGAGTACAAATTTCTACAAAACAAAGAATCTACCCCCATAAAAAACTAGAACTTTAACCACCTATTTTTCTATTGAAAGCTTAAACCATAAGACTTAAACATATACGTGCATTTTTTCGAAAATAGTATGTTTATTTAAACTTAAGAAAGTTTAAGCTTTCGCCGTCAACCTCATAATTAGGCTTTTTAAAAGAGTATCGTTAAAACCAAACATCAAAATTCTCGCCTCATTACTTATTAAGGGATAAATTGAGCGAAACCTTAGGCCAAAGGCACTCGGATGGATGACAAGAAAGAAAAAATTTGAGCCTAAACTAGATTTAACTTAACAGGATTGGAAAAACCGAAGACAGTTTGAGATATTGAGATATTGTGATCATTATGCCCACCATAAGTTGGCAGGCATAAAAATTTGAGCTTTAAGCCAAACTTGACACATCTAAAGTGCCAACTTCCGCAATGGTGAGTTTTAAGCTTTCAATCAATTGTTTTACTTGGGGAAGCAAATCTTTGGCGGGAATTTTTTTCTTACAAGAAGCGTCTAGATCACGAGCTAATTCTAAAACCTCAAAAGCACCATAAGTTGCGGCTACAGATTTTAAAGTATGAACTTCTAAGGCCAAGGTTTCGTCGTTTGGCTCCACAAAAATATGTTCTAATTTTTGCACCGTTAAGCTAGCATCTTCTTTGAATAGGTTCATTAAGGTTTCAAAAGCCTCAACCCCTAAATCTGCCACCAGCCCCCTTAAGGTGTTAACATCAATTAACATATAATCCTCTCATCAGTCTATCTTAGTTTTGTTGTAATAAGTTATAAGGCTATGCCTAAAAGCATAAGTAAAATAATTTGATTCAGTATCCTTGCCTCGCTTTATAGCAAGTTTTTTCTGCGAATTTACAAGGCTCAAAATATGATTCTATCACTAAATTTTAAATCTAGAAATCTGTATATGAGACCGTCAAAGTCCCTACGTTTAATTAAATCCTTTAACTTTGGTGCTGGGCCGCAAACTCAATTTTTTTGACCACTAAACCTTGTTTCTTCCACTTTTCTAATTTGCGGTACAAGGTGGAGCTATTAACCCCCAATATACCTGCGGCTTTCACGACTGAACCATCACACAATCGAACGATCGCAAGAATATACTTGCGTTCAATAGTTTCAAGGTCAACCACGCCGTTTAACGAGCGCATCAACTCAAAACAATCTCCCGCTTCACGCACCATAACTTTTATGCCATCATTAGTCACGGCCGGAATTAAAGCGCTGTTAGAAGCCTGAACAGCCTCAGGGCCTTCAGCCCCACTCGCTACATCACATCTAGCTTGAAAGCTTACTTCTTGAGTCTCAGGCCAAACCTGATTATCTGGTTTTAAATTTCCCGATAAAGGTTGTTGGGCGAGAAAATTTTTATCCTTGCTAAGGTTTGAATTTTGAGTATTAGAAGTCACAAACTCTTCTGGCACCATGCCAATTTCTTGAGCTAACATAGCCTTAGTCAACACCCGGCCATCATTTAACACGACAATACGGTAAATGAGGTTTTGCAGTTGGCGCACGTTGCCCGGCCAGTTATAACGCATTAAAAAGCGTTCCGCCTCGTGACTTATATTCTCAAAATTTTTCTTTTCCAAATTGGAATAGTAATGCAAAAAGTGATTAGCAAGTAATACACAATCCCCATCTCGTTCACGTAGCGGAGGTAAGTGAATAGGCACTACATAGAGGCGATAGAACAAGTCTTCACGAAATCTTCCTGCTTTTACTTCTTCTAATGGATTACGGTTGGTAGCACATATAATACGAATATCAACTTCTTCAAACTTGCTTCCCCCAACCTTTTTATAACGACTGCTTTGGATAAAACGCAAAAATTTAGACTGCAAATCTAGGTCCATTTCGCATAATTCATCCAAAAAAAGCGTGCCTCCATCAGCTAAAGCCACCGCCCCTTGACGTTCTGTATTAGCCCCAGTAAACGCGCCTTTCACATGACCAAAGATTTCACTTTCCATTAATTCATGCGGAATTGCAGCACAGTTAATCGGTACAAATGGCCCATTACGTTCAGTGTTTTGTTTGTGGACCGCTAAAGCTGTAACTTCTTTACCGGTCCCACTTTCCCCGGTGATAAATACGGTGGCCCGTGAATTTTTGATCCGACGAATCTTGTTATAAACTTCCTGCATAGCTGGAGAATTACCAATAAAATCTCCAGGATTATCTTCTTGTTCAAATTTATAACTAGTGATTAAAGCGTTTAATTTACGCTTTTCAATGGTGTTACCGATGGTGGTTCGTAGACGATTAGGATCAATCGGTTTTTCCAAGAAGTCATAGGCCCCAAGGCGCATGGCTTCTACAGCAAAATTTACTGACCCATTAGCCGTCATAACGATTACGGAGATATCTAGTTCTTGTTCGTTGATACTGCGTAAAATGTCCATCCCTGGCATATCGGGTAAATGTAAGTCCAAAAGCACGATATCAGGAGACAATTCCTTAATCATCTGCATAGCTTCGCGACCTAGACCGGTCGAAAGAACATTAACCCGATCTGATTTCAGAACAGTTTCGTATAGTTTAGCTAGCGGAAGAGCATCTTCCACAATCAGAATTGAGATCTTATTTTCAGTATCATGGGTCATTTAACCTTATTCCTTGTTGCTCTTTTCTTAGCTAGTCCCGGCTTTTCACCATCACGTTAATCCATTAAATTATCAGCTAAATTATCAGCTTTGATAATTTTTAAACCAAGGCTAAACGTTTAAAGCGAAAGAGAAATTCATCTTACACAAAAAATATCATATGAAGAAGTATCTGTATGAAGTTTTGAAATATCATTCTACCATTTTTAAAACCTAAGTCCTAAAGAACCTGTGGGTAAGGAGCTATAAACAAAAATTAATATTAAATAATTCCATTAATGCTACTAAGCAATTAATACCACTAGGATAAGTAATACCACTAAGCTAAGTTGAAATTATTCAGACTCAAATTATTCCGCAGTTTTCCCTTGGTGGCCCAAACCAAATGCCCACCATACTTAGTAAAACAAAACCAATAGGCAGTCAGATCAAACTATAACCTTTTTCCCGTTTCTCTTTGAAACTCACATATTTTCGTAGCAATAAAAATATACCCCAAACTGCCATTTTTCCGCCCTCTTTAAGGTGGAGATAAAAGGCTCGAGGCTTGAAATAAGTTTAAAAATTAGTTAAAGTTAAGCCATGCTAGCGAGGCGTGTTTTTGACACTCAACAACTGCATATTCAGGGCGGGACATGCCCGTAGCGTCTATTGAGAATGGTGCAAGCCGTCAGCAGTAGAAACCCACCGAAGTGAGCTAAAAAATTTGCTTTAGACACGGTAGGAAATTCCTAGCCTTAAGCAGGACTAGCTTTAAACAGGAATGGATGTCAAGTATAGCTTAAAATAACGTATATACGAATTTAGATGGCGTCGACTCTTAAGAGTCACCACTCCCCACACTACAAAATATAAAGATTTACAAAAGGATAATACAAACATGGAACGTCGTATTCTGCTGACAGAATGTCCTGACAGCAAGGGTTTGATCGCAAAAATCACTGGAGCTTGTTACAAGTTTCAATATAATATCATCAAAAATGATCAGTTCGTATCCTATGAAGATGCAAGATTTTTCATGCGCACAGACCTTGAAGGCGAATTTGGCAATAACAACGCTTTTGAACAAGAAGTGCAAAAACTTCTCCCTGAAGGCGGTGAATGTCGATTAGTTCCAGTTCGTCGTAAGCGCATCCTTATTTTAGTAACTAGAGAATCTCACGTACTCGGCGATTTGCTCATGAAAAGTTACTCTGGCGCACTCCCTATCGATATCGTTGGGGTTATTGGCAATTACGATATTCTTGAAGACTTGACCCGTCGTTTCGATTTGCCTTATATCACTGTGAGCCACGAAGGTTTAACTCGTGAAGAACACGAAGCAAAAATGCTCGAGGCCATGTCAAAGTTTGAATATGATTACGTCGTATTAGCAAAGTACATGCGCGTCTTAACACCAAACTTTGTAAATGCCTTCCCTAAAGGCACTCTTATCAATATCCACCACTCATTCTTGCCTGCTTTCGTAGGGGCTAAGCCTTATCAGCAAGCTTTTGACCGTGGGGTTAAGATCATTGGGGCTACCGCTCACTACGTAACTAATGACTTGGATGAAGGTCCAATCATTGCTCAGGACGTAATTAAAGTTAGCCACAACTATAGTGCTGAAGCTATGGCTAAAGCTGGTCGCGACGTTGAACGCCAAGTATTAAACCGTGCTCTTTCAAGAGTTATCGATGACAAGGTGTTTATCCACGGTAACAAGACCATCGTGTTCTAATAAAAAAGATCTAGAGCTTTTACACTTAGAGCTTTTAAGACCAAATCAGGCTTTAATATTCTTTTATTAAAGCCTGAATTATTGTGACATCCTCCCCCACCTATAGAGGTGGGGGCTTCCCACCAATAAGATAGGTTCAGTTCTCGCTCAAGCACTCTAATGAGTACAGTATCAACGAGCTAACCCCGTGTATCCCACGGTTCTATGTTTTGAATTTATGCAGTTAC
>ERZ1026876.1130-NODE-1130-length-13942-cov-6.924246_pt1 | contig 13942 bp, 8 predicted proteins | sample MGYA00380168_ERZ1026876 | MGnify/ENA primary metagenome ERZ1026876 (study PRJEB33269, sample SAMEA4719804) | human gut metagenome | biome: human-associated habitat; feature: organic feature; material: feces | place: Cameroon | collected 2013-10 ... | reverse complement strand
TATAGGCCGAATGGGGCGAAAAATCCGGCGGAGTATGATACAATAAATATTACCCCTGCGGGGCAGCGGCCCGGCGGGACTATTTACGGAAGAGGGAAACTGCGAATGTTCAACATCATTATCTTTCTCATCGGTGCAGGCATCATGTTCTACATGGCATGGCGGAGCTGGTCGGGACGCCGCAAGCTCATGACCAGGGGCGAAAAGGTCGAGGCCGCTGTGGCCGGCACGGTCCAGAGCCGGGACGGCGAAGCCTACCTGTTGGAATTCTCCACTGCTGGCGGCACCCACCGCCTCCATTACCCCAAGTCTGCCAAGGGCAGGGAGCTTGCACAGGGGACTGTCGTCACCCTTTATTATAACCCCGACGACCCCGCCGAGATGTACGTTGAGGGCGACAAGTCCGTTCTGGGTGCAGAGGTGCTGTATGTGGTGCTGGGCATCGTGCTGCTGGTGCTGATGGCCGGCATCGTCCGCTGAGAGGGGGAAAACGTATGAAACTCGAACATTTTGGCATGGCAGAACCCGGTGACTGCCGGGTGGTCTTTTCTGCCGCAGCAGAAGAGCTGGAAGCGGCGTTGCAGGCCGAAAAGACGGCTCCGGATGCCCCGCAGGATGAGGACGACCTGCTGACAGCGGCGGTCAACCGGGTGATTCTGGAGGGCTTCTCGCCCCTGTTCGCCCAGCTGATGAAAGAAAACGATTTGCAGCCCGTCACCGACCCGGATTTTGCGCTTCTGGCCGTGAATCGGGCCGAGGGCTTCCGGGCGGGGGCGCAGTTCTTCTGCCTGCCGCCGCTGGAACTGGGAGAGTACACCGGCTTTACCCAGCCCGTCCAGCCCCGGCCTATCCGGGAGCTGACCATCGAACTTGAAATAAACCGCCGCCACGGCGACGAAGACCGCGCCGCTGACGCCGAGGGCAAGCGTGCCCTCCGGGCCAAAGTAACGCAGGACATCTACGCCCAGCGCTGCCAGCAGGCCCGCGCCGTGGCCGAACAGGCCCTCATCGCCCAGCTGGGTATACACGTCACCGGCCCGCTGCCCAAGCAGCTGGTGGCCGGCAACTACTTTGCCGAGCAGCGCCAGTTCAATCTGCGGATGCAGGCCAATGGCATCAATTTCGACCAGTACTTAAAGGTGCAGGGCCAGACTGTGGAAGAATTCCGCGCCTGGCTCCACGCCGAGGCCGAGCGCAAGCTGCGCAGCCGGATGGGTCTGCTGTTGGTGGCGCAGAAAGAAGGGCTCTGGCCGACGGAAGCCGAGGTGGACGACGAGCTCGCCCACTGGGACGCAAAGCGGGACGGGGAGCACACCTTCGCTTCCAACGACCGCCGCCGCGCCGCCCAGCGCATCGCATCCAGCCGCGCCGCTGCCTTTATTCTGGCCCACTCCACCCTCACGCCGCCGCCTGCTGAGGCAACGGTGCTGAAAGCCGAAAACAGGTGAAAAAAGAAACTATTGCTGACCCACAAAAAATAAAACAGAGCAAACAAAAAATCCCACCGGCCCTGACCGGTGGGATTTTTAAGTGGAAGCGTTAAATCTCCACGCCCTCGAACTGGCTGTTGTAGAGCTTGGCGTAGAAGCCGCCCTGCGCCAGCAGTTCGTCGTGATCGCCCTGCTCGACGATGCGGCCGTCCTTCATAACGAGGATGACGTCGGCCTCGCGGATGGTGGACAGGCGGTGGGCCACGATGAAGCTCGTGCGGCCCTGCATCATCCGGGCAAAGGCCGCTTGGATGCGCACTTCCGTGCGGGTATCAATGGAGGAAGTTGCCTCGTCCAAGATCAGCATCGGGGGCAGACAGAGCATGACGCGGGCAATGCAGAGCAGCTGCTTCTGGCCCTGACTGATGTTGCCGCCGTCCTCGGAGATGACCGTGTCGTAGCCGTTGGGCAGACGGCGGATGAAGCTGTCGGCATGGGCTGCCTTGGCCGCTGCAATGATCTCTTCGTCGGTGGCGTCCGGCTTGCCGTAGGCGATGTTCTCGCGGACGGTGCCGGCGCGCAGCCACGTTTCCTGCAGCACCATGCCGTAGCTGCCCCGCAGCGAAGCGCGGGTGACATTCCGGATGTCCTCGCCCGCCACTTCGATGGAGCCGCCGTTGACATCATAGAACCGCATGAGCAGGTTGATGAGGGTGGTCTTGCCGCAGCCGGTGGGGCCGACGATGGCGATGCGCTGGCCGGGCTTGACGTCCAGAGACAGGCCCTCGATGAGCGGGCGGTCGGGCAGATAGCGGAAGGAGACGTCCTCGATCTGGACGTGGCCGTCCGGCACGAGCTTTGCAGCGTTCTCCGCCTCGGGGGTCTGGTCCTCAGCGTCCAGCAGTTCGAACACACGGGCCGCGCAGGCCAGAGCGTTCTGCAGCTCGGTCACGACGCCGGAAATTTCGTTGAAGGGCTTGGTGTACTGGTTGGCGTAGTTCAGGAAGATGCTCAGCTGGCCGATGGTGATGCCTCCGGCTACGGCATAGATTGCGCCCACGAGGCCGACGCCTGCGTAGACGATGTTGTTGACGAAGCGGGTGGCGGGGTTGGTCATGCTGGAAAAGAAGATAGCCTTCAGACTCACGTCCTGCAGTCGGCCATTCACCTCGTCAAAAGCCTCGAGGCTCTGGGCTTCGTGGCCGAAGGCCTGCACGACCTTCTGGCCCTCTATCATCTCGTTGACAAGGGCGGTCTGCTCGCCGCGCACGGTGCTCTGGCCCTGAAAATACTTGTAGCTGCGCTTTGCGAGGAAGCTGGCCACCACAAGGCTCAGGGGGGTGATGCAGACCACCACCAGCGTGATGGGGACGTTCTGCTGCAACATAAAGAGCAGGGTGCCGAGGATGGTCAGCACACCCGAGAACAGCTGGGTGAAGCCCATCAGCAGGCCGTCCGCGAAGGTATCCACGTCGGCTACCATCCGGCTCACGATGTCGCCGGAGGGGTGGCTGTCGAGGTAAGAGAGGGGAAGGGTCTGGATCTTCCGCATGGCGGCGTTGCGCAGGTCACGGCTGACCGCGAAGGTGATGCGGTTATTGCAGACGCTCAGCAGCCACTGCGCAAAGGCGGCGACAACAGCCACCACGATGATCTCGTAGATGATGCGCAGCACGCCCGCGTGGTCTACGGCACCTTTGCCCAGCATCATGTCGATGGCATTGCCGCAGAGGATGGGGATATACAGCTGGGCCGCCACGCTCACAGCGGCCACGATGAGGCTGCACACCACGAAGAAGCCGTAGGGCTTGATTTTCTGCAGCACCCGGGTCATGGTGGCCTTCTGCTGTTCAGGGGTCAGCTTGCTTTTTGCTTTTGCACTCATTTCTGCGCATCCCCTTTCTTGAACTGGCTCTCGTAGATCTCCTTGTAGACCGGGCAGCTTTCCAGCAGCTCGGCGTGACGGCCAAGGCCCACCATGCGGCCATCGTCCAGCACGATGATCTGGTCGGCGTGCTGTAAGCTGGCGGCGCGCTGGCTGACGATGAAGACAGTCAGATCGCCCGGCAGAGCAGCCAGAGCCTTGCGCAGGGCTGCGTCGGTGGCGTAGTCCAGTGCGCTGGCGCTGTCGTCGAGGATGAGGATGTCCGGCTTGCCCACGAGGGCGCGGGCGATGGTCAGACGCTGCTTCTGACCGCCGGAGAGGTTGCGTCCGCCCTGCTCCACCGGCTCGTCGAGGCCGAGGGGCTTGGCCTTCACGAACTCAGCGGCCTGTGCCGTTTCCAGCGCAGCCCAGAGGTCGGCGTCGGAGGCATTCTGGTTGCCCCAGAGCAGGTTGGAGCGGATGGTGCCGCCGAAGAGCTGGGCCTTCTGCATGACCACAGCCACCTTGCCGCGCAGGTCGGCGCGGGGGTACTGCCGGACCGGACGGCCCATGATCTCCACACTGCCCCCGGTGGCGTCGTAGAAGCGGGGGATGAGGCTGATGAGGCTGGATTTGCCGCTGCCGGTGCCGCCGATGACGCCGATGGTCTGGCCGCGCTTGGCGGTGAAATCGATGTCGGAGAGGCTGGGTGCGCCTGCGCCCTTGTAGGTCAGGCTCACATGGTCGAAGCGGACGGCGTCGCCGGCCTTTTCTGCCGGAACATTGCCGGTGAGCTCAGCCGGGAACTCCATGCCGGGCTTGGTGTCCAGAACCGCCTGTACACGGCCTGCACAGGCCAGCGCCTTGCTCACCTGAACGATGAGGTTGGCCAGCTTGACCAGCTCGACCAAGATCTGGTTCATATAGTTGACCAGCGCGATGACGTCGCCGGAGGCCATGCCGCCCACATTGATTTCAATACTGCCCACATAGAGCAGTGCCACGATGGCGAGGTTGATGATAACATAGGTCAGCGGGTTCATCAGGGCGGAGATGTGGCCCACGTGGAGCTGCATTTTGGTCAGCAGCTCATTGGCGTCCTCGAAGCGGTCCACCTCGCTCTTTTCCTTGTCGAAGGCGCGGACGACGCGGACGCCGGTCAGGTTTTCGCGGGTGAGGCCAAGAACCCGGTCGAGGCGAGTCTGCACCGACTTATAGAGCGGCCGGGTGATGACCATGACGCCGAAGACCACGACGCTCAGCAGCGGGATAGCCACCACGAAGATGAGGGCGGCGCGGAAGTTGACCGTAAAGGCCATGATCATGGCGCCGAGCACCACGAAGGGGCTGCGCAGGAACAGACGGAGAAAGAGGTTCAATCCGCTCTGTACCTGATTGACGTCGCTGGTCATCCGGGTGATGAGGGTGCTGGTACCCATGGTGTCCATCTCGGAAAAGCTCAGCGTCTGGATGTGCTCAAACAGCGCATGACGCAGACCGGTGGAGTAACCCACCGCGGCTTTGGCCGAGAAGTATTGGGCGGTCAGGCTGCACGCGAGGCCGACGATGGCCAGAAGCAGCAGGATGCCGCACCGCACAAGGATGTAATGGAAATCGTGGGCCGCGATACCCACGTTGACGATGTCGGCCATCACAAGCGGCACGAACAGGTCAAACGTAGCTTCCAGCATCTTGAAAAGCGGTGCAAGCACGCTCTCGCGCTTGTAATCGCTGAGATAGCGAAGCATTTTGTTCAAGGCTCGATACTCCCTTTCTTTCATACATTTTTGTCGAGACGCTCCTTATTATAACGCACTCCCAACAGGAATGCTATGTTTTTGCCAAAGAAAATCGGCTCTGGATGCAGATTTCAGTTCCGGAGATTGAGAAAACCGGAAAATCCTGCTATACTGGAAAGGAATCTCAACGGAAAGAATGGTGGATGCAATGGCAAAAGATGGTGCGGCACGGCTGCGGCTGCGCCCGGTGGGCGCGGCAGACCGCAAAAAGCTGCCGGAATACGGGCCGCTGGGTACGGGCTGTCCGGCGATAGAGCGGGCTGTGGCAGCGCTCTATAAGGGCCAGAACGAGGAGAGCTTCTGGGCGCTGATGAACGCCATCAACTATGCCCTCGAGCTGGACACCAGGGTCCTGGTGCCGCTGGAAGCTGCGTCCGACCAGCCGGACGGGGCGGCCCCGTGGGCGGAGCATCCTGTCCCGGCGGAGAAAGCAAAAGACCTGCAGCCCTGGACCCTGCGCACCCAGAAGGGCCGGTGCTACCTGCCGGTGTTCACCTCCGTGAAGATGGCAGAGGCCGACAAAGGCACGGCCAGCCGCCCCATGGCGGAACGGCTTCTGGCTTCCGCCATGCAGATGGCGCTGGACTCGGACAGCATCGACGGCGTGGTCATCGACCCGTGGACCAGCTCTGCCACGCTGGACTGCTCGCTTTTGAACGGCCTGCTCCACGCCGGCCACGACACCGATGAGCCGGGCGAAGCGGAGCTGCGGGCCGGCAACCGTGCTATGGCCGAGGAACGCTGGGACGACGCGATGCATTATTATCAGCTCTCTGCCGAAGAGGGCTGCGCCGAGGGCCTTGCCATGATGGGCGAGATGCTTTACGAGGGCCGGGGCTGCCGCAAGAGCCCTGCACAGGCCCGCAAATTCTGGAAAAAAGCTGCCGACGCCGGCGATGTGGCCGCATGGGTGGCGCTGGGCGACGACGCCATGGTGCAGGGAAAAGGGGCCGGTGCGGCTCTGCGGGCCTACCGCAAGGCTCAGAAGCTCTGCGCCTCCACCCCCGACATCGCCTATATGCCGCAGGTCTGCCTGCGGGTGGCCCAGTATGAGACCCAGTACATCTCCCGCAAAAAGGCGCTGGCTCAGCTGGCTGAGGCGAAGCAGGGCTTCCTCGTCCGCAAAGAGGAGGGCGACGAGACGGCCCAGAGCTGGCTGGACGAGACGGAGACTGTCATCCGCCAGCTGCTCGAGAGAGAATGAGCGGAAACACAAAATCTTTACAAATGCTCTAAGAAATCGTCATACGGAACCGATATGATATTGAAGGAAAAATATGCGCGTCGCAAAAACAGAGAGGACGACCAGAATGAGCAAAGTGATCGGTATTGACCTTGGCACCACGAACAGCTGCGTGGCAGTGGTGGAGGGCGGCAAGCCCGTCGTCATCACCAACGCAGAGGGAGAGCGTACCACCCCCAGCGTGGTGGCGTTCACCAAAGACGGCGAGCGTCTGGTGGGCGGCGCGGCAAAGCGCCAGCTTGCCACAAACTCCGGCCGGACGGTGTCCAGCATCAAGCGGCACATGGGCAGCGATTACCGCGTCCACATCGACGGCAAAGACCTGACTCCGCAGGAGATCAGCGCCATGATACTGACCAAGATACGCCGCGACGCCGAGAGCTATCTGGGCGAGCCGGTGACGGAGGCCGTCATCACCGTCCCCGCTTACTTTGACGACAGCCAGCGCAAGGCGACCCAGGACGCGGGCCGCATCGCGGGCCTGAACGTCCTGCGCATCATCAATGAGCCTACCGCCGCCGCCGTGGCCTACGGCCTTGACAACGAAGCGCCCCAGAAGATCCTGGTCTACGATTTGGGCGGCGGCACCTTCGACGTCTCCATCATCGAGATCGAAGACGGCACCTTTACGGTGCTGGCCACCGGCGGCGATACCCGCCTCGGCGGCGACGACTTCGACCAGCGCATCGTGGAATACGCCGTGGCAGAGTTCAAGAAATCGGACCGCATCGACCTCTCCCGCGACCCCGCCGCCATGGGCCGCCTGAAAGAAGAGGCTGAAAAGGCCAAGAAGGAGCTGTCCAGCGCCCTGTCGGCCCAGCTCAATCTGCCCTTCATCGCGGTGGGCAAGGACGGCCCCCACCACCTTGATTTGACCATCTCCCGCCCCCAGTTCGAGATGATGACCGGCGACCTGCTGGCACGGACGGTGGCCCCGGTGCAGAACGCACTGCGGGATGCCGGCATCTCGGCTTCGCAGCTGGGCAAAGTCCTTCTCGTCGGCGGCAGCACCCGGATGCCTGCCGTCGAGCGTCAGGTGAAGGAACTGCTGGGCTGTGAACCGAGCCACAGCCTCAACCCCGACGAATGCGTGGCGATGGGTGCCGCTGTGCAGGGCGGTCTGTTACAGGGCGGCGGCAAGCTGGCTGGCGCTTCTGGTGCAGCGGCGCAGGGCCTTGTGCTGATGGACGTCACCCCGCTGACCCTCTCGATCGAGACACTGGGCGGCGTGGCGACCCCCCTCATCACCCGCAACAGCATGATCCCCACCCGCAAGAGCCAGATATTCACCACGGCCCGCCCCATGCAGACCAGCGTGGAGATCAACGTCCTGCAGGGCGAGCGGCATTTCGCCCGCGACAATAAGAGCCTCGGCAAGTTCAAGCTGAACGGCATCCGGGCCAGCTTCTCGTCCAAGCCTCAAATCGAAGTCACCTTTGATATTGACGTCAACGGCGTCGTCAAGGTCTCGGCCAAAGACCTCGGCACCGGCCGGGAGCAGAACATCACCATCACCGGCAGCACGAACCTCTCGGAGAATGAGATCCAGCGCGCCATGGCCGACGCCGCCGCCTACGAGGCCGAGGACAGCCGCCGTAAAGAGCGGCTTGACCTCCACAATCAGGCCGAGGTGCTGGCCTACAAGGTGGACGAGGCCCTCTCTAAGTGCAAAAAGGAGCTGGATAAAGAGGAGAAGAACCGCATCAAGGCCGATGTGGCGAACCTCCGCCGCTGCCTGCGGAAGGATAAACCCGAAAAGATGAACGAGACGGAGGAAGCGAACCTCCGTCAGGCCAAGAGCCAGCTCGAAGCATCCGCAAACCATCTGATGGTGCTCTATGCATCGGAGCAGAGCGAGAACGGCTCGGACGGAACTATTTGATAAACAGTAAGACCCCCGCTGCGTTTGCAGCGGGGGTCTTTTGCGTCTGAGGAAAAAGTATCTATGGAAAACAAAGAGGAGAGAGGGGAAAGCTTATCGGCCAACAATGAGGTCGCGGCGGCTGCGGAAGCCCACGGTGAGGTGAGCGTTGCTGCCGAGGTGGCGCAGAGTGACCCGGGTGCCGGGTTTCTGGTCCTGGCACAGCAGAGTCAGGTTCAGGGTGGTGGAAGTCTTGCCGGTCTTGAGCACCAGGGTGCTTACGCCCTGATTCATCAGGGTCTGCATATCGAGGATGGTGGTGCGGAAGGTGGCGTTGTCATCGGGGGCGTCCAGCGTCAGCACGCGGCCTTCCTGACGGGCAGTGTAGAGCACCTGCTTGCCCAGCAGACCCTTGACGGTGTAGCGGGCTTCGCTCTTCTCCACCGGCGTGTCGGAGGGCAGGGGAGTCTCGTCGGAGATCATCATCACGTTGCCCTGAATGGGGTTCTCCACCGGGGAAGCGTAGCCGCCGTAGTTGGGGTCTACCTCCCCCACCGGAACGTCAGAGTGGAGGGCGATGTCGCCCTGAACCATGACCTCGGACGACTGAGGGGGCAGATAACCGGCAACGGTCGCGTCCTCGGCGTCGGCGGCAAAGGCACCCACGCTCATGGCGGCGGTCATGGTCAGCAGAGCGGCAGCAGCGGCGGCGCGGCGGGCAGTGTTCTTGTTCAGCAGTCTCATAGTAGTATCCTCCTGTAGGGGGATAACCTCTCAGTCTCGCTATCGCTCGACAGCTCCCCTGGCGAGGGGAGCCTCTGGCGAAGAGGTGAAGCTTTACGGAATGCCAAGGCCTCTCCTCGCTAGGAGAGGTGGCATTGCGAAGCAATGACGGAGAGGTTTATCCCAAATGCTTTTATCAGCGGTACGGCATATCAGAAAACCGCCGTATCTGTAATGAATACGGATACGGCGGCTGGATTATTGCAGGGAGCCTATTTTAATTTTCGCTGGGATCTTTTTCCTCAAGGATAGCCATGAACTCGTCACCGGTGATGGTCTCCTTTTCATAAAGGTATTTCGCCAGCTCGTCGAGCTTTGCACGGTTGTCGGTGAGAATTTTGATGGCCTTTTCGTGCTGGGCCTTTACCAGCTCCACCACCCGCTGGTCGATCTCGCGCTGGGTCTGGGCAGAGCAGGCCAGAGAGGTGTCGCCGCCCAGATACTGGTTGTTCACCGTCTCCAGGGCCACCATGTCGAACTCTTTGCTCATGCCGTAACGGGTGAGCATGGCGCGGGCAAGCTTGGTGGCCTGCTCGATGTCGTTGGACGCGCCGGTGGTGATGGAGCCGAACACCACTTCCTCGGCGGCACGTCCGCCGGTGAGGGTGGCGATCTTATTTTCCAGCTCTTCCTTGGTCATCAGGTAGTGGTTGCCCTCTTCGACCTGCATGGTGTAGCCCAGTGCGCCCGAGGTGCGGGGGATGATGGTGATCTTCTGCACGGGTGCGGAGTGATTCTGAAGCGCCGCCACCAGTGCGTGGCCGATCTCATGATAGGCCACGATGCACTTTTCCTTGTCGGTGAGGATGGAGTTCTTCTTCTGGTAGCCGGCAATGACCACCTCGATGCTCTCCTCGAGGTCGGCCTCGGTCACGCTCTTGCGGCCAGCGCGCACGGCCCGCAGGGCGGCTTCGTTGACGATGTTGGCCAGCTCTGCGCCGGAGGCACCGGAGGCCATCCGGGCCACGGTGTTGAAGTCGATGCCGGGGGCAAGAGCGACTTTCCTGGCGTGGACCTTCAGAATCTCTTCGCGGCCCTTGAGGTCGGGCAGCTCCACAGGGACCCGGCGGTCAAAGCGGCCGGGGCGGGTCAGAGCCGGGTCGAGGGAATCCGGGCGGTTGGTGGCCGCGAGGATGATGACGCCGCTGTTGCCCTCGAAGCCGTCCATCTCGGTGAGCAGCTGGTTCAGGGTCTGCTCGCGCTCGTCGTTGCCGCCCAGCTGGCCGCTGTTGCGCTTCTGGCCGATGGCGTCAATTTCGTCGATGAACACGATGCAGGGGGCCTTTTCCTTGGCCTGCTTGAAGAGGTCGCGGACTTTGGACGCGCCCATGCCCACGAACATCTCCACGAACTCCGAGCCGGAGATGGAGAAGAACGGCACGTTGGACTCGCCCGCCACAGCCTTTGCCAGCATGGTCTTGCCGGTACCCGGAGGGCCGACCAGCAGGATGCCCTTGGGCATCGAGGCACCGATCTCTTCGTATTTCTTGGGGTCGTGCAGATAATCTACGATCTCCTGTAAGTTCTCTTTGGCTTCATCCTCGCCGGCCACGTCCGCAAAGCGGATGCCGTGGGTGGACTGGACGTAGACCTTGGCGTTGGACTTGCCCACGCCGCCGAACATCATGGAGTTTGCGCCGCCGGCCTTTTCCATGAGCTTTTTGTTCATGTAGTTGCCCAGCCAGACGAAGAGGACGATGGGCAGCACAAAGCTCAGCAGAAAGCTCATCAGGGGCGAAGCCTGCTCGACGATCTCGCTGGAAAACTGTGCGCCTGCGTCGTAGAGGCGCTGGGTCAGGTCAGGGTCGTTCATCAGGCCGGTCTTGTAAATTTGCTTTTCGTCTTTATCAGTAAAGATGATCTGATTCGATTCCACATCCACCCGGCCGATGTCTTTGTCCTCGGTCATGGACATGAAGGTGCCGTAGTCCACTTCTTTTACCTGCCGTTCGCTTATCCACGGTACGAGCACGAAGTTGAGCAGCATCAGCACCAGTAATACAATGGCGTAGTAAATAGCCAATGGCTTTTTGGGGGTCTTGACTTCTTTCATGGGGGTCCCTCCTTACGTTGCAAACAGCATACCACGACGCTATTTCAGAAACCAGCGTTTCGAGGCGAACTTTGCAAAAACTTCGCAGATTCTTAACAAAGCAAAGAATCTACCCGCAAATTTTGAAAATTTATGCTGCTATTTATGTGAAATCGTTTCATTTTCATTGTGAGCAAAACTTCTTGACAGGGGCGGCGGGTTTTGCTAAAATGAAACCACTTTGAACAAAGCGCAAATGCGTTGACGGGGAAAAAACGATTTTCTTCTGCGTGCAGAGAGCCGCCGGATGGTGCAAGGCGGTGCAGAGGGTCTCGGTTACTGGCCCCTGAGCGGCAGGACTGAAGCAGACAGTAGGCCCTGACGGAAGCCCACCGTTATAGGGGCAGCGATTCGCCTCAAAAAGCCGATCGTGCAGAGCGGCTGTGCTTTTGGCACAGCAAAGAGAGTGGTACCACGGGTGCCCTGTAACAGAAATTACAGGCTCTCGTCTCTCAGGGGATTTCGTCCTTTGAGAGACGGGAGCCTTTTCGTTTACAAAAAGTGTAAAATGGAGGACAAAAAACATGATGGACGCTACCAAGTACGCACCGGGATATTACCCGGTCCCCGCCGGCTATGACAGCTGGGTCAAGAAAGACCACATCGAGAAAGCTCCCACCTGGTGCAGCGTGGACCTGCGCGACGGCAATCAGGCCCTTATCGTCCCCATGAGCCTCGAGGAAAAGCTGGAATTCTTCCAGATGCTGGTCAAAATTGGCTTCAAGGAGATCGAAGTCGGCTTCCCGGCTGCCAGCGAGACGGAGTACGAGTTCCTCCGCACCCTCATCGAGAAGAACATGATCCCCGACGATGTCACCGTGCAGGTGCTGACCCAGTGCCGCGACCACATCATCCGCCGCACCTTCGAGGCTGTCAAGGGCGCACCTCGTGCGGTCATCCACTTCTATAACTCCACCTCCGTCGCCCAGCGCGAGCAGGTGTTCCACAAGTCCAGGGAGGAGATCAAACAGATCGCCATGGACGGCGCAAAGCTGGTCAAGCAGCTGAGCGAGGAGTACGAGGGAAACTTCCTCTTCGAGTACAGCCCCGAGAGCTTCACCGGCACCGAGGTGGACTACGCCGTTGAGGTCTGCAACGCGGTCCTGGACATCATGCAGCCTACCCCCGACCGCCCCATGATCATCAACCTGCCGGTCACGGTCGAGATGAGTATGCCCCACGTCTACGCAAACCAGATCGAGTATTGCGACAAGCACCTCAAGTACCGCGACAGCGTCATCATCTCCACCCACCCGCATAATGACCGCGGCACCGGCGTCGCCTGTGCTGAGCTGGCTGTTCTGGCAGGCGCTCAGCGGGTGGAGTGCTGCCTCTTCGGCAACGGCGAGCGCACCGGCAACGTGGACGCTGTGACCCTCGCCATGAATATGTACAGCCACGGCGTAGACCCGAAGCTGGACTTCTCCGATATGCCCGCCATCTGCGCCACCTACGAGCGGGTCACCCGGATGCACATCTACGAGCGCACCCCCTACGCCGGCCAGCTGGTGTTCGCCGCCTTCTCGGGCAGCCATCAGGACGCCATTGCAAAGGGCATGGCCTACCGCAAGGAGAAGGGCGACCACCGCTGGACCTGCCCCTATATCCCGGTGGACCCCCACGACATCGGCCGCACCTACGACGCCGACGTCATCCGCATCAACAGCCAGAGCGGCAAGGGCGGCATCGGCTTCGTGCTGGAGCAGAACTACGGCTACAATCTGCCCGCCAAGATGCGTGAGGCTCTGGGCTACAAGGTCAAGAGCGTGTCCGACCACAGCCACAAGGAGCTGAGCGCAGGCGAAGTGCTCCATATCTTCGAGGATACCTTCCTCAACAAGTCCAAGCCCCTGTCTGTCGTCGAGGCCCACTTCGCACAGGTCAACGGCATCACCGCCACCGTCACGCTGGATCTGAACGGCCAGCGCAAGGTGGTCACCTCGGTGGGTAATGGCCGTCTGGATGCTGTGGCAAACGCTATCCAGAGCGCCACCGGCATGGATTTCCACCTGGAAACTTACTCCGAGCACAGTCTGGACGAAGGCTCCACCTCCCGCGCCGCTTCCTACGTCGGCCTCGAGTGGGGCGACGGCATCGTCACCTGGGGTGCAGGCACCGATACCGATATTATCGTGGCCGGTATCCATGCACTGGTCAGCGCGATCAACAATAAATAAAGAGAGATTTTTGAGAGAGTATCAAAAGGAGAATGAACCATGGGAATGACCCAGACGCAGAAAATTCTGGCCGCACACGCAGGCCTCGCCGAGGTCAAGGCAGGCCAGCTCATCAACGCCAAGCTCGACATCGTGCTGGGCAATGACATCACTACCCCCGTCGCCATCAACGAGTTCGAAAAGGCGGGCTTCAACGGCGTGTTCGACAAAGAGCACATCGCCATCGTCCTCGACCACTTCGTTCCCAACAAGGACATCAAGAGCGCGACCCAGTCCAAGCAGTGCCGCGAGTTCGCCAACAAGTACGACATCCTCAACTTCTACGATGTGGGCCAGATGGGCATCGAGCACGCTCTGCTGCCCGAAAAAGGCATCGTGACCGCCGGTGACTGCGTCATCGGCGCCGACAGCCACACCTGTACTTACGGCGCACTGGGCGCATTCTCCACCGGCGTTGGCTCCACCGATATGGCCGCCGGCATGGCTACCGGCATGGCATGGTTCAAGGTGCCTGCCGCCATCAGGTTCGTCCTGACCGGCAAGCTGCCGCCGAAGGTTTCCGGCAAAGACCTCATCCTCCACATCATCGGGATGATCGGCGTGGATGGCGCACTGTATAAGTCCATGGAGTTCACCGGCCCGGGCGTTGCCTCCCTCTCCATGGACGACCGCCTGTGCATCTGCAACATGGCC
>ERZ1026876.1129-NODE-1129-length-13945-cov-9.097336_pt1 | contig 13945 bp, 9 predicted proteins | sample MGYA00380168_ERZ1026876 | MGnify/ENA primary metagenome ERZ1026876 (study PRJEB33269, sample SAMEA4719804) | human gut metagenome | biome: human-associated habitat; feature: organic feature; material: feces | place: Cameroon | collected 2013-10 ... | reverse complement strand
GAGTCAACGTGCATAACTTTCTGTTTTTACCCACAGATATGCACGATGACTCAAATGTAACAATGAATTCAATATATGAATGAAATTTATAAAAGGAGTAAAAATGGCAGATAAAACAATTTTAAACTCTTTATTTAGTAAATACGAGACGCAAATTAATTCCTTGGAAGAAACTAACGAGGTGCCAAGATTTGTAGTTAATGAAACGGTAGCAGGTACAAACTATGTGGTCACACAGATTCTCGCGCTAAATTCTGGAGAAGCGGACGTATATTTAGTGGAGGATATTAACACAGCCTCTTTGTGCGTATTAAAGCTATATCGTAGGCGTGACGCCATCAAAGCTGAGGTGCTAACGTTACTCAAGTCAGTTCTCAGTCCTTACGTATCTCAGGTATTAGAAAATGGTGAGATCTCTGGTTTCCCATATGTTATCTTGCCATATTATTGTAATGGTAGTTTAGGAGCATGTATTGAGAATAATACGCATTTAGACATAGAAGATTTAAAAACTTTCATAATTCCATCGGTAATAGAAGGGCTAAAGGCTATCCATGAAGTAGGTATCATCCATAAAGATTTAAAACCTGCTAACTTAATGGTAGCAAATGAAGGTGATCATATTGTGCTCATAGACTTTGGCATTAGTTCCGTTACTAATGGCAACACTGTAGTCGTCACCCAAACGGGCAAATCTCCATTTTATAGTGCGCCAGAGACCAATACTGGGGTCTTTTTAGCCGAGTCTGATTATTATTCGTTAGGCATTAGTCTTTATGAGCTAGTAACTGGTTATACTCCGTTTCAGAATATTGAAGTAGCTAATTTGACTAGTTTTGCGCAACTGCAAAAGATCCCATATCCTGAAAGTTTTGATGAGGATCTTAAAGATTTAATAGATGGGCTCACGTATAAAGATCTCTCTAATCGTGGTGATCTTTCAAACCCTAATCGGCGTTGGGGCTATAACGAGGTAAAAAACTGGCTTAATGGGATCAAACAAGAAGTTCCTGGTCGAGTTACAAGTAGTAGCAACGTTAATAGCGGTGTTTCGGCGCGCGCGCAAACAAGTAGCCAGTTGCTTTATACATTTAACGAACATAAGTATCAAGGTAATGATGCTATTGTAAGAGCCATGCTCTCGGCATGGGAAGAAGGCAAGAAGGATGTATTTCGAGGCTACCTTACGCAATATTATCAGCTTACCGAGAGCGAGCGTGAATTAAAGTTATGCGAGAAAGCTGAACAAAGCTTTGAGAAGAATAATGCTGACCAAGATTTAATCTTTTTAGAACTCATGTATGGTTTAGTGCCAACAATAGAGGAGCTATATTGGCATGCTTTTAGCTTTAATAATTTACAAGATTTAGGGGAAAAGTTGGTCTCTGCCGTGGTAGATCTAAAAGGAACTCAAAAAGAGTTAATAGCTTTAGCCTCTGATGCTAAATTTTTAGCGGCCTTAGAGTTATACGCAAAGCACATGAGTAAAGGAGCGCAGGAAAATGCTGTTAAGTTAGTCCAAAATTTAGTTAAACAACAACAGGTTGAGCCATTAGAATCAAAGCTTCAAGCTTTACGTTTAGGCTATGCCTTATCTGGGCTAGAAAGATTTTCCATTGGTAACAAAATATTTAATAGCTGTTTGGAATTTAGCCAATTTTTAAAGGCAGCATATGATGATGATTTTAAGAGTTATATAGATTTCTTTAACAAGCATGATGATGAGATAAAAGCGCAACAGCAGCTATTTAATGGCAAGTCAAAACAAGAATTTTCGAGATATCTATGGACAGAGCTTAATATCTGTAAGATTGGTGAACATAGAACATTTTATTTTAAGGATTTTGCTAGTGCGCTCTTATACGCTGACGAATTGTGGCAAAACGATAAGCTAGATGAGTTTAATGACTTTAGGGAAAACAGTTTCGGCTACATTAAAGAACAGTGGCAGAGTGCAACTCCGGAAGTTAAAGCCCAAATAAAAATATATCATCAAAGAGTAAAATCCTGCTTTTGGTTTGATGAATATATTTTTAAGGATGTACCCGCGTTTTGTAAATTTATGCAAGGTCTCTGCAAATCCTTGCGCGATGATATGGTGAGGTTACATAAATTTGGCCTACAACGTGCGATTGAAAACCTTTCTCCTCTGCAAGTAAAGCTGATAGAAGATAGCCATATCGGCTTAAATGACCTTAAGGCAGCTCAGCAGAAATAAAGTTATGGCAAAGTTAAGTAACGAAATCAGGAATTTCGGTCACTAAGCGCGGACAAATACATTTAAAGGATAAATAAATGGCGGAAAAAACAGTCGTCAACAGTTTCTTAAACAAGCTAAAAACTTTCGTTAATAAGAGCAATAATCCTTCTACAGTAGTTAGGCTTGCCCCAAATGATATAATCGCTGGTAGTTCTTTACAAATACAAAGAATACTTTCATTGAACTCAGGGGAAGCGGACTTGTATTTGGTGAAAGACCTAAAAGAGGGCAAAGAACGGGTACTTAAGCTTTATCGGCGTCGCGATGCCATCAAGGCAGAAGTTATAGATAAACTAGTTACGTTAAATAATCCTAATGTCGCTAAAATATTAGCGACCGGCAAGATTCAAGAACTGCCTTATATTGTGATGCCTTATTACAGTAAGGGTAGTTTAGAGAAATACCTTGCTAAAGGTGTTAGATTTGCGGTAAATGATCTTAAGAATTTAATAGTTCCCTCAGTCATTGAAGGACTTAAAGCTATCCATGACCTTGACATCATTCATAAAGACTTAAAACCTGCGAACTTAATGATAGCAGATGAAGAAGATCATATAGTGCTCATCGATTTTGGCATTAGTTCCGTTACTAATGGCAACACTGTAGTCGTGACCCAAACGGGCAAATCTCCATTTTACAGTGCGCCAGAAACCAATACAGGGGTCTTTTTAGCCGAATCTGATTATTATTCGTTAGGCATTACTCTTTATGAGCTAGTAACTGGTTATACTCCGTTTCAAAATGTGGAAGTAGCTAATTTGGCAACTTTTGCACAACTGCAAAAGATTCAATACCCAGAAGACTTTGATGCGGATCTTAAAGATTTAATAGATGGATTAACGTATAAGGATCTCTCTAATCGTAATGACCTTGCTAACCCTAATCGGCGGTGGGGTTATAACGAGGTAAAAAACTGGCTTAATGGCATCAAACAAGCAGTTCCAGGGCGGGGGACAAGTGGCAGCAACACTAATAGCGATAGTGGTGTTTCAGCTCTCATGCAAAGAACTAGCCAATGGCCATTTACCTTTAATGGACAAAAGTATCAAGGTAATGAAGCTATTGCAAGAGCCATGCTCTCAGCTTGGGAAGATGGCAAGAAGGCCGTATTTCGCGGTAATCTCACAAAATATTATCAGCTTACAGAAAGCGAGCACGATTTAAAGTTATGCGATGTGGCTGAACAACAAGCGACAAACAATAATGCTGACCAGGAATTAATCTTTTTACAGCTCATGTATGGCTTAGCGCCAACAATAGAGGAACTATATTGGCATGGTTATAGCTTTAAGAATTTAGCAGATTTAGGGGAACAGCTAGTTAAGGCTGTAGTAGAACCAAAAGGATCACCTAAAGAGTTAATTGCTTTAGCCTCTGATGCTAAATTTTTTGCAGCCTTAGCGTTTTACGCGGAGCACATAAGTAAGGGAGCGCAGGGAGCTGCGGTCATATTAGTGCAAAATTTAGTTAAGCTGCAAGAGGCCAAACCGCTAGAAGCAGTGCGTCAAGCTCTACGCTTGGGCTATGCTTTATCAGGACTTGAAAGATTTACCATAGCTGGCAAAGTATTTAAAAATATAGTTGCTTTTAATATATTTTTAAAAGATTTATACGATACCAATACGCAACAGTATGCTGAATTTTGCTTTAAGAACGGGCAAGCGCTTATTGACCAACAGGAATTATTTACAGCAGAACAAGCGCAGGAGTTTAGTAAATATCTGCCACCAAACAAGTCATTATTGATTTTAGGCACTGAACCAAAAATGTATTTTAGAAATGTTCAAGAGTTAATTACGCTCTTAGATAAATGGTGGCAAGAAGACCGCATGTTTGAGCTTAATTCCTTTAACATTAATTGTCGAGTAGACATAAATAAATTGCTACCATCGTGTGCTCAAAATGATCGTTCGGCGCTGCAAGCAAGATTAGGAAAAATCGACTCCTGTCTGCGGGTTGATGAGTATCTATTTAAGGATCTAAATGCACTACGCGCCAAGATTGCTAAGTATTCTGGAATGGTTAGGAAGAGATTTTTTAGGGTGCACAAAAATGCACTAGCTGTGATCATAAAACAACAACCACGGCAACGGCAAAAGGAGCTATGTAAGGAGTGGGAAATAAGTGAGCTTTATTTACTTCTCACTGAAGCCGAAGAGGGAGCCTATATCAGCTTTGGGCGCTACTATAAAAACGATGATAAGACCGAAGAACCGCTCGAATGGCAGGTGCTAGCTATGGAAAAAGATCGAATGCTCATTATAACGCGTTATAGCATAGATTGTAAGCGGTATCATGAATCAAACGAAAATATTACTTGGCAAGACTGCACTTTACGCAAGTGGTTAAATAACGACTTTATCAATTCAGCTTTTAATGAGGAAGAACGAGACTTGATTTTAGAAGTAAAAAATCAGAATCATGATAATTCATATTACAATACTACAGGCGGTGAAGATACCTTAGATAAGATATTTTTATTAAGTATCGATGAGGTGCAGAAGTACTTTAAGGATGATGATGCGAGAAAGTGTCGACATACTCCATATGCAAAAATGAGAGGCGCTTATAGCGATCATGGTTTTTGTTGGTGGTGGCTGCGCTCGCCTGGCCGCTATCAGGGCAGCGCCGCGGATGTATGCGGCGGCGGCGTCGGCACGAACGGTTGCAACGTGAACTACGGCGGTATCGCCGTCCGTGCCGCTTTGTGGCTCAATCTTGCATCTTAAATCTACGCATCTTGCATCTCCACATGCGCAAGCATTGCTTGCGCAATCTCGGCCAGCGTAAGCTGGCCATCTCCAAATCCGGGCGGTAAGGCCCGGCGCAAAAAATTAAGGCAAAATACCAATGGCAATAAATACCAAGCAACAAGCAGAACTCATGGTGTTAACTAAATCTAAGGAGTTATGTTCGTATATCATGACCATTACTCACAAGTCACCAAAAGAATTTCGTTTTTCGTTAGTGAGTCGATTGCATAACTTGGCTTTAGGCGTAGTGGAAAATATAATCCGCGCGAATGAAATATTTATGGGTGCTAAAGAGCCAGCGCAAATAAAAGCGCGGGCGCAATATCAAAGAGATGCTCTGACCGATCTCATGGTGCTTTCATATATAGCGCAATTATCGATGGAACAAAAGTGCATTTTATTTAAACAATATGAACACATTTCTACGTTATCATGTGATTGCCTGCATCTTTTAAAAGCATGGATTAGTAGCGATAGTAGAAGAATTGGTATGCGTTAGCGGGAAGTATGTGTATAATATAACAGTGGTTGGATTGTAAGCATGTGTTTTTGTTGGTGGTGGCTGCGCTCGCCTGGCAACAATCAGAACAACGCCGCGAATGTAAACAACGGCGGCGTCAACACAAACGGTAACAACGTAAACAACGACAATAACGCCGTCCGTGCCGCCTTGCTTCATATTCCAGTATCAAAGCCAAAGTTGGTGAGACCGTGAGGAGCAAAGGAATCCAATCCATCTTCAAGTTCGAGCTTAAAGTTTGCTTGAGGAAAATACTGCCGGTCGTAAAGTATACGCATTATAAAGATGTTTATGCTTTTGTGGCTGTTAGCTCGACCGGACTCTATGTTAGAGGAATATGGCTAGATGCGTGTAGATAGAGCAGAACATTTTTCTAAACTCTATGATTTTACCAATTTATACCGTGCCCATTGTGCGGCGCGTAGATCTAAACGCAGCAAGCTTGAAACCGCAACCTTTGAAGCCAATTTAGGTAGCAATCTTAGCGATTTAGCGCGAGCAATACAAAACGGCACCTATGAGTTAAGTGGCTATTATAAGTTCGACGTATATGAACCTAAGAAAAGGGACATCCATGCTTTGCATTATAAAGACCGGGTTGTACAACACTGCCTCTGCGATGAAATCCTGGAACCGGTGTTAGAACCACGGTTAATTTATGATAACGCTGCATGCAGAAAGGGACGTGGTACTGCATTTTGTTATCAGCGGATCACCAAGTTCTTATGTGATTTTTATAAGCACCATGGAAACAAAGGTTATTTTTTACGTTGTGACATCAAACATTTTTTTGACTCTGTTGATCATGAAATTCTAAAACGCAAATTGGCCAAAGTTTTTGCTGATAGGAAGCTAGTATCTTTTTTATACGACATCATCGATAGCTACGAGACTACTCCTTGCCAGGGGATTCCCATGGGCAATCAAACGAGTCAGTGGTTTGCTATCTATTATTTAGATGAACTAGATCGAGTGATCAAGGAGAAGCTAGGCATAAAATATTATGTGAGATACATGGATGACATGCTCATTATCGGTCCTAGTAAAGAAAAATTAAGAGAGAACTTAGCATTTCTACGTTCGTATATAGCCTCTAACTTACATTTAAGCTTTAATGCCAAAACACAGATTTTTCCGATAAAAAATGGAGTGGATTTTTTAGGCTTTCATTTTTATTTAAGCGATACCGGGCGCGTAACGCGCCGAGTCATGCTTAGAACTAAGAGGAATTTTCGGCGGCGCATGAAAAAATGGACGCAGGCTTTTAAGCAGGGTGATATAAGCTTTGATAAAATAAAAGAGTCCTATAACAGTATTATCGCACATCTAAATCAAGGCCATACGCAACGGCTCGCGCGTCATATAAGTGCTCAATTTTGTTTTACTAAAGGTACAACCACAAAGTACAACTAAAGCTACAACCACTAAAGGTAAAATCAAGAGTATAACCAAAGGTAAAACCAAAATTACAGACCGAAATATAGAGCTGACTTAATAGAATCAGGCCTCGTTATAAATTGCGGCGTAAAACCCACACGCTTGCGTGTGGGATGAAAGCCGCTTTTTCTATGAAAAAACTATATTTCTACCACTTGACATTAGTATAAAACAAATATACAACCTAAATCTTAGGAAGATTGACTGTACTTCCTTGTCGTAAGACAGAAATTTACCGCTAATGTGGTCGTAGGACTCTTTGGTAATGAAAGTCCTGATTCAAACAGATTTACACTTGTAACTCCCAAGCCTGAAAATGGTGTACGATTACAAGCTACACTTGGTAATCAGAACCCCACGGGCTTGCCCGTGGGAGCAGTCAGGCGGATAATAACAATGCTAATATCGTCTTCTGAGCCATTGTTGCGGGCTTCTTGCGCGATTAATTGAGCTCTATGTTCATCTGTTATATCGGGCATACTCATGAGTTCTTCAAACTTATCTTCGCTAATAAATTCATGGACCCCATCGCTAGTTAAGATGAGAGTTTTAGGCATGCGATCTGCAGTTGCCACTTTATAGACTTGTAGCCAGGCAGCAAGTCCGGCTTTGCCTCCACCTAGACAGCTCGTGATTTCGCATTTATTACAATGTTCCGCATCCTCAGGGCGCACTTGGTCTAAGAGGAGCTGATAAGTAGTATGATCATGGGTTAGTTGCTTCATAAAGCAGCCATTTAGGGCGTACAACCTGGAGTTACCGACATTGACTGCCAGTACTTGTTGCGCATCGATTAGGGCTGCCACCAAAGTAGTAGCCATGCGTTCTTTACCGAGGTTGGAAACTTGGTTGGCTTCCTGGGTTGTCGCATCACCATTAAGACTAGTCGTAGCTAGTTCACTTGCGTACTTTATGAGTTCTTGGTTGATGGAGTTTACTATATCCTTGAGTTTTTGTTCGTTAGCAACACTTACCTTGGTTTTAAGTACTTCTGAGAGTCTATTCATCACAAAGCAAGAAGCTTCATGTCCGCCAGGATTGCCACCCACACCATCGGCCACCGCGATAAGAGCAGGGGAGGTAAGAGCAATGCTCCCAGTGTGGCCATTTATGATCTGGGGTTCCTCTTTGGAATTAAGTGGTAGAATGAGGGCGTGGTCTTCACATGCAGCTTTGCCACTGCCGATTTGCACGGTCCAAGACGCGGTAATATTCATATCTTTATATCCTTGTGCAGTTATAGCTTGGTACTAGTACAGATTAGTTCAGGTACAGCTTGCCGAGCATCATTATCAGCTGGGGCTTGGGGGTTAAGGTTATGCTCCGAGGTAGCATCAGAGTCTAGATCTTGTTTTAGCACGCCTTCTTTGATTTCATCGATGCTAATGAGGGCGTCACTAAGTAATTCTGCGTCAAAGAGGTACCTTGAGAGCGGATTTATTAAATAATTCTCCACTACATTCCCGATACCACGGCCACCATTATCAAGATTAGCTAAGGCGAGGCTTTGCAACTTGCTAAGCGCATTCTGGCTAAAGCTAATGGTAATGTTCTTATCGTGTTTCAGCGTAGCACAAATTTTATCGATCTGGGATTTGAGAATATCCTTGGCGGTATCTTCTCGGATAAAATCGTATACAATGATGTTTTCCCCGATGCGGTTGAGAATTTCAGGACGGTTCAGGGTAAATTTGAAGTAATCTTCAATGCCTTTACGGACCTTGCGACTCACTTCCTCATAATTATCATTAGGAGACACATTCTTGATGCGCCCGCCTTGGCCATCTGATACATAGATGCCTAGGTTACTAGTGAAGATTATGATACATTCGGAAAAATAAACCGTGTTCCCTTGGCCATCAGTCATGCGCCCATCTTCTAGAATCTGCAGGAATTTATCCATGATAGAAGGATGAGCCTTTTCTATTTCATCAAACAATAAGATAGAAAATGGTGAATTTTTTACTGCATTGGTAAGTTGGCCACCGGCTTCATAGCCTACATACCCAGGAGGGGCCCCGAGGAGGCGCTGGTCGCTATGCGCTTGGCTAAATTCACTCATGTCAAAGCGAATACAGCGACTTTCATCACCAAAGAGCTTTTGCGCTAAAGTTTTAGCGGTCTCGGTTTTACCAGTACCAGTAGGGCCTGCAAAAAACAGCACCCCTTTAGGTTTGGTGTGTGATGAATGCTGTAGGCTATTCATGCCGGTCATAGCGCGTTTTATCACATCGATGGTTTTAACCAGAGCAAAATCCTGACCTTTAACGCGTTTCTGAAAATCTGCTTGGCAATTTTTTATATCTTCATACTTTAAACTTTCCCATGGATTTTCACTAACGCCATAGCGATATAGGTCGATGACTCGACATATTTGGTTGATGTGGTATTTCTGGGTTCGACAGAGAATGAGGAGGCTATTTAGGGCCGTATAGGAAAATCCTTCCGTCATGCCGGTGAACTTTTGTTGTAACTTTTTAAGTTCCGCCTGGCCATCAGCACTACTATAGGTTGGTAATTCTTCCTCATAGATTTTTTTATCAAAAAACGACCTAAATTGACTCTTCACAAAGGCTAAGCGTTCTTCAGTCGATGGGGGCAGGAGATTGATGCTTTTAGCCAGTGGATTATTTAAAAAGAGCCAACTTGGCAGGTCATTTAGTTTATTTACGATTAGGACCAGGGTGTTTTTTAATGAATTAGGGCGGGCGCTGACGCTATCTGACAAGGCGGAAGGGGCGTTCGCGCACTCTAAAGTAGTTTGCTGTAATTTAGTAAAACTTAGGACTTCATCGGGTTGCATGACGTTAGGGGCTACGATATACCTAGACACGAAATCCATGATTATTACCGTGGAGGCGCGATTTTGGGTGAGCGCGGTATTTATGATCTCTGGGGCATCTGCGCCACGTCCATTAAAAGCCGATGGAATGCGGTTGTTAACCGTTTCCCTATTTACTAAATTAGCGAATGCATTGATTTCAGTGTTTTCACCACTAACTTCCTCGTAAAAGCCTTTAATATGATTATAAAAGATGACATGATGATAGCCTAAGCTTTTATAGAAGGCATGGAGATAGGTATTGAGATCTGCTATTTCCCCTTCATCGAGCCATTCACATGCCTCAGGATAGATATACTTATCCATGATGTCACCTTCAAGGATAATAAGGGGCTTTATTTTATTGAAGATTTCAAGTTCGCGGTGCCATTTAGGTTTAAAGCTAGTTGAAGATTCTTTATTATTGCTACTCATGTGGTTGTTCCTATAGTTGAGTGTGCCTCATTAAGTTACTAATGTATGCTATGGGTTAGGAAGTTTGTTTATCCGGATTTACCATCTTAGTAGAAGAAATTCCTTTGGCGGCCAAATGTTCTTTGAGCTCTGCTTTATATTGCGGGCGATGAATACCTAAAGAGATAAAACCGGTAGAGGTTCTAAAGTTTTGGATAGCGTTGGTTCCGGTTGTGAGATAATGCTCATAGTATTCTGCTAATGTTGTCCTTAAAATATGAATCCTTTGGTTATCGGAACCACGTAAAAAGGCGTTGTTATTGCGTTCCATTTGATAGCGTCCATCGATTAAAACGGCAATGGAGTTGAGAATATCTTGATAGCCTAGGGCCTTTAGTTCTTCGATGGTGTAGCCAGAATACACTAAGATATCTTTGCTAATAGCGTTCAGCATTGGCAGAATGTCCCTTAAGGCCTCAGGTTGTAAAAATGGTTCTCCTCCTGTAATAGTAAAGCCATGAACCTCTCTACTTGAGGTGATACTATCTAATAGAGTGCGAAAATTGCAAGCTGAGATTTGATGCTTAGGTTGCTGGGTCCAGAGCTCTGGATTACTGCAACCTTGGCACCCATGCTGACACCCTGAAAACCAAATGCCAATGCGATCACCTGGCCCTAAGACGCGGACAGGATATAGGAGCTGAGCAATATACATAAATCCTCTTTAGGTAAGAACTTGGTAGGGCGCTGTTATTTTTCAGACGGTCCCGCTCCAAGCTAATTAACTTTGTCGGCAATTTTACCTCGACTTGCAATTTTAGCTCGCTTGCAATGTCACCTTAGGTTGCGATGTTATTTGGGCTTGCAATGTTAGCTAAATTTATTTGGGTATCTAACAATGAAGCATCCAGTTTTAGATTGCTGCCAGTTGTCATCCCATTTGCCTCCAAGGGAGATTTTATCACCATCGGTCAGGGGGCTGGTTTCATAAGGATTGAGACGCTTATTGTTTATATAACTACCATTGGCCTTGCCTAAATCCTTAAGAGCTAATCTGCTACCAAGTATGATAAGTTGGGCATGCTCCCGGCTGGTATATGTTCGTGATTCCAGAAAAGCTGCGAGCGTATGCTCCCGGCCCAGAATTATTACTGGCGTTTGTGTCGTTACCTGGTAAATTGGGTTAGAGCTTGGATCTACGAGAGTCGCAATATGTTCTTCATTCTCACAGCTCCCGCAAGCAGAGATATGATTGTTAGCACATGAGTTTACAGTGCTGGCTCGGTCATTTGGGTAATCGCTATTACGATTAACTTGACTAGTTGGACCTGCTGTATCTGCTACTGTGCGACGCACTTTTTTGATATTGAAATGGCATTTGCTACAAAATAGGGCGGTAATACCATTATGAGTGCCACATTCTGGGCAGATTTTTACGGGCTTGGGGCCCTTCATATCGGCGCCAGGTTGATCTGCCGCAGGTTGCGAATCGCTATGGGGTTGTTGGCCTCTCGCAGAGGTATCAACGCCAGCGTGGTCTGAACTTGTTTCATGATCCGTAGCTGACGCGGCGTCATTTTGAACCTCTTGGAGCTTTTTTTGGTAAAGCTCTTCTGACATGGCCTTAACGCCACTAAGATCTGCACCACAATGTTCGCACTCTACGCAAGTGGTTGTATTTTGGTGACCACAGTTAGGACAAACCCTAATTCGTGCCATTTGTTATGCTCCTTTACTAATCCAGCGTTTTTTGATTGAGAGTTTGAGAGGAGGTACTCTTGGTTTTATTACTAGTGCCAAGGATTTCGTCATACGCTTCGTTTGGTAGATCAAAGTCATTAATGTTAAATATCTGTGCGTATTCAACTTCTGGTGGCAATTCGTAGTTAGTGCTTAGTTTAACGCCTTTTTTTAAGAGCCGGGCTTTTAGTTCTTGGTACTTAGGACAAAATTCTTCCATATCTGCTTTAAGGGCGATGGCTTCTCTCGCATCTGGTTCTCTATCTGTTTCATCCAGGCCTCCAAGTTCCATGCAGATATCGCCTTCGGTGTCAATGGTGACACTGATGGCAGTACCTTGGTTGAACTTATAAAGTTTATGAGAAATGATGCCGTCATTATCAAGAGGAGCTCGACCTATGAGGTTATAGCCCATTTCAACCATAACTTCATCGATGGATTGACGAATGTAACTTTCGCAAAGCCTATGGGCAGAAAGTTCTCGCATACGTACAATTTCACTTTGCATGAATAGGCAGGACTCCTCTGCTAAAGGAAAGTTTTTTACCGGAAGGTTTAATTCTTGGCATAGAGTTTCATATTCTATTTTAACTTCATTTTGCCGTTGTAATAGTTCCTGGTCCTTTTGGTTAGCTTCTTCTATGTGTTTGATTTTAGGTTCTAGATCGATCACTAACAGATCTTTTAAGAAATGTAGATCTTTACCGCTATGGGTCATAATCTTTTGGCGTAGTTCTTCTAACTCTGCTGCGGTATTTGTACGCACAAGGTTAGTAGCTAAGTCTGCTAATCTATCCATAATTTGATTAAACAGCTTGGTTTTTTCTTGTTCTTCAAGTTGCTGTTGCTGGATTATTTTAGCGGCTTCTTCGGCTTCACGCTTGCAACGCAATTGTTGCTCTTGCTCTTTTTTGAGGCGCGCATTTTCATCTTGTTGTCTTACTAGGGCAGATAACTCGCTGATATTTTGACTGAGCTTATTGCAATACGTTTTAGTAAGTTCTTGACGCAAGTTATCAAGTTGTTCTAGGTCTGGAATCTGTTTATTGAGATTGGTTAAATTGTTGGCAGCCTGATTTAGTGCCGATTCATCCTCAGACGAGGTGATAGCCATGATCTTTTGGCTATCTTGGCTCACTTTTGATAAAGTTTGTAAAATTTGTTTAAGAAGTTGTGGTACAGCTTCATCATAGGTACCATATAGGGCCTGCAGTTCTTCAGCCTTTTTAGTGCCAAAAGTGAGAGCGCTGACGTTTTCATAAATCTTCTTTTTGATGAGATTCCTGGCGGCTTCAACTCTGCGTCTGCGTGCTTCTTCCTCGCGTTGTCTTCTTAATTCCTCTTGTCTGGCGGCTTCAATCCTTCTGCGTCGTTCTTCTTCCTGTCTTCTTCTTATTTCTGCTTGTCGCGCCCGTTCAAGGTACAGACTATTGTCCTTTGGTCCACTCATTTCTATTCTATATTTACCTATATTTTTTACCTATATTATTTACTTTGGCTAATATAGGTAGGGGAAAACTTATCTGGTTCAGTCCTGATTTGTTAATCCAGAACGTACTTTGGTTTATCCATAACAGTTTTTGTTTATTTCAAACTGTTCTTTTGCTTTGTCGTGTTTTGTCGAGAACAGTTTTTATAAAACGATAAAACCAAAAACAAAACTCAGACTCTCTGATGTGTTCGGTATCTTGATGATGCAATTTTCAAGTTTAAACCGGATATGTAAGTAAGGGGTTAGAGTCATCGTCTAATCGCTTATGCTATACCAATTTTCTATTGTATAGTGATTTTATAAAAATTAGATAGAGCATATTCACATAACTTTGCTAATCCTAACAAAATTCCATATGCGGTATAAGTCAAGCTAGTTTCGACAAAAAAATTACTAAATACCACACTTGGCAGTTTAAGCCGCATCGTTAATGTGGTTAACGTCGTTTCCTTTGTATTCTTGGTTCTTTATTTGGCTAGCTATCTTGTCTCGTTTAGCTCTGAAGTTC
>ERZ1026876.1126-NODE-1126-length-13978-cov-6.349350_pt1 | contig 13978 bp, 4 predicted proteins | sample MGYA00380168_ERZ1026876 | MGnify/ENA primary metagenome ERZ1026876 (study PRJEB33269, sample SAMEA4719804) | human gut metagenome | biome: human-associated habitat; feature: organic feature; material: feces | place: Cameroon | collected 2013-10 ... | reverse complement strand
CGCTTTTGCAGGATGAGTATATTGTTCTTGAGGCCGCCGATGGTAAAGAGGGATTGTCCGTAGCTATAAAAGAGGTACCTGACCTGGTAATCTGCGATGTGATGATGCCTGTTATGGACGGATTGGAGTTTACCGAACAGTTGAAGACGAATACGGCAACCTCTCATATCCCAGTTATTATGCTCACGGCGAAAAACCTGGAGGAGCATCGCGCAGAGGGGTATGAGCATGGAGCCGATTCCTATATTACCAAACCATTCCACAGCAAGGTGCTTCTCGCCCGTATCGAGAATCTCTTGCGACAGCGTCTGCTTCTGAAACATCTTTATCAGGGTTCGCAGGAGGCAGAGAAGGAGATTTCTGAGTCTCATCTGGAAGACCGTGACAAGCAGTTCCTCAAACAGCTTCAAGCCATTATCCAGCAGAACCTTTCTGATAGCGAGTTTGGTGTCGAGGATATGGGGCAGCAGATTGGCTTAAGCCGTGTGCAGCTTTATCGTAAGGTTAAGGCGATGACAGGCTCTTCTGTTGTCGACTTGCTCCGTAAGGCCCGCCTTGCCAAGGCTAAGCGTTTGCTCGAAACCCGTAGCATGAGTGTATCAGAAGTTGCCTATGAAGTAGGTTTCTCTGCACCATCTTACTTCACAAAATGTTTCAAGGAAGAGTATGGAATGTTACCTGGTGATGTAGGTAATGTAGTGAAATAGAGAGAAATACGCTATGCCTGATGTGTAGAATCTGTGAATTTATGGATAAAAATCGTTCATTTCATAACACAAAATGTACATTGTATCATTTTTGTCACTATTTGAACGATAATTGTACCTGGGTTTCGCTGAAACTTACTACCTTTGCACCAGAGTTTAGAAGTTTATAAATTGTTTCATGCAGAAGTAGTTGCATTTTCATAGGTTTATGTTTTAAGGTTATAGGATTGAGTATTCATTAAGGTAAGTAGTTTTCTTTAAGGTTAAAAGTTTTGTTTTGGGAAATAACTAGTAATGAGAGAAAGCAGCTGTAGACGGGATGTCTGACAGCTGCTTTTCGCGTATTATGGTTCCAGTTCTTTGTATTCGGGTTTGAAACTGCTGTTCTCCTTATCTTGCTTTCTGGCTTCTTCTGATGAGGCATTGCTTACGGACAGACCAAGCAGGCGGATGGGATGAGCCGAGGAGTAATCTACCTGTTTCAGCAGCCGTTTGGCAAGAGGTAGAATATCATCCTTCTTTTTCAGAACCTTTTCTTGCGAGATGCTTCTTGTTATCTGGGTAAAATCGGCAAACTTCACCTTCAGCGTCAGGGTTCTTCCTTCGAAACCGCTTTTGGCGATGCGCTCCAGCAGTTCGAGTACAGTATGGTACAGTTCGATAATCACAGCCGTTTTTAGATAGATATCTTCCAGGAAAGTCTGTTCGCAGCCTACCGATTTCCGTTCCCGGTAGGTGATGACAGGTCGTTCATCTATCCCCCTTGCGAAATCATAGAAGATGTGTCCGGCTTTTCCGAACACTTCTACCAGATGTTCCTCAGATACTTTCCTCAGGTCAGCTCCGTTGAAGATACCCATGAAATGCATCTTTTGCAGTGTTTTCTTGCCTACGCCCCAGAAATCCTCTACAGGAAGCTGGGCGATGAAATCGAGCGCCTTGTCGGGATGAATGGTGCAGATGCCGTCTGGCTTCCGGTAATCGGATGCCACCTTGGCGAGAAACTTGCAGTAGCTGATGCCTGCCGAGGCGGTGAGTCCGGTTGCCTCCTTGATACGGGTTTTGATTTCTTTGGCGATATCCACCGCCAGTTCTATCCCTTTCTTATTCTGTGTTACATCAAGAAAGGCTTCATCTATGGAGATGGGTTCGATGAAATCGGTATATTCCTGGAATATCTGATGTATCTGATGGGATATTTTAGCATAATAATCATGCCGGCAGGGCACGATGATGAGATTAGGGCAGCGCTGCTTGGCTTGAGCGATGGATTGCGCCGAGTGAACGCCATACTTCCTTGCCTCATAGCTGGCTGTAGAAACCACACCACGTGGTCCGTCGAAGCCAACCGCTACCGGTTTGCCCCGAAGTTCCGGATTGTCTCTTTGTTCTACGGCAGCAAAGAAGGCATCCATGTCGATATGTATGATCTTTCGCTCAGTCATTGTTATGCAAACTGGCAATATAATGCGTAGTTTGGCATGAATTCATTCTCTATGTGTTTATATTTCATTTACTTCGTCAATTCTCGCCAGTTCCCATCCCTTGAACTGCATGATAATCTTATGGAGTGTCGTGCCTTGGCGTAATGCCTCCACTCTTGGTGCTTTGGCATATCGCTTGATTTGTTCCTCGGCATCAAGCCATTGCTTCGCTCCCTTGGTCATCTTGCCATCTTCTGTTAGAGTATCGAATTCTTTCTTAGACAATACCTTTAGCTCGATGATATAACTATGCTTCGTAGGGTAGTGGGTCAAGTTTGGCAGGAGGAAGAAATCGCAATAACCATGGTTCAATTCCAACTCTGGGGCAGTATAGTAATAATTGTTGAGGCTGAAGTATGCCATGAAGAAGCCTTGCAAGTTGCGCTCTGCCTCGATGCCATCCCTAACAGATGATACTTCGGCGTATGCTTTTGCCATATACTCCAGGCATTCCTTCCACTTGCCCTCAAAAGCCATATAGGTAAACATGGTCTTGAGGTTGGAGGTATTGATGTATTTCTCCTCTTGATACTGCTCCAACAGATAATTATAATATTGTTTGCGTACATTATTATTAGGAATGCCCAAAATCAGTTGATCTCCAAAAGTATCCTTGATGGTCAACATACCATAGTAGAACAACAAACTGATGAATATCTCAGGATTTGTCAATGCCTTTGCCGGGAATGATTCCTCGATGTTTCCTACAATTTCTCCTTTTTCCGCAATGGTCATGATGACTCCCTTTCGGTCTCCGTCCAGCTTGTCGAGCTGGAGGAGCTTCTTCATCTTGTTGTAGTCGGTCTTGGTGTTAGGGTCAATCATCTGGCGTGGAGCTTCCCCAGTCTCCATATAGTTGCGGAGATAGTATAGTACCATGTCGCAGTTGAATACCTTGCTTTGGGTTCTCAATGCGTCCTCTGAAAAACAATAGTTGTCGTACCAAGGTTTCATGTCCTCAATAATAACTTCTACATCTGTATCGGCTGGTAAGTCGCCTGAATTCTTGTAGTAAGTGAACAGGTCTCTCACATCTTCTGTGGAGAAACCAAGCATCTGGTTGAAAGGCGCCTTGGTAGAGATATGCCAGCCGATGTTGAAACCGCTGGTCAAGTCATCGAGCGTTACAGGGCTTACACCTGTCATGAAGATACGGGCAAACATGCCCTTGAACACCTTGAAAATCTCACGATAGAAGCCGCTGGCATGGGTCAATGCCCAATACACATCTTCCCCGTGCTCGTTGAGCACCACGTTGGTGAAGTTGTCGTATTCGTCCACGATGAGGAATAGTTGATAACCATTCTTCTGAGCCTCCATTGCGAGGGCGTTCAATTTGCCCGAAGCATAGTTGATGCCTTTTATCTTGGCGATAGCCTCTGGGGTATAGTAGTCCTTGTAAAGGGTATCTACAAAGAAATCCACGCACTGACCGCAATAGTCATTGAATCGGTCTTCCAATAGCTTGATGCCGCCTCCTATCTTCGAGAAGTCAAGGTATAGTACTTGGTACTTGCCCTGCTGTGGGGTAGGATGGGAGCCAATCCAAAGGTTGCCAAAAAGTTCTTGGAACCTTTCTGTCATGCTGATGTCGTAATAAGCACGCATCATGCTTATCAGCAAACTCTTGCCGAATCTTCGAGGACGTATAAAGAAGAGAGCGTCTGCCTCTTTTTCCAGCAAAGGCAGATACATAGTCTTATCGACATAATATTGGTTTCGCTCGATAATATCGACGAAATTAGATACTCCGTATGGTACTCTTTTAGATTGTTCCATGATGAATGATTCCTTTCTTTCTTATTCTTTCTGCAAAGATAATGGAAATATTTGATATATGTGCCATTTTGGTGAAAAAAATGTTTTGAATCATTGCAGAAGCCTCCATGCTTTTCGTTATCCTCTATTGCTTATGTTGGACGAATTCTTGTGTCTGATGCAATGTTTTTTTTAATGCTGTTATAAATCAACAGCTCGCAAGTCCGTTAGGCGTTCCTGCGTATCTCCCTAACGCCTAGCGGACTTGCAAACCAGTATTACGGACTTATACCACAGCACCTTCTGTTAGGGCGTGTGGAGCTTACTTGCGAAAGTTCAGTAAAAAATAGTAGAGAAGAAGAAAAGTATTAGTTAAACCGCAGAAAAGTGTGAAATTCCGTTCATGTAATAGCAATTATGTTACAATGAACGGAATTTTTTATTCGATGAAATGATTTTTTAAGCCGCTGTTCAGACCTTTATGTATTTTTGCAGCAGAAATCAAAACATTAACGCTAACAAATTAAACATTTAAAGTATGAACAACTTATTAAATGGAAAGAGCGCAGCCATGATGCTTGCACTTTCATTGGTAAATGTTACAGCAGCTTTTGCACAGGATGATAATTCAAGTGCTAAGGAAGAGGGTAATCGTAATGTGATGCTCAATGCAGCCAGTGCGAATGGTCCTCGTGAGATTCAGATAGGTTTGCCTTCTGCCGATGTCAACGTTTTGGAGAATGGCTTGCCTGTTACTTACGCAACCAATCCTCATTCTGTGAATACCATCTGGCGTGGCGATGCAAGTTTGAGCCATCAGGGATTGCTCAAGATTGCAGAAACTGCCATCACTACTGGTAACATTGGTTATGCCGTGAACTCTTTCACCCAGAAGGGGCAGAAAGGATTCAATGGTACGCTGAATTATAAGAGCAATCATTTCGGATTGCAGGAATTCTCTTTGAATATGAATGGTGATTTGGGAAAGGACTGGTACTACAGCTTTAATATGTATCAGGATTTCGACCCGGGAACCTTTAAGATTAAGTCAACTCCTTATCAGGACCGTACTCAGATTTACAAGGCGCTCCTCACCAAGAAGTATAACGGCAACCGTGGTGAATTTACCGCTATGTATAAGTATGCCAACAGTCATAATGTATATAACTATGCCACCCAGAGTGCTCCATTCATTTATGTAGGTGATGGAAGCGTGAAGGAGTATGGCAACTTCAAGCTCGGAACCACCTCTTATCTTCCTGTAGATGATGATATGACCTATCGTGATATGCGTACTGGTGAGTTGAAGCAGACTTCTCTCTATGATGCCTGTCTGAACAAGACAAGCGAGGTAACCCTGATGAACAACTACCGTTTTGACAACGGTTTGAACTGGAAGGCTACCTTGAAGTACGATCACTCACGTGGTGCGATGGTTTACCAGTCACCAATGTCTATCATCGATTTGAAGAACGAGGCTAACAAGGGCGTATATAATTATATGTATCGTGATATCGATGGTGCTGTCAAGGCTTACAATGGTCAGTATGTTCAGACCCGTATGTCCTGTCTCAATGCCGGTAAGATTGATGAGGCTCTTTTCACCACCGAGCTCAGCAAGAAATTCAGTACTTCCACCTTCCGTCTTGGCGTGAATGAGTGGTTCTACCATATCGATTATTGCTCAAATACAACCATGTATGACCAGAGTGTTCCTGCAGATGGCAATTATGCCTTGCGAGTTTGGGATGCCAAGCGCACCGGCTATTTCTATGATTTCAACAAGAACGCCTCTGAGTATTATAAGGGAAGCGAAAACAAGCTGGCTCTCTACTTCACTCACGATTGGGATGTCACCAATAAGTTGAACCTCTACTATGGTGCCCGTCTGGAGTGGCAGAAGCTGAAGGGTGAAAACGCAGCAGTGAAGAATGCAAAGGGTGAATTCGTAGGCCGTTTTGCCGATTACAATCTCGGTGCTACGGCAGCAGATGGAACCAAGATTGCTCCGGCAGACTTGAGTTACAACTGGTTGAACTACGATTTCTCTGTAGCTGCAACTTATAAGTTGACCGACAACTTCGGCTTCACTGGCGATTTCACTTACATCGTTCAGCATCCTAAGTTCGAGGCTTTTGCCCCAGCTACATTGCCAAATACGGATAAGATTTCTGTGCCACTCGGTCGTGCAGGTATCTACTACAATAACTCATGGTTGAGTTTGACATCATTGTTCTCTTACATCTCAAAGACCAACAACAACTCAACTCTGAATTTGCAGCATGGCAGTGAGATCAAGGCAGCTCCTTTGACTTACGATATCCAGACATGGGGATGGACAACCGACGCTGTGGCTCATCCATTCAAGGGATTCGATTTCCACTTCCTCTTCACTTATCAGAAGCCAACTTACAAGAAGTATGAAACCAGCATCACCTTCAGCGATGGCTATGTTGGCAACATCAATGCCACAGGCAATATCGTAGCAGAGATTCCTCAGATTCTCATCGAGTTGGACCCAAGCTACATGATTACCAAGGATATCAAGCTTTGGACCAGTTTCCGTTACTTCAGCAAGACCTACGCCAACATCAACGAGGCCTACTACTTCAATGGTCACTGGGAGACTTTCGGAGGTTTGAACTGGCAGGCAACCAAGCGTCTGGCTCTCGGCTGCACCGTAGTCAACTTCCTCAACCAGACTGGTGCCAAGGGTAGTATCGCAGGTGCCGAGCTGATTACCAAGGATGAGGCAAAGGGAATCAAGAATCAGATTATGACGGGTAGTTATCTCCGTCCATTCACGGTTGAATTCACAGCTTCGCTGAAGTTCTAATTAGTTCAAACATAATAAGATAAGGCAGTACTATATTGTATAGTGCTGCCTTTTTCTTGTTTGGATTTTGAACTTTGGAGAAAACGCTGTTTTCCATAATAAAATAGGTGAAAAGAGTGTTTTTATCAGTCATGATTAATAAAATAGAGGAGTTTTAGTGTTTGTCTTCCTAAAAACGTCCGTAAAAGAAAAGTTTTAGGAATTAATTCCTAAAACTTTTCTTTTACGGACGTTTTTAGGAAGACAAACACTAAAACTCCTCTATTTTATTAATCATGACTGATAAAAACACTCTTTTCACCTATTTTATTATGGAAAACAGCGTTTTCTCCAAAGTTCAAAATCCAAACAAGAAAAAGGCAGCACTATACAATATAGTACTGCCTTATCTTATTATGTTTGAACTAATTAGAACTTCAGCGAAGCTGTGAATTCAACCGTGAATGGACGGAGATAACTACCCGTCATAATCTGATTCTTGATTCCCTTTGCCTCATCCTTGGTAATCAGCTCGGCACCTGCGATACTACCCTTGGCACCAGTCTGGTTGAGGAAGTTGACTACGGTGCAGCCGAGAGCCAGACGCTTGGTTGCCTGCCAGTTCAAACCTCCGAAAGTCTCCCAGTGACCATTGAAGTAGTAGGCCTCGTTGATGTTGGCGTAGGTCTTGCTGAAGTAACGGAAACTGGTCCAAAGCTTGATATCCTTGGTAATCATGTAGCTTGGGTCCAACTCGATGAGAATCTGAGGAATCTCTGCTACGATATTGCCTGTGGCATTGATGTTGCCAACATAGCCATCGCTGAAGGTGATGCTGGTTTCATACTTCTTGTAAGTTGGCTTCTGATAAGTGAAGAGGAAGTGGAAATCGAATCCCTTGAATGGATGAGCCACAGCGTCGGTTGTCCATCCCCATGTCTGGATATCGTAAGTCAAAGGAGCTGCCTTGATCTCACTGCCATGCTGCAAATTCAGAGTTGAGTTGTTGTTGGTCTTTGAGATGTAAGAGAACAATGATGTCAAACTCAACCATGAGTTATTGTAGTAGATACCTGCACGACCGAGTGGCACAGAAATCTTATCCGTATTTGGCAATGTAGCTGGGGCAAAAGCCTCGAACTTAGGATGCTGAACGATGTAAGTGAAATCGCCAGTGAAGCCGAAGTTGTCGGTCAACTTATAAGTTGCAGCTACAGAGAAATCGTAGTTCAACCAGTTGTAACTCAAGTCTGCCGGAGCAATCTTGGTTCCATCTGCTGCCGTAGCACCGAGATTGTAATCGGCAAAACGGCCTACGAATTCACCCTTTGCATTCTTCACTGCTGCGTTTTCACCCTTCAGCTTCTGCCACTCCAGACGGGCACCATAGTAGAGGTTCAACTTATTGGTGACATCCCAATCGTGAGTGAAGTAGAGAGCCAGCTTGTTTTCGCTTCCCTTATAATACTCAGAGGCGTTCTTGTTGAAATCATAGAAATAGCCGGTGCGCTTGGCATCCCAAACTCGCAAGGCATAATTGCCATCTGCAGGAACACTCTGGTCATACATGGTTGTATTTGAGCAATAATCGATATGGTAGAACCACTCATTCACGCCAAGACGGAAGGTGGAAGTACTGAATTTCTTGCTGAGCTCGGTGGTGAAAAGAGCCTCATCAATCTTACCGGCATTGAGACAGGACATACGGGTCTGAACATACTGACCATTGTAAGCCTTGACAGCACCATCGATATCACGATACATATAATTATATACGCCCTTGTTAGCCTCGTTCTTCAAATCGATGATAGACATTGGTGACTGGTAAACCATCGCACCACGTGAGTGATCGTACTTCAAGGTAGCCTTCCAGTTCAAACCGTTGTCAAAACGGTAGTTGTTCATCAGGGTTACCTCGCTTGTCTTGTTCAGACAGGCATCATAGAGAGAAGTCTGCTTCAACTCACCAGTACGCATATCACGATAGGTCATATCATCATCTACAGGAAGATAAGAGGTGGTTCCGAGCTTGAAGTTGCCATACTCCTTCACGCTTCCATCACCTACATAAATGAATGGAGCACTCTGGGTGGCATAGTTATATACATTATGACTGTTGGCATACTTATACATAGCGGTAAATTCACCACGGTTGCCGTTATACTTCTTGGTGAGGAGCGCCTTGTAAATCTGAGTACGGTCCTGATAAGGAGTTGACTTAATCTTAAAGGTTCCCGGGTCGAAATCCTGATACATATTAAAGCTGTAGTACCAGTCCTTTCCCAAATCACCATTCATATTCAAAGAGAATTCCTGCAATCCGAAATGATTGCTCTTATAATTCAGCGTACCATTGAATCCTTTCTGCCCCTTCTGGGTGAAAGAGTTCACGGCATAACCAATGTTACCAGTAGTGATGGCAGTTTCTGCAATCTTGAGCAATCCCTGATGGCTCAAACTTGCATCGCCACGCCAGATGGTATTCACAGAATGAGGATTGGTTGCGTAAGTAACAGGCAAGCCATTCTCCAAAACGTTGACATCGGCAGAAGGCAAACCTATCTGAATCTCACGAGGACCATTCGCACTGGCTGCATTGAGCATCACATTACGATTACCCTCTTCCTTAGCACTTGAATTATCATCCTGTGCAAAAGCTGCTGTAACATTTACCAATGAAAGTGCAAGCATCATGGCTGCGCTCTTTCCATTTAATAAGTTGTTCATACTTTAAATGTTTAATTTGTTAGCGTTAATGTTTTGATTTCTGCTGCAAAAATACATAAAGGTCTGAACAGCGGCTTAAAAAATCATTTCATCGAATAAAAAATTCCGTTCATTGTAACATAATTGCTATTACATGAACGGAATTTCACACTTTTCTGCGGTTTAACTAATACTTTTCTTCTTCTCTACTATTTTTTACTGAACTTTCGCAAGTAAGCTCCACACGCCCTAACAGAAGGTGCTGTGGTATAAGTCCGTAATACTGGTTTGCAAGTCCGCTAGGCGTTAGGGAGATACGCAGGAACGCCTAACGGACTTGCGAGCTGTTGATTTATAACAGCATTAAAAAAAACATTGCATCAGACACAAGAATTCGTCCAACATAAGCAATAGAGGATAACGAAAAGCATGGAGGCTTCTGCAATGATTCAAAACATTTTTTTCACCAAAATGGCACATATATCAAATATTTCCATTATCTTTGCAGAAAGAATAAGAAAGAAAGGAATCATTCATCATGGAACAATCTAAAAGAGTACCATACGGAGTATCTAATTTCGTCGATATTATCGAGCGAAACCAATATTATGTCGATAAGACTATGTATCTGCCTTTGCTGGAAAAAGAGGCAGACGCTCTCTTCTTTATACGTCCTCGAAGATTCGGCAAGAGTTTGCTGATAAGCATGATGCGTGCTTATTACGACATCAGCATGACAGAAAGGTTCCAAGAACTTTTTGGCAACCTTTGGATTGGCTCCCATCCTACCCCACAGCAGGGCAAGTACCAAGTACTATACCTTGACTTCTCGAAGATAGGAGGCGGCATCAAGCTATTGGAAGACCGATTCAATGACTATTGCGGTCAGTGCGTGGATTTCTTTGTAGATACCCTTTACAAGGACTACTATACCCCAGAGGCTATCGCCAAGATAAAAGGCATCAACTATGCTTCGGGCAAATTGAACGCCCTCGCAATGGAGGCTCAGAAGAATGGTTATCAACTATTCCTCATCGTGGACGAATACGACAACTTCACCAACGTGGTGCTCAACGAGCACGGGGAAGATGTGTATTGGGCATTGACCCATGCCAGCGGCTTCTATCGTGAGATTTTCAAGGTGTTCAAGGGCATGTTTGCCCGTATCTTCATGACAGGTGTAAGCCCTGTAACGCTCGATGACTTGACCAGCGGTTTCAACATCGGCTGGCATATCTCTACCAAGGCGCCTTTCAACCAGATGCTTGGTTTCTCCACAGAAGATGTGAGAGACCTGTTCACTTACTACAAGAATTCAGGCGACTTACCAGCCGATACAGATGTAGAAGTTATTATTGAGGACATGAAACCTTGGTACGACAACTATTGTTTTTCAGAGGACGCATTGAGAACCCAAAGCAAGGTATTCAACTGCGACATGGTACTATACTATCTCCGCAACTATATGGAGACTGGGGAAGCTCCACGCCAGATGATTGACCCTAACACCAAGACCGACTACAACAAGATGAAGAAGCTCCTCCAGCTCGACAAGCTGGACGGAGACCGAAAGGGAGTCATCATGACCATTGCGGAAAAAGGAGAAATTGTAGGAAACATCGAGGAATCATTCCCGGCAAAGGCATTGACAAATCCTGAGATATTCATCAGTTTGTTGTTCTACTATGGTATGTTGACCATCAAGGATACTTTTGGAGATCAACTGATTTTGGGCATTCCTAATAATAATGTACGCAAACAATATTATAATTATCTGTTGGAGCAGTATCAAGAGGAGAAATACATCAATACCTCCAACCTCAAGACCATGTTTACCTATATGGCTTTTGAGGGCAAGTGGAAGGAATGCCTGGAGTATATGGCAAAAGCATACGCCGAAGTATCATCTGTTAGGGATGGCATCGAGGCAGAGCGCAACTTGCAAGGCTTCTTCATGGCATACTTCAGCCTCAACAATTATTACTATACTGCCCCAGAGTTGGAATTGAACCATGGTTATTGCGATTTCTTCCTCCTGCCAAACTTGACCCACTACCCTACGAAGCATAGTTATATCATCGAGCTAAAGGTATTGTCTAAGAAAGAATTCGATACTCTAACAGAAGATGGCAAGATGACCAAGGGAGCGAAGCAATGGCTTGATGCCGAGGAACAAATCAAGCGATATGCCAAAGCACCAAGAGTGGAGGCATTACGCCAAGGCACGACACTCCATAAGATTATCATGCAGTTCAAGGGATGGGAACTGGCGAGAATTGACGAAGTAAATGAAATATAAACACATAGAGAATGAATTCATGCCAAACTACGCATTATATTGCCAGTTTGCATAACAATGACTGAGCGAAAGATCATACATATCGACATGGATGCCTTCTTTGCTGCCGTAGAACAAAGAGACAATCCGGAACTTCGGGGCAAACCGGTAGCGGTTGGCTTCGACGGACCACGTGGTGTGGTTTCTACAGCCAGCTATGAGGCAAGGAAGTATGGCGTTCACTCGGCGCAATCCATCGCTCAAGCCAAGCAGCGCTGCCCTAATCTCATCATCGTGCCCTGCCGGCATGATTATTATGCTAAAATATCCCATCAGATACATCAGATATTCCAGGAATATACCGATTTCATCGAACCCATCTCCATAGATGAAGCCTTTCTTGATGTAACACAGAATAAGAAAGGGATAGAACTGGCGGTGGATATCGCCAAAGAAATCAAAACCCGTATCAAGGAGGCAACCGGACTCACCGCCTCGGCAGGCATCAGCTACTGCAAGTTTCTCGCCAAGGTGGCATCCGATTACCGGAAGCCAGACGGCATCTGCACCATTCATCCCGACAAGGCGCTCGATTTCATCGCCCAGCTTCCTGTAGAGGATTTCTGGGGCGTAGGCAAGAAAACACTGCAAAAGATGCATTTCATGGGTATCTTCAACGGAGCTGACCTGAGGAAAGTATCTGAGGAACATCTGGTAGAAGTGTTCGGAAAAGCCGGACACATCTTCTATGATTTCGCAAGGGGGATAGATGAACGACCTGTCATCACCTACCGGGAACGGAAATCGGTAGGCTGCGAACAGACTTTCCTGGAAGATATCTATCTAAAAACGGCTGTGATTATCGAACTGTACCATACTGTACTCGAACTGCTGGAGCGCATCGCCAAAAGCGGTTTCGAAGGAAGAACCCTGACGCTGAAGGTGAAGTTTGCCGATTTTACCCAGATAACAAGAAGCATCTCGCAAGAAAAGGTTCTGAAAAAGAAGGATGATATTCTACCTCTTGCCAAACGGCTGCTGAAACAGGTAGATTACTCCTCGGCTCATCCCATCCGCCTGCTTGGTCTGTCCGTAAGCAATGCCTCATCAGAAGAAGCCAGAAAGCAAGATAAGGAGAACAGCAGTTTCAAACCCGAATACAAAGAACTGGAACCATAATACGCGAAAAGCAGCTGTCAGACATCCCGTCTACAGCTGCTTTCTCTCATTACTAGTTATTTCCCAAAACAAAACTTTTAACCTTAAAGAAAACTACTTACCTTAATGAATACTCAATCCTATAACCTTAAAACATAAACCTATGAAAATGCAACTACTTCTGCATGAAACAATTTATAAACTTCTAAACTCTGGTGCAAAGGTAGTAAGTTTCAGCGAAACCCAGGTACAATTATCGTTCAAATAGTGACAAAAATGATACAATGTACATTTTGTGTTATGAAATGAACGATTTTTATCCATAAATTCACAGATTCTACACATCAGGCATAGCGTATTTCTCTCTATTTCACTACATTACCTACATCACCAGGTAACATTCCATACTCTTCCTTGAAACATTTTGTGAAGTAAGATGGTGCAGAGAAACCTACTTCATAGGCAACTTCTGATACACTCATGCTACGGGTTTCGAGCAAACGCTTAGCCTTGGCAAGGCGGGCCTTACGGAGCAAGTCGACAACAGAAGAGCCTGTCATCGCCTTAACCTTACGATAAAGCTGCACACGGCTTAAGCCAATCTGCTGCCCCATATCCTCGACACCAAACTCGCTATCAGAAAGGTTCTGCTGGATAATGGCTTGAAGCTGTTTGAGGAACTGCTTGTCACGGTCTTCCAGATGAGACTCAGAAATCTCCTTCTCTGCCTCCTGCGAACCCTGATAAAGATGTTTCAGAAGCAGACGCTGTCGCAAGAGATTCTCGATACGGGCGAGAAGCACCTTGCTGTGGAATGGTTTGGTAATATAGGAATCGGCTCCATGCTCATACCCCTCTGCGCGATGCTCCTCCAGGTTTTTCGCCGTGAGCATAATAACTGGGATATGAGAGGTTGCCGTATTCGTCTTCAACTGTTCGGTAAACTCCAATCCGTCCATAACAGGCATCATCACATCGCAGATTACCAGGTCAGGTACCTCTTTTATAGCTACGGACAATCCCTCTTTACCATCGGCGGCCTCAAGAACAATATACTCATCCTGCAAAAGCG
>ERZ1026876.1124-NODE-1124-length-13996-cov-6.428520_pt1 | contig 13996 bp, 12 predicted proteins | sample MGYA00380168_ERZ1026876 | MGnify/ENA primary metagenome ERZ1026876 (study PRJEB33269, sample SAMEA4719804) | human gut metagenome | biome: human-associated habitat; feature: organic feature; material: feces | place: Cameroon | collected 2013-10 ... | reverse complement strand
CTTGTCTCGTGGGCTCGGAGATGTGTATAAGAGACAGGGATGATGGTGAACAAATAAATATCAAATGTTATCGAGGAACTACTGTAAAAGAAGTGTTAGGAGAACTTGATGATGGGATTTATTATTACAAAACAGTAAGTTCTAGTATGATTCAAAAGTAAAGGAGAATGAGTATGATTAAAAAAATGAAAAATATAGAAATGGTACAAAAAGTTAATAGTTTAATGGAATTTGTAAAAAAGGACAAAGAAGTACCAGTTAAGTTGTCTTGTGCGATTGCTGCAAATATAAAAACACTGTTAAGTGAATTAGAAATTTACGAACAGGAAAGAAAAAAGATTATAGAAAATGATCTTGGAGATGAGAGATTCAAAGAATTGTGTGACGTGGAAACGGATATTAACATTCGTTCAGTTTCGCAAAATGTCGTGGAAGGATTGGCTATTTCGACCAAAGATTATATGGCGTTAGAATTCATGATTGAATAAGTGGGTGATACAATGTATGAAAATACATCAGAACAATTTAACAACATAATAGAGGAACCTGGTAGAACATTTAAGGCAAGATTAATTAACGGGACGGATATCATAAGTGATGTTCGTTCCGTTTCTATTACACAATCTTGTAATAATGAAGAGAAGATAGGACTTGGGGGCGGTGTATCTGCTTATATAGATGTTGTAATATCCAATACATCTTTTTCTCTTGAGAATGTTGAATATGAATTGCAAATAGGGCTAAAGATTTCTGGCGAAGAATATGAATATGTACCGATGGGACTATTTACACCCAAGAATCCAATAATTGGATCAGAGGTTACAAGGTTTGTAGCGTATGGGAGATTATATAGTTCATTATCTAAAGGATATTTTAGTGAAATAGAAACATATCCGATAGATGCAAAGCAGATATTAGCAGAAATAGAAAGGATGACAGGGGTACCTATTGTTATGGACAATCTGCCGGATGGTATTATGGTTAATATGCGATCTGTAATTAACGAAAATACTGTAGATGATGATGGGAACCCAATTGAGAATACGACGTATGAGAAGCCTTTTAATGGATATACATATCGAGAAACGCTGTGTTATATTGCACAATTATATGGTAAATGTGTAGTAGAAGATCGGATTGGACAAATTATATTTAAATGGTTTTCAGAGACGGATATTTCTGTTGATAGAAACCAATATAAAGATAACATGCAGCAATCGGAATCAGAATTTTTCCTTAGTACAATTCATTGTTCAACAGGCTCGGAAACATTAATAGCTGGTGGTGGATATAGCGGGATTGCTATTGATAATCCGGTAATGACGCAAGAAAGACTTAATAAAGTATATCAGTTGATTGGAGGGTTTCATTGTAAAGGCATTGAGTTAGATATGATTGGTAATATATGTATAGATGTTATGGATATTTTATCAATACAAGTTTCAACAGAATCTGTGAAGATGCCGATTGTACGATTAATAACAACATTTGATGGAGGTATTTCTCAAAAAGCATATTGCTATGGAGGTTCAGAAGAAATAGAGGAAGTAGAAGGACCGACAGCTGAGAGAATGGACAGAATCTATAATGAACTATTGTTGGTAAAAGAAGTAATGGCTTATAAGGTGTCTGTGGATTCTTTAAATGCCCAAGTGGCAAAGTTGGGATATGCGAATATAAAGGAACTCTCCGTAGAAGTGGCTAAGATGGGGCTTGTAACAATAGAACAGGCAAATGTTAATTTTATCAAAGCTGATATGTCCAATTTTACAATAGCCAACATTCAAACATTGTTTATAGAATCCGGAATAATTAAAGATGCGACTATCAAGGATGGACATATTACTGGACAATTAGATTCTGTGACAGTCAATGCTAATAGTATTACAACCGGCACGTTGTCGGTAGATCGGCTGGTTATTCGCGGTAGTGAGAAATCATTAGTGTATGAACTCAACAATATATCTGGAGCATTGCAGGCTAAAAGTGTAGATACGCTGAATGGTGAGATACTTACACAACGGACTATTACCGCTGACAAGCTGGTTGCTAAGTCTATTACCTCAAATGAGATCAAAACAGGAACTATTACTTCAGACGAGATCAAAACTGGTACAATCACTGCTGCTAATATCAATATGATAGATTTGGTCGGTGACTCCGCTTTTATCAACAGTCTTAAGACTAATACAGTTATTGTCGGATTGCAGAACGATATTAACGGGATTAGTGTTGGCGGTAGGAATTTGGTTAAGGGGTCTACATCTGAGTTACAATCTTATAATTATCCGTCATCAAATTTTTCAGACCATATTACCGGCATAACTACCACAGAGTTAAATGCGGGAACCTATACCATGTCTTTTTGGGCTAAATCTACAGTAGATGGCGATCGATTAATATGTCATTTATATAACCCGAGTAATGTAACTTGGTGGAAAAATAGTCAAGAAAAAGTGGGAATGGATCCAGATGGACGGTGTGTTTTTAAGTTATCTACCAGTCTTACAAAATATTGGGTTACATATACAGTTACACGTGCTAATAATCGTCTACACTTTATATTTGCTAGATTAATGAGTGGTTATGGAACCGGTACTGTATCGATCGGTAGTTGTAAGTTAGAAGAAGGCAACAAACCCACAGACTGGACACCAGCGCCAGAGGATGTGGATAGTCTCATATCCGCAGCACAGAGTACAGCTAATTCAGCTAATAGTCTGGCGTCAACGGCTAATGGAACGGCTAATAGTGCATTAACTGGACTGAATAATCTCGAAATAGGTGGTAATAATTTACTCCGCAATTCTGCTGATTTGACAAAATGGAATAAAGAAACCGGAGTAACAGTCACCAAACAAAATGACGGATATTTTTGCATTAAGCAAACGGACACATCAAAGACCGGACGTTGGGGCATATATCAAGATATTGCCGTTCAACAGAATACCGACTATATAATAGCAGTTGATGGCAGGACTAATGTATGTTTTTCAATAGGATTGGGAACCACCTATGGATGGGGCAATGCTGTTGTAACAAACGAAAAGACAACCAAAAGATATGTGTATAAATTCAATACCGGTTCCAATACCTGTTTAAGAGTTTATCTAAACGATCAAGGAAATGCCGGTGTATATTTGAAATGTCCTAAACTCGAAAAAGGCAACAAAGCCACCGACTGGACTATGGCTATTGAGGATTGGTGCTACAACAACGACATCACATACATAAACGGCGGCAAGATCTACACCGGAACCGTAACCGCAGATAAGTTATCGGTTGACGCTATTACTTCCAGAAATTATGTTAAGGATACTTCAGGAACGAAGATATCTTTGGCTGACGGTAGTTACGACAGTAAATATACGAAGATCAACAGTGAGGGTAAGATAGAGTGTTCAAATATAGCGATTACTGACGGCGATATTACGTTATATGGTTCGACATTTGAAGATTCGAAGATGCAAATAACAACTAAAGACTTGAAATCGTATGTGAATATTTGCCCAGGCAATGTTAATATTAGAAATGGCGGCACGAGCGAATACGAATTACGCATCAGCGGAGCTAATTTAGCGTTGTATAACGATGAACAATCACCTGCTGTTTGGAGTTTTTCACCTACATATTTTGGATTTAAAGATGGAACAATGTCTGCAAATTATATAACTGCCAACACGATCATTACATCCGCAGGTACGTCTTTAGACACCCTAGCATCAAAAGTCTACACCACAGATAGCGGATTATTCAACACTGCAAAAGCATTGTTTATTAACGGAGTTGCCCTATCGTCAAAATGGGCACAACTCATAATAGAGTATAATGGGTCGTGCTTCGGTATTAGAAATGATGGCGGTAATACGTACTTGATGAATGGTAATACTAATGGTTGGACCAATTATTGTTCGTTTAATACTAATGGTAATTGGGGATTTCCAGGGAATGCTACTCTTCCAGGAACTTTAACTGCCGGAAGCCTTTTTAGTACGGGTGGTCTTTGTTTGGCCGGTAGAACTAACGCACAGACAACCGCGAAGCCAAATGCTTATATCGATTCGGCGGGTAACGTGTGGAAATCTTCAACGACTTCTTCTAAAAGATTTAAGGAAGATGTCAAACCGGTAGAGAACATGGAATTAAACCCAGAAAATCTATACGATATTGATGTGGTGCAATTCAAATACAAGAAAGGCCATTTTACAAACAAAGAAGACCCAAGATACCGGAAAGATATGATCGGTTTCATTGCAGAAAATGTTTATGAACACTATCCAATGGCAGCTGATTATCACATAGGTGATGATGGAAATGTAGTTTGCGATGGTTGGAATGAACAATATCTCATACCGGCAATGCTGAAGCTTATTCAGAATCAGCACATGCAACTTATTAACCAAGAAATGAAAATTAAGATGTTGGAAGACAAAGTAATGTTTATGTAAAGGAGAGAATATTATGGTTAAATTACAAATTATCTTCGCTTCGGCGGCAGGCAACAAGTTCATTATGCTCGTTTTATTGGCGATCGTAGGAGATACCTTATTCGGGTGTTTCCGTGCAATCAAGGAGCATAGGTTCAATTCAAATTTTGGCATTGATGGAGCAATCCGGAAAGCAAGCATGGTAGCAGCCATTCTGTTCTTCGTTTTTGTGGATTACATAGTAAGAATCAATCTGATTGGATTTATTCCGCAAGAAATCCGGGAATATCTGAAAGTACAGAGTATCGGCATGACGGAGTTCTTTGCACTTCTGTTTATTGCGTATGAAGCAGTCAGCATTATCAAGAATATGGTCCTGTGCGGACTTCCGGTGAAGAAAGTATGGTTGTACCTTAAGACGTTCTTAAGTAAATACACAGATGAACTTCCAGATAGTGATGAATTAGAAAAGGAGAGTGGTACATATGAAGATAAGCACAACAGGATTAAATCTCATTAAGTCATTTGAGGGATGTTGCCTTACTGCATACAAATGCCCGGCAGGAGTGTGGACGATTGGATATGGGCATACCGGTAATGTAAAGTCTGGACAGAAGATCACACAGGCGAAAGCGGATGCATATCTTAAGTCAGATCTTGCTAGGTTTGAGAAGCATGTAATGTCTTATGACAAGAAATATAACTGGACGCAGAATGAGTTTGATGCTCTTGTTTCTTTTGCATATAATGTAGGCAACATTACGGGAATTACAAATGGAGGTAAAAGGACTAAGAAGCAGATCAGCGAAAGACTTACTTCCTATAATAAAGCAAATGGAAAAGTATTGGCAGGATTAACTAGAAGAAGAGCAGCCGAGAAAGAATTATTTGATAAACCGGTTGCTACAAAGAGTACGACCGCCACAAAGAAAAGCACAACTTTGAAGAAGGGTGACAAAATCCGTATCAAGGCTGGGGCAAAGGATTTGAATACGAAAGGAAAATATGCATCTTTCGTATATAAGACGACATACATTATCCATAGCATTAAAGATAAAAAGGTAGTCTTTGGAAACGGATCTGTAATAGTGGGTAAGGTAAAGGAATCCGATTGTTATAAGGTCTGATATATACTTACACCTTTTTGGCACCGAGGAGTTAGGTCATGAAGAGATGGTATCAACGATCATTACACAATTGACAAAAGATCTGACAATGAAAGAAATTGAGGATTCCGGGTTTTATCAGTATTATGTAGATCATACGATCGGAATCTGGCCACAGGCGGCAAGCGGTATGCCGTTTTCAACTGCAACATTGCAGTCAACAGGAGATGCAATAACGGATCTTCATGAAGACCTTGCTGCGGAACAGAAAGCACGCCTGACATATGATAACATTTTGCGGTTGTGTAAAGATGAGCCGGATGTATATGATGCAATTAAGTTCCTTCGAGCCCGTGAGATGGTGCATTATCAGAGATTTGGTGAAAGTCTTCGCCTGATTCAGGATGATTTAGATTCAAAGAATTTCTATGCATTTAATGCCGGATTTGATAAGAAGGCGACCTGTTTGTAATATATAACATTTTGTATCCGATAAAGCCATCTTCCGCAGACGCTGCCGGAAGATGGTTTTTTGCCGGAGATCTTTGGAATCTGCACATTGCAGTTTTATTGGAACTTTGATATACTAAGAGGTAATGATTGGGAATAATAGAATTCACATTTTATATGATTGGGAGGACGTCCTTTATGAATAACAATGGACTAATGATGCAGTATTTTGAGTGGTATCTGCCGGAGGATCACAAACTTTGGGGAAAGGTAATGGAAGAGGCTTCAAAGTTAAAGACATTGGGTGTTAGTTCTTTATGGCTTCCACCTGCTTATAAGGGAGCGGCAGGTGACAAAGATGTAGGATATGGCGTGTACGATCTGTATGATTTAGGAGAATTCAATCAGAAGGGAAGCGTTCCAACAAAGTATGGAACGAAGAAACAGTATATTGATATGATCCGTGAAGTTCAGAAGAAGGGGATTGATATCTATGCAGATGTTGTTCTGAATCACAAGATTGGTGCAGACGAGACGGAATATATTCAGGCAGAGGAATTTAATGCGACAAGCCGGAATCAGATGGTTGGTGATGAGAAGACAATCTGTGGATGGACGAAGTTTACGTTTCCGGGACGAAAGGGCAAATATTCGGATTTTACATGGAATTGGACACATTTTGATGGAATAGACTGGGATCAGCAGGCAACAAAGAATGCAATATATCGGTTTGTTGGAAAGACATGGGATGAAGCGGTTGATGATGAGAATGGCAATTATGATTATTTAATGGGTGCAGATCTGGATTTTGAGAATCCGGAAGTACGGGATGAATTATACCGTTGGGGTGCATGGTATCTTAAGATGACAGGTGTTCACGGATTGCGATTAGATGCGGTTAAACATATCGGATATTCCTTTTACCGGGATTGGCTTCCAGCAATGCGGGAAGCTTGTGGCAGGGATCTGTTCTGCGTAGGTGAGTATTGGCACTGGAATGTTAATCGATTGGAACAATATCTTGAGAATGTTAATTATGAGATGTCTTTATTTGATGTTCCGTTACATATGCATTTTCATGATGCATCAAAGGCACACGGGGACTACAATATGGCAACTATTTTACATGATACATTAGTGTCACGACATCCGATTCAGGCGGTAACATTTGTGGATAATCATGATACACAGCCAGGACAGGCATTACAATCATGGGTAGAAGATTGGTTCAAACCACATGCGTATGCGATCACATTGCTTAGAAGAGATGGATATCCGTGTATGTTCTATGGGGACTATTACGGAATTCCGCATGATAATATTGCACCTAAAAAGGCACTTCTGAATAAGATGATGAAGGTGCGGAAACGCCTTGCCTATGGGGATGAACATGATTATTTTGATGATTATAATGTAGTAGGATGGACAAGGGAAGGCGATGATGAACATAAGAATTCAGGAATTGCAGTCGTAATGTCTGACAGCACAGGTGGAAGCAAGAGAATGTATATCGGTAAGAAGTTTGCCGGACAGTTCTTCAAAGATGCGTTAGGAAATGCCAAGTATAATATTAAAATTGATGATGACGGTTGTGGAGATTTTTATGTGAATCGGGAGACCGTTTCAATCTGGATCAATGAAGCAGTCAAATTATAAAATGAATAATGCAGGCCGAAATGGCTTGCATTGATTTTATATCTATATTATAATGAAAACACTTTAATACAGTGAAGAGTTACAGAACAGAAGATTGTTTGCTGAATAGATTATATAGATGGAGTGCAGAATATGGGGAAAACAATTAGAACCAAAGCAGTTAAGGAAATGTTTGATGCGATTCTAACATTGGAAGAAGAGGAAGAATGCTATAAGTTTTTTGAGGATGTATGTACCGTGAATGAAGTACTTTCGCTGGCACAGCGATTTGAAGTTGCCAAGATGCTGACACAGGGACATACCTATATGGAAGTGGCAGAGCAGACCGGAGCTTCTACAGCGACAATTGCCCGGGTGAATCGATCGTTGAATTATGGTGGAGAGGGTTACGAGATGGTCTTTGCACGACTAAGAGAAAAAGGGCTTATGGAATAGAGATAATAAAAACCATTGCATGTATGATGTGCAATGGTTTTTGTTATGTTACTGTTGTTCTTTTTTGGCCTGCTTTTCTTTTTGCTTTGCCTCTTTTAATTCTGCCTTTGAAGGAACCGGAGGCTTAACAGAATCGATCAAACGTTCGATCAGTTGTTTCTTTGCATAAATGTCATAACTTAACATTATAATCATGGCAAATGTCTTCAGATAATCATCGGATTCTCCAAATTGCTGTTCTGCAATCTTACATACTTCCTCAATGTTATCGCGGATATGGATACCATATTGCTGTTCTAACTGGAACAGGTTGTTATAGATATCGGACATGGTAGTGCCGGATTCTGCATGAAAATAGGAATCTGTCATAGGTGATAGCAGGTTCTGGATATCACTGATTGACAGAAAGCTTTTCATGTAATAGATATAGATCAACAGAATGATATGATCTTTGGAATATTTCTTCTTGTCAGAAGGTGGCAACAGAGCGTTCTTGGAATAATTATTGATCATTGTTTTGGTTAGTATCTTATCATCTGCCTGCCGTTTGTTTCCTGCTAACTGCTTATCCATGAAAGTGGTGATCTGATCCATATATAACTCGATAGAAGGGATATCTTCCGGGGATATATAGTCTAATTGAATCCATTGTTTAATTTGTTTTTCTATTTCTTTAAATGCAAAAGTATTCATAATTGTCCTCGCTTACCGGATGTTGTTCCAATTGGTTAAATTGTACTATATATATCACAGTATATAGTTTTTAAAACTATATTGCAAGGGATTATTAAAAAATAATCTTATTTTCGGTGTACTTGTTTCATGATATCGATTGCGGTTGCGGCTTTGTTCATGGTATAGATATGTATGCCGTCGACATCATTTTCAATCAGATCATTGATCTGTTCTACGGCATATTCAATGCCGGCCTTGCGTAAATCATTCGGATTATCCGCATATTTGGCAACCATACTGCTTAATTTGGTAGGTACAGAGGTGCCCGATAAGGATACACTCGTTCCAAGCTGTTTGGCAGCGGTGATCGGCATAATACCGGTTGAGATTGGGACATTGATTCCGCTCTTGCGTGCGAGTTCCCGGAATTCATAGAACCGTTCATTATCAAAAAACATCTGAGTGATCAGAAAATTGACACCGGAGTCTACTTTTTCCTTTAAATAATGAAGATCACTTTCGCGGGTTTCTGATTCCGGGTGAATTTCAGGATAACATGCAGCGGCTACACACAGATCGGAATGTTTGTGGATGATCTGAATAATGTCACTTGCGTGGAGAAATGTACGATTGCTATAATCTTCGTCGCTCATATCCCGTGGACGGTCACCACGCAGGGCCAGTACATTACAGACACCTTTTTGTTGTAATTTATCCAGAAAATCAATCAGAAATTCAGAATTCATTGCAACGGCGGTTAAATGTGCAATCGCTTCAATCTCGCATATATTCTGAATATAAGAAGCAATCGTTGCGGTTTTTTTGGAATTGCTGCCGCCGGCACCGTATGTTACACTGATAAAGTCGGGGTTCAGAGTTTTTAACTGGTCTAAAGTCTTGTATATGTCATAAATATCATCATTTCTTTTTGGAGGGAAGACCTCAAAAGAAAATACGGTTTTGCCGGGCTGGTAAATGTCTTTGATCATAGTGTTGTTCCTCTTTCGTAATATATAAGTAAGATAATTATAGCATAAGAATGAAATGGGGGCAATTCTGCATATGGACGAAATTTATGAACCGAAATTTATGACCAAAACATATATTCGAAAAATTGGATGAAAAGAATTGCGTAGCGTTATCAAATCATGTATACTTAAAAAATCAGTAATACGACATGAAAATAAGAGGTATAGTTTATATGAATGGATTAAATGATAAACAGGATGCAGCAGTACAACATACGGAAGGCCCGTTGCTTTTATTAGCGGGTGCAGGAAGTGGCAAGACCAGAGTACTGACGCATCGAATTGCTTATTTAATTGAACAGGGGGTAAATCCTTACCATATCCTTGCAATCACATTTACGAACAAAGCGGCACAGGAAATGAGGGAAAGGGTAGACCGTATTGTATCTTATGGAGCAGAGAGTGTATGGGTATCAACATTCCATTCTCTATGCGTGCGTATTTTAAGAAGATATATTGACCGGTTGGAATATGAGAACAATTTTACGATTTATGACAGTGATGATCAGAAGACAGCGATAAAGGCATGCCTTAAGAAACTCAATATGGACCCGAAACAATATCCGGAACGAATGTTGATGTCGGAGATTTCCAAGGCAAAGGAACGTTTTGTGTCACCTTCCGAATATGACAGAGAAGCAAGCGGACAATACCGCAAGATGCAGATTGCAAAGGTTTACAGAGAATACCAGGATCGTTTGAAGCAGAGTAATGCGTTAGATTTTGATGATCTGTTATATAAGACGGTAGAACTTTTCCAGTTTCATCCGGATGTATTGAAGCAGTATCAGGATCGTTTTCAATATATTATGGTGGATGAGTATCAGGATACAAATCATATTCAGTTTTTACTGATCAAGCAGTTGGCAGAGAAATATCGCAATCTGTGTGTAGTGGGAGATGATGATCAGTCTATTTACAAATTCCGGGGAGCCAACATTTATAATATATTGAATTTTGAGGAAGAATATCCAGAGGCAAAGGTCATAAAACTGGAACAAAATTATCGTTCAAGTGGCAATATTCTAAAGGCTGCCAATGGGGTGATTGCGAATAATAGTGGCAGAAAGGAAAAAGCACTCTGGACACAAGCAGAAGATGGTGAGAAAATTCAATTTTCTTTGTATGATACGGAATATATGGAAGCAGAAGGTGTGGTGCGGGAGATTGCAAGACAGCACAGAGAAGAGAACCGTCCATATAATGATTTTGCGATTCTATACAGAACGAATGCACAGTCCCGTATTTTTGAAGAAAAATTACTCATGCATAATATTCCATATAAGATCATTGGAGGGCTGAATTTCTACGGCAGAAAAGAAGTAAAGGATATCATCTGCTATCTGAAGGTGATCGACAACGGCTGGGACAGTATAGCAGTTCGAAGAATTGTAAATGTACCCAAAAGAGGAATTGGCGTAGCGAGTGTAGATAAGATCCAGGCATATGCGGATACCTATGAAATGAGTTTATTAGATGCGATGTATGAGGCTTCGAATATACCGGGCTTGAATCGTTGTGTAGCGAAGGTGGAAGCATTTACGGAATTGATATCAGATCTGAGGGATATGTTGGAACAGGGCGTATTCTTAAGTGAGGTGTTTGATGCGGTGCTGGATAAGACCGGATATATGGAAGAGCTGGCAGCGGAGCAGACAGACGAGGCAGAGGCGAGAATCGAGAACCTGGCAGAATTAAAGAATAAGATCGTCAAATACGAACAGGAGACAGAGAATCCGACACTTTCCGGTTTGTTGGAAGAGATTGCGTTAGTGGCGGAAGTGGATGAAGTTCAGGAGTCGGAAGAGAAAGTTCTTCTTATGACGTTACATAGTGCAAAAGGATTGGAATTCCCGTGCGTATTTTTGGGTGGAATGGAAGATCGTTTATTTCCAAGCGGGATGGCATTGGATTCGGATGATCCGGACGCAGAGGAAGAAGAACGCCGATTGTGTTATGTTGGAATTACACGTGCAAAAGAACGATTGTATTTAAGTGCTGCAAGGCAGCGTATGATGAGAGGAAAGACGGACTATAATCCGATATCCCGTTTTGTGAAGGAAATTCCCAAGGATGTAATCTCAATGAATGGGGAAGGCTCTTATGCGGTAAAACGTCAGAATCAGGCTTCTTGCGAAGCGAGAAAGACACTGGAACAACGGAGTGCAAGTGTGACGGGAAAACCATATTCTTTTGGAACTGCTGCGGGAAGCAAACCGGCATTTGGTAAGGAATTCAAAGTGGAACGGCTTCAGATTGATTATGCGGTAGGCGATCGGGTACATCATATCAAATTTGGTGACGGAACAGTGACGGAACTGGTCTCCGGTGGCAAAGATTATGAGGTTACCGTGGAATTTGACAAAGTTGGTGTGAAACGGATGTTTGCCTCTTTTGCCAAATTAAAAAAATTGCCAAATTAGAGTGAAAATTATATAGAAAATTCACATATTTATATAGTAAATCCGATAGAATTATGGTATACTAAATCCATATATGAGATAAGAGGAAAGGAAGGTATTGGATAATGAAGAATTTAGATGATTTAATTAATGCAGCTAAGATTCAGGAGTTGATCAAGCGGGAGGATCCACAGGAGAAAGCTACAAGAAGAATCCTTTGGGTATTTGCTGTGATCGGTGCAATTACTGCTGTTGCAGGTATTGCGTATGCAGTATATCGCTATTTAACTCCGGATTATCTGGATGATTTTGATGATGATTTTGATGATGACTTTGATGATGATTTCTTTGATGAAGAGGAAGAGGTTAAGCCTGCAAAAGCATCAGAGACATCTGCAACGGAAGCCTAGCATCCGGATACACGGAATCTGACAAAAAGAACTATTGTCTTATTGCAATAGTTCTTTTTGTTTGCTATTATGTAGGTTGCGAAAAGCAGAATGTTTTTTGCTTTTTGAATCTATCAGGAAGGAATATATACCATGTTATCGATTATTTTACCAACGTATAATGAAGAGGGAAATATAGAGAACGCTTATCATAAGATCAAAGAGGTATTAGCACCAAAAGGAATTGAATTTGAACTTGTTTTTGTAAATGATGGATCGAAAGACAGAAGTTTTGAGATTATTCGTCAGTTGGCAGATAAGGTTACGGATGCAAAGATCTTAGGATTATCATTTTCAAGAAATTTTGGAAAAGAGGCGGCAATTTTTGCAGGATTATCTCATGCGACCGGAGATGTGTGTGCGGTAATGGATTGTGATATGCAGCATCCACCGGAGACTTTATTGGATATGTATGCATTATGGCAGGAAGGATTTGAAATAATTGAAGGCGTGAAACGGAGCAGAGGAAAAGAGAACTTTATTTACAAGGGTTTTGCAAAGTTATTCTATAGTCTGATCAGTCGTTCCACCGGAATTGAGATGCAGCGTTCTTCCGACTTTAAGATGTTAGACCGAAAAGTTGTGGATGAATATATCAAGTTGCCAGAGAGGAATATTTTCTTCCGGGCACTTTCGTCATGGCTGGGTTATAAGAGTGCCATTGTAGAATTTGATGTGAAGGAGAGAACTTCCGGTACTACAAAATGGTCGGCAAAATCACTTGTGAAATATGCAATCGGAAGTATATGTTCTTTTACTACAGCACCAATGCAGTTGATTACGTTGTCCGGTATTCTGTTTTTCTTTTTTGCAATCGTATTAGGAATACAGTCACTTGTAAAATGGGTGTCAGGTACGGCATTGGAAGGTTTTACCACGGTAATTCTGTTGTTGCTGATCACGGGCAGTCTGATCATGATCAGTTTAGGTATTATAGGTTATTATCTTGCACGCATCTATGAAGAGATCAAGGGAAGACCGAGATGTATTGTGGATGAAGTGGTGAAAAACAGATAAAATAAGAATTTTTAAAAAAATTTAAAAAAATTGAAAAAAGGACTTTACAAATGGTACATTATTTGTTAATATAACAAACGTGCTGTTTGGAAAGTATCAACACAGTCGCTTACAGAGCGAAATAATTTCAAAAAAGTTGAAAATAATGGTTGACAAGTCAAACACATTTTGATATAGTAGTTGTTGCGTCAGCGATGACACCGTAAGAACGGGGTGTGGCTCAGCTTGGCTAGAGCGCTTGATTTGGGATCAAGAGGTCGCAGGTTCGAATCCTGTCACCCCGACTTTCAACTGACATGCGGGTGTAGTTCAATGGTAGAACACTAGCCTTCCAAGCTAGATACGTGGGTT
>ERZ1026876.1123-NODE-1123-length-13997-cov-6.070865_pt1 | contig 13997 bp, 12 predicted proteins | sample MGYA00380168_ERZ1026876 | MGnify/ENA primary metagenome ERZ1026876 (study PRJEB33269, sample SAMEA4719804) | human gut metagenome | biome: human-associated habitat; feature: organic feature; material: feces | place: Cameroon | collected 2013-10 ... | reverse complement strand
TAAAATAGTCTGTTTGTGTGTGACATGATGGAAATAAGAAAAGCCCACGAAAAACTAACCTTTCATTAGCTTTCGTGGGCTTTTTTTTTGATACATTATATATTATACTTGATATTGCATATCATGTGTATTAGTTATATAATATATTATAATGTATATTAGCAAACCTTGTGAGAACCCTCAGAGATAACTACTGGGTAAACTTCAGGAGCGTGACCATACTTAGCTGTGAACTTAGCGGTAACATCTTCTACGAACTTGTCATAGATGTCATCCTTTACCAAGTTGATGGTGCAGCCACCGAAACCACCACCCATGATACGGCTACCAGTAACACCATTCTCCTTAGCTACGTCGTTCAAGAAGTCGAGCTCCTCGCAACTTACTTCATATTCCTTGCTCAAACCATAGTGAGTTTCATACATCTTCTGACCTACAGTCTCGTAGTCACCCTTTTCGAGCGCATCGCAGACTGCCAATACGCGGTCTTTCTCGCCCAATACGAAGTGAGCGCGGCTGTAATCCTCTTCGCCAACTTCTGCACGAACCTCTTCCAACTGCTCCCATGTACAATCACGGAGGGTTTCGAACTTAGCCTCTGGATGCTTAGCAGCGATGTGCTTAACCACATTCTCGCAAGAGTTACGACGATCGTTGTATGGAGAACCAGCCAACTCATGCTTAACCTTAGAGTTTACCAAGCAGAGCTTATAGCCCTGAGGGTTGAATGGGAAGTACTCAAACTCACGGCTATTGCAATCGAGGCGCATCAACTTGCCTTCCTTGCCGAATACAGAAGCAAACTGGTCCATGATACCGCAGTTAACACCGACATACTTATGCTCAGTTGCCTGACCTGCCAATACGAGATCCCACTTAGAAACCTTGTTGTCACCGAAGAGATCGTTCAAAGCAAATGCGAAGCAACTCTCAAGAGCAGCAGAAGAAGACATACCAGCACCGAGAGGCACGTCACCATAGAATGCAGCATTGAAACCTTTCACCTCAACACCCAATGACTTCATTTCCTGGCAGATACCATAGATGTAGCGTGCCCAAGAAGCACGAGGACCCTCAGGATCATTCACCTTGAATTCTACACGGTCTTTCAAGTCGATAGAGTAGAGCATTACAGTATCTGTACCGTTAGGACGAATCTCTGCCATGATACCCTTATCTACTGCACCAGGGAATACGAATCCACCATTGTAGTCGGTGTGTTCACCGATAAGGTTGATACGGCCTGGAGACATATAAATATTACCAGTTTTACCATCAAAGTGCTTGATAAAGCGGCTTCTTACTTTTTCGATATCCATAATTCTTATAGTTTAGATTGTTAATATTTAAAAGATTTGCTTTATTCAGTAAATGGCTTTCCGTGAGTTGTACTCATAGAAAGCCAACCATTATAAGGGGGTATTCCTAAGATTATTCTACAGGAATGTCCTTGTTGATGTTCTTGCAACCTGCGATTGCATAGAAGAACATGTAACCCATAGAAATGAGAGGTACGATGTAGCTCAACATGTAACCTGCATTATCGGCGATGAAATTCTGTACCAATGGCATCAAACCACCACCAACTACCATCATCATGAAGATACCTGAAGCCTGAGCTGTGTATTTACCAAGACCCTCTGTAGCAAGGTTGAAGATACTTGGCCACATGATAGAGGTGCAAAGACCGCAGAGTACCAGGAACATGGCTGAGATAGGAACTGTTACCAACTGGAATGAAGAACCTGTAAATACAGGCATATCTACAGTTGTTGACTTGCCAAGAAGTACTGCCAAAAGAATGAACAGCATACCTGCACCATTAGCGACGATCATCATAGAACGGCTTGATACCTTGTTGGCAATGAAACTTGAGCACAAACGGCCCACCAACATGAGCAACCAGTATGTTCCTGCTACGAAACCACCGATGGCAGCTGCGTTGGCCAAGGCTGCGCCATTGATGAAGCCACCACCATTGGCTGTTGTGTCTGAAATGTAGAAATTCAAAGTTCCAGGGATACCTACCTCAACACCTACATATACGAAGATGGCGATAACACCGAGGTTGAAGTGGCGGAATGCCCATGGTGAATGCTCGAATACAGTCTTGGCTGTTGTCTTACCCATCTCAGGATCCTTGATAGGGATGAAGAGCAAGCATACAAATGCAGCTGCAAATACTGCGAGAGCGATGTAAAGTACCAAGTTGACATCTACCATCTGGGTATTGGCTGTTACTGTACCGATAAGGGCACCAACAAGCATTGGAGTTAAAGTACCAGATAAAGAATTTAGTGTACCACCAATGAGGTTCAATTGGTTACCGCGGTTACCACCGCCACCGAGAAGGTTCAACATAGGGTTTACTACAGTATTCAGAATACATACAGCAAAACCTGAGATGAATGCACCGAAGAGATAAACAGAGAAGCCTGATACATCGACACCAAACTTACCTGAGAGGAACTGGATGAATACGCCAACAAAACCAGTTGCAATACCAGTAAGAGCTGTCTTTTTGTAACCAATCTTGGTCAACAATTTACCAGCAGGGATACCCATGAAGAGGTAAGCCAAGAAGTTCATGGCATTACCGAGCATACCAATCATGTTGGCGCTACCGCTGTCGGCAAATACGTTTTTCCAGATGACTCCGATAGGAGCTGCTAAGTTTGTGACGAATGAAATCATCGCGTAGAGGAACATCATCGTGATAATGGCAATGATGTTACCATTTTGTTTTTGGTTTTCCATTTTTTCTTTAATAGTTGATATTTAAATGTTTTGTTTATAGACTTGGAAAGGAGTGGCAGTTTTTGAGCTGCCACTCCTATGTTTTGAATGCATGGTCTATCTTATATATAAGGTTATCTTAAGGATAAGACTGAACCACACATGTTTTTTTATTTGTCAACACCAAACTTATAGATAGTTTTCTGTGTGTATGTCTCGCCTGGTTTCAAGCGTACACTTGGGAAATATGAGCGGTTTGGTGAGTCTGGGAAGTGCTGCGCCTCAAAGCAGACTGCACTTCTGCGTGGGAATGTAGCACCATGCTGACCCTTAATTCCCTCCAGGAAGTTGCCTGTGTACATCTGCATACCTGGTTCGGTAGTGTAAACTTCCATAGTACGACAGCTAACTGGATCCTTGATTCTTGCAGCAAAGCTCAACTCGCCCTCTTCCTTCTTGTTGAGTACGTAGTTGTGGTCGTAACCAGAACCATTCTTAATCTGCTCATTGTCTGCATTGATATCCTGACCGATTGGTTTCGGTGTGCGGAAATCAAATGGTGTGCCTTCTACCTTCAATATCTCACCTGTAGGAATAGAAGTCTCATCGATAGGCAAATAGAAATCTGCATTCACCTCGCAAATGATATTGTCGATAGTTGGTGTAGGGTTGCCGATGCCTTGGATAGAGAAGAAACCGTGGTTTGTCAGGTTTACAATCGTCAACTTGTTGGTTGTAGCCTGATACTTGATGACCAACTCATTATCGTCAGTCAAGGTGTAAGCCACCCAAACGTCCATTTCTCCTGTAAAACCTTCTTCTCCGTAAGGGCTGGTATATTTTAATACGACAGCATTCTCGCTCATGCGGGTTGCATCCCAAACATGTGTGTGGAAACCGGTAGGACCGCCATGCAGGTGATTCTTACCATTATTGCAAGCCAATTGGTACTCTTTGCTGTGTAATGTGAATTTGCCATCACAGATACGGTTTCCATAGCGGCCAATGAGTACGCTCAGGAAAGGCTCCGGTGAATTGATAACATCCTGGATGTTGTCGTGGCCCTGAATGAGGTTAGCATAATTGCCATCTTTGTCTGGCATCATGATAGCCACAATTGCACCGCCGTAGTTTGTTACTGCAACTTCATTGCCCTGACTATTCTTCAAGATGAAGAGGTCGGTCTGCTTTCCATTTACAGTGGTCTGAAAATCTTCTCTTTTCAGGCCACAGAGGTTTTCTACTTCTGCGCTCATAATATCCTAATTTTTTAGTTACTTTATCGTTTAAGTTATTATCTACTGCAAAGTAACTAAAAAAAAATGATTATTACAAATATTTTAGCAATTTATTGATTTAAAAAAACAAAAAATAACTTATGAAAGGAAATCAGCTACAATGTAACTTGACCCTCCAACGAAGATAAAATCTTCTTCAGTAGCGTCTGCCTGTGCTGCTTTAAATGCTTTATTTACAGAAGGATACACGTTCCCGCTAAGTCCTAACGAAGTGCCTAATTCTGCGATTTTTTCCACTTTTATGGCTCTTTTTGTAGTTGCTTGCGTCCAATAGTAAATTGCGTCCTTTGGAAGCATTTTCATCACAGTTGTGACATCTTTGTCATCTACCATGCCAAAAACGATGCGAAGCTGTCTGCATGCTTGTGCCTTGATTTGTGGAGCCAGATATTGCCATCCGCCTACATTATGACCTGTATCGCAGATCACCAAAGGCTTGTCTTGTATCTTCTGCCATCTACCCATCAATCCTGTCAGCTCAGTTACATGGGAAATTCCACATTTGATGGATGTTCCTTCGTTCTTGACAAGTGTAAGATGCTTGACGGCATTAAGGATGGTGTTCATATTCTTGGTCTGATAATCACCGCAGAGTTCTCCTGTCAGGTTACCCCATGTACGGGTAATGTATTCCATTTTTCCATTGGTATGTTCTGCTTTCTGGACTTCCTGCTGATTTTCATCTTGGGCGAAAATGATAGGAGCGTTTTCTTTCTTTGCCTTTTGTTGGAAAACTGGACGTGTTTCTGGTAGGTCTTCTCCGATAATGACTGGTACTCCTGGCTTGATGATGCCTGCTTTTTCGCCTGCGATGTCAGCCAAGGTGTTGCCTAAGAACTGGGTATGATCCTTACTGATATTTGTGATGATAGATAGGATAGGGGTGATAATGTTGGTGCAGTCCAAGCGACCACCGAGTCCTACTTCGATAATGGCGATATCAACCTTTTGCTCGGCAAAGTACTTGAATGCCAGAGCGGTGGTCAATTCAAAGAATGATGGATGTAGAGGTTCGAAGAATCTGCGTTCTTTTTCTACGAAATCGATAATGTATTGTTCATTGATGCATTCTCCGTTTACTCGGATACGTTCACGGAAATCTACCAGATGTGGAGATGTGAAGAGTCCAACCTTGTATCCTTCTGATTGGAGAATGGCTGCAAGGGTATGAGAGCAGGAACCTTTGCCGTTGGTACCTGCGACATGAATGCTTTTGAACTGGCGATGAGGATGTCCGAAATGCTCGTCAAGTGTTTCGGTGGTTTGCAAACCTGGCTTGTAAGCCTTGGCACCTACCTTTTCAAAAACAGGAGTACTGTTAAACAGATATTCTATGGTTTCTTGATAATTCATTGCTTTTCTGCGTTTATTACACCTTATTATATATAAAGGAGCAACCCTGTCTTTGTCAGACAGGATTGCTCCTTTCATTTTTATCAATATATTCTCGTTTATTTAAAGAGGTTTTTGAAACTTTCAAAGAGAGACTTCTTGGTGGCACTATCAGCCTTGAAGTTCTCACATTCTTTAAATTTCAAGACAAGTGCTTTTTCCTCCTTGGTAAGGGCCTTTGGTACAAATACGGTGATGTTGACAATGATGTCACCCTTTCCGTATCCATAACCCTGTACGGCAGGAAGTCCTTTTCCTCTGAGGCGCATCTGCTTGCCTGGCTGGGTTCCTGGTTCAATCTTGAGGGTAGTCTTGCCATCAATAGTAGGTACTTCTACCTCTCCGCCAAGAGTTGCAGTAGTGAAATCAAGAACAAGGTTGTAATACAGGTCCTGACCATTACGCTCAAAGATGTCGCTCTTCTCTTCCTGAATAAGAACCTGGATGTCACCATTGATGCCATTATGCTTGCCTGCATTTCCTTTGCCGCGAACACTGACACACATGCCGTCTTCAACACCTGCTGGGATGTTGATTTCTACAACCTCATCACCTTTTACGATACCATCACCGCCGCAGTGCTTACACTTGTTCTTGATGATAGTGCCTTCTCCATGACAGTCTGGACATGGGACCTGGGTCTGCATCATGCCGAACATAGAGCGAACGGTCTTGATAGTATATCCAGTACCATTACATGTATGGCATGTTTCTGGTTGTGCACCGCCTTCGCATCCTGTACCATGGCATTCCTCACAAGTAACATCCTTGCGAATTTTGAATTTCTTGGTTACACCTGTAGCAATCTCCTGCAAAGTGAGTTTTACTTTCACGCGCAGGTCGCTTCCCTGATATTGCTGACGAGCACCGCCGCCACCAAAACCACCGCCAAATCCTCCGAAACCACCGCTGTGTCCTCCGAAGATGTCTCCGAACATGGAGAAGATGTCGTCCATATTCATGTTGCCACCTCCACCAAATCCTCCGAATCCACCTTGTGGACCATTGAATCCAAATTGGTCATATTGCTGGCGCTTCTGTGGATCTCTTAAAACATCGTAAGCCTCAGCTGCTTCTTTGAATTTCTCCTCAGCCTCTTTGTTGCCGGGGTTGCGATCAGGATGATACTTGATGGCAATCTTTCGATAAGCCTTCTTGATCTCGTCATCGGATGCTGACTTATCGACGCCCAGCACCTCATAATAGTCTCTCTTAGCCATTTGCTAACTTCTGATTGAATGTTCTGAATATCAATTGATTATTGTCCTACTGCTACCTTTGCGTGGCGGATTACTTTGTCGTTGAGGGTGTAACCTGTCTGTACGCAGTCGATGACCTTACCTTTCTTGTCGTCGCCCATTCCCGGAACCATAGCGATAGCCTCGTGGAAATCTACGTCAAAGTCCTTGTCTGTAGTCTCTATCTTCTTTACGCCTAATCCTTCCAGTGCCTTGATGAATTTATTGAAAATCATCTGAACACCTTCTTTGATAGCCTTAGGATCTTCACTCTTATCAGCAATGGCACGCTCAAAATCATCGAGTACTGGCAAAATGGCTGAAATTGTTTTTTCTCCACCATTGAGTACCAATTCTGCTTTCTCCTTGAGAGTGCGTTTGCGATAGTTCTCAAACTCCGCAGTCTTGTAGAGCAATTGCTTCTTGAGGTCTTCTATTTCTTTTTGAGCTTTCTCAAGTGGATCCAATTCTGCTTCTTCTGCCTTTTTGTCGGCAGTGTCGTTGTCTTCTGTCTTTTTGTCAGCAGCGCTGTCAGATTCGTTCTCTGTGCCCGCATTTTCGTCAGACTGCTTGTCTGCAGCATGGGTATTTTGCTCCTGCTCATTGGATACTTGCTCGTTGTGAGCCTGCTCCTCGATGTTGCCGTCTTCTATATTTATATCTCTTTCTTTAGACATAGTTGTAAATTTACTTTTGATTTTTTTTAGAATCTTCATGACAAAAAGTGTGCCAACCTGAAAAGGCTGGCACCTATTATATATTAATGTATATAAGACTTCTCGTTTGTCTTTGCAATATTCCGTCCCGTGTAATCAGGATTACTGCAATCCGTACATCTTAGCTTTTTGCTCCTTGATAGCCTCGTCGTAGATATACTCATCGTAAGACATGAGCTTGTCGATTGTGCCAGATGGAGTCAGCTCGATGATGCGGTTTGCTACGGTGTTGATGAATTCATGGTCATGGCTGGCAAAAAGAATGTTGCCCTTGAATGCCACCAAGTTGTTATTGAAAGCCTGGATACTTTCCAAGTCCAAGTGGTTGGTTGGAGTATCAAGAATAAGACAGTTGGCATTCTGCAACTGCATACGGGCAATCATACATCTCATCTTTTCACCACCGGAGAGTACGTTTACTTTCTTCAGTACTTCTTCACCGCTGAAGAGCATTCTACCCAAGTAGCCCTTCATGGCTACTTCATTGCCTGGACCATATTGGCTCAGCCAATCTACCAGATTCTTATCGCTTTCAAAGAACTCTGTATTGTCGAGTGGGAGATAGGCTGTTGTGATGGTAACACCCCACTTGTATTCACCTGCATCAGCCTTTCTGTTGCCATTGATGATTTCAAAGAGAGCGGTCATCGCTTTTGGATTATGAGAGAGGAATACTACCTTTTCGCCCTTTTCTATATTGAAGTTTACGTTATCGAAAAGTACAGTTCCGTCCTCGTCGCATGCCTTCAAGCCTTCTACCTCAAGAATCTGATTTCCTGGTTCACGGTCCATCTGGAAGATAATACCAGGATATTTACGGCTTGATGGGCGGATTTCCTCTACGTTGAGTTTCTCGAGCATCTTCTTACGAGAGGTAGTCTGCTTACTCTTTGCAACATTGGCAGAGAATCGGCGGATGAATTCTTCCAACTGCTTTTTCTTCTCCTCAGCCTTCATCTTCTGGTTCTGAGCCTGACGGAGAGCCAACTGTGAACTTTCGTACCAGAAAGAGTAGTTACCAGCAAACATGGTTACCTTTCCAAAGTCGATATCCACGGTCTGGGTACTTACTGAGTCGAGGAAGTGACGGTCGTGAGATACAACCAATACGGTTTGTTCGATGTTGCTTAAGTATTCTTCCAACCATTCTACAGTATCGAGGTCGAGGTCATTGGTAGGCTCATCGAGGAGAAGGTTGTCTGGATTTCCAAAGAGAGCCTTTGCCAACATGACGCGCACCTTCTCTGTATTAGAGAGTTCGCCTACGAGCTTGTTGTGCTGTTCCTCTTTTACGCCAAGATTCTGAAGAAGTTGAGCAGCATTGCTTTCAGCCTCCCAACCATTCATTTCTGCAAACTTCAACTCCAGGTCTGCAGCTCGGTTACCATCTTCTTCAGTCATTTCTGGTTTAGCATAAAGGCGCTCACGCTCCTTCATGTTTTCCCAAAGAGGCTGGTGTCCCATCAAGACGGTGTCCATTACACGAAATTCGTCGTATTTAAAGTGGTCCTGCTCCAAGACAGAGAGACGCTCTCCTGATCCCATTTCTACACTACCCTTATTTGGCTCAAGATCGCCACTGATGGCCTTGAGCAAAGTTGATTTACCTGCGCCGTTGGCACCGATAATACCATAGATGTTACCATGAGTGAACTTGAGGTTTACATCCTTGTAAAGTACTCTTTTTCCGAATTGGATTGCAAGATTTGTTACTGTAATCATTATTAATTAATACCTTTTCTTTTAATTTTGGCTGCAAAGTTACGAAAAAATATTTGAATATCAATACTTTGATGATAAAACTTGCTTAATTTTTAGTTAAAATGTCACAGAGGCTTGGTAGTGTTGTCAAAAAGAAGTACTTTTGTATTTTAAAACATCTGAAAATTGAAAATAATAGAAATAGAATATGGCGCATCAAAGCAATAAATGGCAGAAAAATGCCAACCAAAGAGGAGGCTATGGCGTTCCTAACGAATATGCTCACTATGTAGTCGGAAAACCGGCTCCGCTCCTGGAATGGCTTCTTGAAAATATTAAGGGGGAAAGTAAAACCAAGATTAAGTTGACTCTCCAGGGACGAGGTATTAAAGTGGATGGTAAGATCATCACGCAGTTTGATTATGCGCTGCGTCCTGGTATGAAAATCTCCGTCAGTAAAACCAAGAAAAACAATGATAAGTTTAAAAATCGATTTGTTAAGATTGTTTATGAGGATAGGTATCTTGTCGTTGTAGAGAAAAACGTAGGTATCTTGAGTATGGCTGCTGGGCATTCTACGCTGAATGTGAAAGCCGTTCTGGATGACTATTTTCATAAGTCACGTCAGAATTGTCAGGCACATGTTGTTCATCGTCTTGATCGTGATACTTCCGGTCTGATGATTTATGCGAAGGATAAGCAGACGGAACTTGCTCTGGAGAATGATTGGCACAACAATGTTTATGACCGCAGATATGTGGCTGTAGTCTCTGGAGAGATGGAGGAAGATGAGGGAACGATTGCTAATTGGCTCAAGGATAATAAGGCTTATATCACATATAGTAGTCCTACGGATAATGGTGGTAAATATGCTGTAACTCACTTTCATACGCTCACTCGTTCGACTGATTATTCATTGGTGGAGTTTCGTTTGGAGACTGGTCGTAAAAATCAGATTCGTGTGCATACTGCTGATATGGGACATCCTGTCTGTGGGGATATAAAATATGGCAATGGAGATGATCCTTGCCATCGTCTTTGTCTTCATGCGTATGTGCTCTGTTTTTATCATCCAGTAACTCATCAGCCTATGGAGTTTGAAACTCCTATTCCTGCTGAGTTCCGTAAGGTTTTTAAGTAAAAAATGGTAGGGCTTTTGTGAAGTAATGAGTCTCGATGTTGGTCTTTTAAAATAAATTTTAATGGTAAAATGGATGATTTCGGATATTATATTTTTGCCTTGGTAGTGCTTGTTGTTGGCTTCTTGATTGTAAAGAAAGTTGCAACATGTTTGATTAAGACTATTATTGGCATAGTGGTATTAGCAATATTGGCTGGTATCTATTGGATGTATATTGCATAAATATTTTTTGAGTTATAGAAGTAATTGATATCAGATATAGCTGAAGAGCGTTGCTGTAGCCAAAATGTTTGGTAACAGCGACGCTTTTTTATTTGTGTTGCTTTTGTATTTTCTTGTTGATTTTCATGAGTTCTTTCATGGCTTTTTTCCCAGCCTCTTCTCCTTTTTCAATCATCTTTATTACTTTTTTATCGCTGAAGCTGGCTGCGGAAAATCCTTTTAAATCTGGATTGATATAAACGTTGATGTGGCGGAGATTTTCTTGGTATTGGCTGAGGTCAGGACGTTGGGTTATCCAATGAAGGAGTTGCCCCATGAATTTCTCTGCATTTTCATACTTTTTGGCTTTCCGTTCTCTTTTCCAGGCTTTACTGTCTTCATGTTTCTTAACCGTTAGGTCAATGGCTATCACAATATCAGCTCCCATATCAAGCACCACATCTACGGGAAGATTATCCACCAGTCCGCCATCTAATAGTTCAACTCCATTGATATCGATGGCTTTGAATGCACCTGGTATTGCCATACTGGCTCGCATGCTTCTTGCTAAATTGCCGTTCTTGAGTATCACTTTCTGCCGGTTGATATAGTCGGTAGCTACGCATCGGAAAGGGATGGGTAAACTATCGAAGGAAATACTATCTTGGTGGTGGATAGAATCTCCGTATTGAAAACTTTGCTTGTTTGTCATAGTGAGCTTGGTTGTTATCATAGAATCGAGTAGGCTGAAAATTTTATCACCCCGTATCATTCCTACGGATTTGTCAACCAGCTTGCTTCCCTTTCTGGCTATCGGGAACCCAAACAGATAGGTGACGCCATCCCGCTTGACAATGGGTTTTTCGCAGATTCCTATGTTGCGGTCTGTCAGCAAATTCATCCATTCCTGAGATCTGAACATACTGTCAAGTTCTTCACTTCTGTAACCGCAGGCATAGAGACCGCCAATGATGCTCCCGATACTGGTTCCTGCTATATAGTCTATTGGGATGCCGGATTTCTCAATATATTTCAAGGCTCCTACTGTGGCAGCGCCTTTTGCACCGCCACCACCCAAGACAAGTCCTATTTTGGGACGTTCTTCCTGCTGTTTCGCCTCTGTGCTGCCTATACCTATTATATATATAAGGAGGCAACTTAATAGGAAAAATTTCATGGATGTCCTCATTGCTTTTGTTTTTGAAGAAAAATGCCAGTTTTGGGATGGTTTCAATTTGTATTCTTTGGAATAGTCTGGAAATCAGAGATTATCTATTTCTCAGAGATTATCTATTTGTAGATGAAATAACTTCCTCCATCGCTCATGCAGTATTTCTTGAGTAGAGTTTGGATGTATTCGGCATTTGCGCGAACATTAGCTTCGTTTCCATCATATCCGTTGATAAGCACGACAAGGTGGATCGTATTCATTTCCATCTTCGTTCGTTCATTATCGCTTGTTGGTGTGCCAACTCCTCCTATTTGGTCTCTATATACAGGTAATCCCTCTATATTAATAGTTCCTCTGCCTATACCTTCATAAGGTTCGCCGGCTTTCCCCACACCTAAGGTAAGGGTATCTCCTTGAAATTTATCAGCGTCAAAACCGCCTATGCTGTAGCCATAGGCTATGCTGGCTAAGTTGACGAGATCCACAAGTGTATCTCTTTGGTAAAGTTCCTTGCCCTGTAATAAACGGCGGATTAATGCTTCTGAGGCAGGGCGATAGCGGGATGGGTCCTTGCCACAGGAACGATATACTTTACGGGTAGCAGCTATGCCACTCATGTCTTTAAGTGATTCTGTTGTCAATTCCTGTTTGTATCTTCTACCCAGTTCTTCGATTTCATCCCAGAGTTCTTGGCAGTATTGTGTATTTATAACGGAAGCTTCTACGCATGCACCGACAAAAGAAGGACATACTGATTCTATTTCGGGTGATACTATGATTTTCATCTGAATATATTTTTGTTAATTGTTCTACTTATCCTTGGTGCAAAGTTAATATAAAAAATCAGAATCTGCAAGAATAAAAAAATAAATATAGCAAATTCTTAAGTTGTTTTCTCATTTTTCTCATTTTGTATTTCTTGGAAAAGGCTAACTTTGCAATTGCTTGATCGTTTTCGTTCGTCTGAGTCGATAAGGACAATTGGTAAGTGGTAAAAATGCAATTGATGAGTCGGGTAAACGTAGAAGACGATTTGATGAAGCAACAGATAATAATAAAAAAAACGAACTAAACAATGACATTATGGTGAACAGATTTATTCTTAATGAAGTGTCTTACTTTGGCCCAGGTGCCCGTAAAGAACTCCCAACTGTAGTAGCAAATCGCGGATGGAAAAAAGCTTTGGTTGTTACGGATAAGGGATTGATGAAATTCGGAGTTGCGAAAATGGTGCTGGATGTGCTGGATGAGGCAAATATTGCATACGAGGTTTTTGATGATGTCAAGCCAAATCCAACTGTTACAAATGTAACGATGGGTGTTGAGGCTTGCAAAAAGGCAGAAGCAGATTTTATTGTTGCGATTGGTGGCGGTAGTTCGATGGATACATCCAAGGGTATCGGAATCGTCGTTAACAATCCGGAGTTTGCTGATATCGTTTCTTTGGAAGGTGTGGCTCCTACTAAAAATAAGTGTTTGCCAATAGTGGCTCTTCCTACTACTGCTGGTACGGCTGCTGAGACAACTATCAATTATGTGATTATAGACGAGAAGCGCCAGCAGAAGATGGTGTGCGTAGATCCTAATGATATTCCTGCAGTTGCTATTGTTGATGCAGAATTGATGTATTCTTTGCCAAAAGGCTTGACTGCTGCTACAGGTATGGATGCAATGACGCATGCTATTGAAGGATTGATAACCAAGGCTGCTTGGGAAATGAGCGATATGTTTGAGTTGAAAGCCATTGAGATGATTTATAAGTATCTGCCAATAGCTGTGAATGATCCAGAGAATCCTGAAGGAAGAAATGGTATGGCAGTTGCCCAGTATATTGCTGGTATGGCTTTTTCTAATGTGGGTTTGGGTGTAGATCATGGTATGGCTCATCCGATGAGTGCTCTTCATGATGTTCCTCACGGAGTAGCTTGTGCTATTCTTTTGCCTACGGTTATGCGCTATAATATGGAGGTAAGTGTTTCTAAATATGTAGATATTGCTAAGGTTGTGGGTGTATATAAGAATGGTATGACTGATCAGGAAGCTGCAGAGGCTGCTTGTGATGCTATTGAAAAATTGTCCAGACTTGTAGGAATTCCTCAGCATCTTACAGATTTGGGTATTACCGAAGCAGATATTCCTGCATTGGCAGAACAGGCAATCACTGATGTTTGTACTCCGGGTAATCCTCGTGAAGTTTCTAAGGAGGATATTCTTGCATTGTATCATCAGATTTTGTAATGATATATAAAACAATCTTGTGACTTGTTTTGCAAGTGTTTTGAAAATGTGATAAATATGACAAGCATATGTAGCAGGTGGTAAAAAGTTTGTATATAGCTTGCAATGGTATGTCGTATTACATTATTACTGTCTCTTATACACATCTCCGAGCCCACGAGACAA
>ERZ1026876.1122-NODE-1122-length-14004-cov-5.697684_pt1 | contig 14004 bp, 27 predicted proteins | sample MGYA00380168_ERZ1026876 | MGnify/ENA primary metagenome ERZ1026876 (study PRJEB33269, sample SAMEA4719804) | human gut metagenome | biome: human-associated habitat; feature: organic feature; material: feces | place: Cameroon | collected 2013-10 ... | reverse complement strand
AACAGTGACAACCGGTATGTCAGCCGGTATGAGGCTGGTCAGTCCGCACGAATCGCAGAGCTGGAGACGGAAGTGAAGCTGCGCGACGCGAACGCTTACACCGACAAGAAAATGCTCGAGCTGTACCAGTACACGGACGGCAGAATGCGCTCGATCGAAGAGCAGCTCTGTCAGCAGCGCGTGATCAATGCGCAGACCACGGCGAATATCAGCTGCATGCAGAATGAGATCGCGGCGCTCTCGGCCATGACGAAGACCGTCATTCCCATCGGCAACGTCTGTCCGGAGCCTATGCAGCGGTATAACAGCTGGACGGCACCGACAACCAGCACGACGACCTAACGTACAAAGGGGCGGCAAACGCCGCCCCAACGTCTCAGGAGGGGCATATGGTAACAATTGATCAGGCAATGCGCGGCATCGTGCGTTTCGTTGACACGGAGATTCTTCCACATCTTCCGACCGGGAAGGGGATCGGAGCCGGTATCGCGATGGCACTTATGATGGACGGCGGGAAAGAACGAATCCTTGCGCTGCGGGAGAACCCGGTGGTGCAGATGATGGGCGTTATGGACGAGACAGGGAACATCAATATTGACCGGCTTTACAATGCGGCGAGGCCAAAGTTTGAGCAGCGGCTTCCGGTTTCGATTCCGTTTATCGGGGAGCTGACATTTGACCAGAACGATGTGGACAAACTTTACAGATATATCAAGGAGGCAGTATGAGAGAATACATAGAAAAGCTTCGGGAGCGGCTGCATGAGCTGATGGAGCGGCCTGCGACGCTCGGAAATGTGGAAGAGGTCAAACTCTACGCGAAGACCATTCGGGCGCTGGAGAAGCTCGAGTGCGGCGAGACGTTCACGAAGGAGGATGCGCTTTACTGGGTGGAGCACATGGAAAACAGCGACGGCACGACCGGGGCGCAATGGACGATGGACGAGACAAGCGCGATGGCAAAGAGCATGGGCGTGTATCTTCCAGCCTGCATCTGGTTTGCGGCGGTGAACATGATGCGGTCGGACTACTGCATGGTGGCGAGAAAACACGGCGTGGATAAGCCGGAATTTTACGCGGATATGGCGCAGGCGTTTTTGTTTGACAAGGACGCGGGGGAGCCGGAGGAGAAGATTTCTGCGTATTATCATTGCATTGCGAAGAAGAAAAACAGCACAAACTAAATTCGTTATTGGTGACGCTGATTTCTTCACTCTGAAGCTCTGAATTTCGTGTCACTTTTCGTGTCACTTTTCGTGTCGCTATTTGTGATATTTTTGTAAAAGAACACTTACTATTGTATGCGTTCTTTTACCTCTCAAAAACCCGAAAACCATTGATATACAAGGAAAAGCCCGCAATCTCAGTTGATTGCGGGCTTCCATTTATTGGTGCGCGAGGCGGGACTTGAACCCATACATATTCGCTCAAAAATACAGTGTTTTCAATGCATTTTTAATTTCGTGTCACTTTTTGTGTCACTTTTGAAAGCAGGGTTACGAAATTCAGGGCTTCGGGGCGAAGAAATCGGAGATGGATTTTACAGAGGCGGCGATGTCGGAATCGGCAACGTGCGTGTAAATTTTCCGCATAGTCTGATAGTCTGCCCAGCCGCCGATTTTCATGGCGACCTTTTCAGATACGCCAAGATGATAGGCGAGAGAACAGAAGGAATGGCGTAGGCCATGCGTGCCGATTTTCGGAAGGCCGTTGGCGGCGCAGATGCGGTTGACCTGTGCCCAGATGGTATTGGGGTTACAGGTGACAACGAATTCGGAATCATGAGGCGCAGAGGAAAGAAGATCTTTCAGGCGCGGTATCATAATCGGTATCGTGCGCCGGGAGGTCTTATTTTTATTGTCCGGCTTATTGACGATCTTGTTGTCTTCATCGTAGACGGTCGAACCGCGAATGTACAGAAGGTCGTTTTTCAGATCAACGCTGCGCCATTTCAGACCCATGATTTCAGAGCGCCGGAGGGAGTGAAGACCGAGAAGGGCGGGGATTTCGCACGGTGTGCCTTCGATTGCGGAAAGAAACGTCTGGATTTGTTCCGGCTGCAAGAACGGGTGTTCCTCTTGCGTAAGTTTTGGGAGATACACGGTGAATGTTTTTCCCGTCTGATGCTTCACGGCGGCAGAGACGAGCGCCCACGCGTTTTTTACGGATTTCGGGGATACGGTTTCAAGATTTATGGCGCGCTGGCAGAGCGCGTCTGTAAGGCTCGAGACGGGCATGGACATTAAAGATTGCAGGCGGTTATTTTGAATGGTTTTATAGCCGCGCTTTGTGGACGGGGAAATCGACTTTTCGTTTGCTGCAAGATACAGGTCAATTGCGCCGGAGACCGTGAGTACCGTTTTTTCCTCCGGCGCAGAAAGGTAGCCGAGCTTGAAGTCACGCGCTTCCTGCTCGGCATCTGATTTTTTTGCAGCTGTAAAAGAATATGTTTTCCCGTCTACCTTTACCCGGCAGCGATACGCGCCGGACGGAAGCTGCTTGGCTTCGGGAACGCTGATTTTCTTCATATGATTCTCCTATGCGCGAACCCAACCGACGTTTGGGCTGCAAAGATCGATGATCAGCGCAACCAGAGCCAGCGCCAGAATGACGCATAGCCCAATAATAATCATGGAACGCGTGTGAAGCCCGCGTTCATAGATTCGCTGCATCTGTTTTGCGTGTGCAAGCTCCTGACAGGCGCTGCAATCTTCTGGGTTCTTTTCGCTCGGTATTTTAATATTAAAATAGGCGTTCAGATCGACGCTGCACGCACGGCAAATCGGTCCGACAGTGTAGACAGACGGGTGCTTGGTATCGCCGCGAAGATACTGCGAAACCGTATTCAAAGCCAAGCCTGTTTCGTCTGCAATATGCTGATTCGTAACGTGTGCGGCGTCTTTCGCGTCGCGGCAAATCTCCCACAGCTTTTTAGCCAAAATGCATTCCCCCATATATTTTTATTGGACAAAACCTGTGTTGATGTGCGCGGGAAGTGGACATTGTGGCTCGACATGCCCATATGAAATGGTATATGCTGGAACTACAGGCAGCTCCCACTACTGCTTGGCAAACAAAGTCCCCGCCGCTCGGTGGCTCGGCGGCGGGGCGTCACTAACAAATTAGACGCCGCCGGAACGTATTGATGTCTTTAGGATGAAGCATTGGACATCCCGGACTGGTAGCCATAATTGTAACCATCGGTCCATGCAGCGTTATAGTCAAAAGAAGCACCATCGGAAACGCCTTCCTCGTAGCCCTGCTCGTATGCGTCGGCAATGGCTCCCTCATATTCGTGGCGAAGCTGATCTTCTGCATGCGAATAAGCTTCTCTATAGATTTCGTCTTCGTTATATCCGCCAGAATAGACCGTGACAGGTAGCTCACCAGAACCATCTTCGTATCCGGCTTCATACCCTTCTTCATATGCTGCGTCATAGATATCATCTATTTCCCCGTCATACTCATATTCCAGCTCACTTACGGCATTCTCATAGCCAGCGTCGTATCCATTGTCATAGTCGCTGGAATGTTCATCTAGTGTATCGCTTTTTCCATCCTCGTAGCCGCTTTCGTAGGCATCGCTGACCAATTCTTCTTTTGCATATTCAATTCCGTTTGCTTTTCCTCTTGCGTATTCGGCATCGAGAAGTTTCACGACAGCAAAACTACCCAGAAGGAGAAGGACAACAATGGCGTTTTTGTAAGTACTTACGGTTTTCTTTGCTTTTGCAATATCGTATTCTGATTGCACATGCATTTTATTGTAGGTGTAAGAAAGAGATTTGTACCGTTCTAACAGGATGTTATAGCTATCCTGTAAATTCTCATCGTTCATATACCACATCCCCTGTCCAATTGTCAGTACTTTTTGAGAAAACGAGTGTAGAAAAATCAAAATGGAATTTGTAGGGTATTCCTATTGATAAATTAAAACATTAGTTCTAAAATACAATTACTGCCTCAGAGAAAGAAAGGAAGACGCGCGTGGAAAAGGTGAAGGAACAGTATAAGAAGTCAAACAAGGTCTATGCGCAACTGAGCGCAGAGAACAAGCAGAAGATCAACCGTCTGATTGCTGAGACTTTAGCAAGGCAGCAATCGCAGCGTCAATAGCGGCGCGGTTCGCCGCATTCAACTTCATATAGTCCGGGTTCAGCCTGTCACCTTCGGTGGCGGGCTGATTTTTATTTTCTGCGTCACCAAAAAGAAGATATTGCGTGCTGACACCAAAGTAATCAGCAATCTTCTGCAAAACTGCCGGGCGTGGGACGGACCCCTTCTTCCATAAGGCAACATTTGAAGAAGTGCAGCCGAGCTTTTGCGCAACCGGCGTTGGTTTCTCGTTGTTTGCTTCGCACAGCTTTTTGAAATTGTCGTAGAACACAAAAATAGCCTCCTGAAACTGTGCAAGTTGATAAAAGTAATTTATTATTACTTTTCCCTATTGCAAAGTAATTAAATATGAGTTATTATATACGTGTACCAAAGATAACGCGATAGGAAAGCACATCCGTGTGGTTGGGACACGGACGGCTCCCGCAGGTTTCAGTCTCTACCATACGGTTCGGCTGTATCCCGGTTCTGGTTGGCCGGAGCCGAACAGAAACCAACCTCTGTTTTTACCGTATGGCTGATGCACTTCGGTATCCTGCACCACCGCTGCATCAAGTCGGGAAATACTCCGTTTGGTTACGGGCGAGCGTTACCCGGAGACGCGGTGAAATAGCATGATAGCCTTAAAGAATTTCTTCAAGAGGCAATCACCCCTTTCACCTGATATTGCCACTATCCAGCTGGATACTTGTGACCGACGTTATCGATGGTAAGAACCCTTAGGAACGGGGCTAAGATTGATTGGCATTCTTATCTTAGCACCTTTTCCTTTGGGTTGTCAATGAAAACTACTCATATTTATGAGGAACAGGGGGCGAGAATTGTTGAATTTGAAAGAACTCCGGCTGAATGCAGGTCTTACGCAGGCGGAAGTTGCGAAGAAGATGCACGTTAGCCAAGCGGCGGTTCACAGATGGGAAACCGGAGATACCCGAATCGCGCGGAAACATCACAAAGGGCTTGCACGGCTGTACAAGGTGAAAGTCGAGGAACTTTTTGCAGGAGGTGATGAACATGCCGAAGGCGGCAGTGAAGAGGACGCTTGATTACAACCTGTCCGCAAGAATTCAGGGCGAAATCAAGGCGCAGGGGGTAAACACCAAGAAGGTGTGCGAGTACGCGGGCATGAGCAAGCCCACGCTTCTGAAGCTTTACAAAAGCCCAACAGCCTATTTCCCGCAGGCGCTCCGGCTTATGCGCTGTCTGGGCGTGCCGATTACGGAGGTGCGGGAAATGATCTGTTACCCGTGGTAAGGGAGGCGATAGATTGGGGAGACGGAGCTTTGGCGCTTACGTGAAGGCAAGACTGCACGACCTGAACATGACGCAGGCCGATCTTGCAGACTGCTGCAACGTGACGCAGAGCCACATCAGCAATGTACTAAACGGACGGGCGAGCGCCCGGAAACTCAGACCGATTATCATCTCTGTGCTTGATCAGTGGGAGGCGCAGAGGAAGGAACGGAGGAAACGGCATCAGCCGTAAAATTTAGGAGGATTGAAACGAATGAAAGTCAGATTAACATTTTTGGAGCCTGTGCTTGGCACGTGGCCGAGCAACGAGAATGTGGCGCGGGATTTCATCGCGTCGAAAGCGCCGGACGCTTCTACCATCGAAGACGAGATCGCGGCTTTGGGCGCGGACGTTGTGGCAGACAAGGGAATGACGGTATTTCCCCGCGCGAACGGGTGCCCGGTTCTGTATGACTACCAGATCAAGGGGTTCTTCAAAGACTCTTGCGGCATGTTGGCAAGAGTAAAAAGCACGAAGAGCTCGAGCTTGAAAGCTTACAAGAAGATCATCGACGGTTTGATTTTCGTCGAGCCGCGGCACATCCCGATTCAGGTCAACGGCGAGATCGGCGAATGCCAGCGGCCTTTGAGAGCGCAGACCCCGCAGGGCGAGCGTGTCAGCTTGGCGAATTCTGAGGAAGTCCCGGCGGGCAGCACGATCGAGTTTGAAATTACGATGCTGGACGAAAAGGCGCACAAGGATATCGTCCTGGAATGGCTGGATTACGGGCGGCTCAGAGGCATTGGCCAGTGGCGGAACTCCGGAAAGGGACGGTTCTCCTACGAAGTGCTCGAGTAAATGCGAGGGCATGGCTGAGTCTGGCAGCGACAGGCAAGGGCGATGCGGAGAATGGCTGCGAAAGGCCCGGCAACGGAAAAGCAAAGCAGAGAAATGAGCCGCAAAGGCTTTGGTATGCAATTCGTGGCAACGGCACTGTAGAGATTTGATGTGCTTCGCAAAGGCAAAGAATAGTCTGGCTTCGCGGCGGCATGGGATGCTATGTTTGCAACGGAAAAGCGAGGCAGGGCTATGCTAGGGAATAGCTAGGAGAAGCGCAGCAGAGGCGAAGTATCGCAAAGATCGCGTGGCAAGGGCGAAGTAAAGCAAGGATTGGCAACGGCGTAGTAACGCGCGCTTTGCTTCGACAGGCAAGGGCAAAGATGTGCATTGATCGGCACGGCAAAGGCAATGTAAAGCTCAGCAATGCGTAGCGGCGGAAGGGCTGCGAAGGGCTCAGAGAAGCAAAGGCTGTGCAGCGAACAGAAAAGCCCCACTCGGCAAGGAAGATTATTTAAGGAGGATGAAAAAATGAGCGACGTTGAGATTATCACGGAATTAAACCACCGGGCGGCGCGGGAGCGCGAGCTTGGCGAAAGGTGGGACGAGATTGTCCGGCTTCGTAAACGGAAAAAGAGCCTGATGAAGATCGCGGAAACGGCCTGCTTCTCTGTGGCGTGTATGCTGCTTGGCGGTACGGCGGTTATGCTGGGCTTCGGCCTGTTCCGGGCGGCGGTCACGCTTGGAGGCGCGGCGGCGTGCTTCTTCGTCGGCGCGGTGCTTACGGGGGCATGATATGGAGCATCCTTGTGAGAGCTGCACGAAGGGGCGCGGGGAGAATTGCATGTGCAACAGATGGCGGGAGTGGTTCCGCTACACATGCACGAATCCGCCCGAAGCGCCGCAGGAGCAGAAGGTCACGTATCGCGAGATTGTTTTCAGTTCGATCTTCACGCGGCTTTGGAGGTAGATATGAAGCAGGCTGAACGGGTTTTGAAGTACATGCGCGACTTCGGAAGCATTACGCAGCTGGAAGCGATTCGGGATATCAGCTGTATGCGTCTGGGGGCGAGGATTTTTGATCTCAAGCGTGAGGGCTACGAGATCAAGAAGGAAACGGAAACGAGCAAGAACCGGTATGGTGAGGACACGAGCTATGCCAGATACAGGTTGGTGGAATGATGGAAGACAGACAGCAAGCGCCGTGCATGTACGATGTGTTCGGCAATGAGATCTATGAGGGCGGCGAGTATTGGGTCGGAGACGAAGGGAACATGGCTGATCTGACAGACAGAGAGGACCGTGACCCGAACAACCAGATTATCGCTGTTCTGGTAGAAACACTTGGCACAAGGCACATTTTGGAGGAACTTGGCTATGAAAAAAGGACGTTCCGGCGTTGATTATATTCCGGTCGAAACGCGCGTCAGCGTCTATTTTGATCAGGACCACATCTGCTGCCAGTTCTGCCCGTTTTTTGAGACCTACAGCCGGAAACAGTGCAGATTGACAGGGGAATATATTGTCAACGAGTTTGCCCGCGGCTATTGGTGCCGATTGGAATTGGAGGGGTTATATGACGATCAACGAGAAACTGATTCAGATTCAAGCAGAACTGAAAGCGCCGAAGGATAAGACAAACAACTTTGGCGGCTACAAATACCGCAGCTGCGAGAGCATTTTAGAGGCGGTAAAGCCGCTTCTGAAAACCGTTGGCTGCACGCTGACGATTTCGGACAGCATCGCGGAAACCGGCGGGCGAATCTACGTCATGGCAAGAGCTGAACTGTCAGACGGCGAAAGCAGCGTCATTACAACAGCTTTTGCCCGCGAACCGGAAAGCAAGAAGGGTATGGATGAGCCGCAGATTACCGGTACAGCTTCATCCTACGCGCGGAAATATGCACTCAACGGCTTGTTCGCCATCGACGATACAAAGGACGCCGACACAGACGAATACCAGAAGCAGACCGCACAGCCGAAAGAGAAGCAGCAAGCCCAGCCAAAGGCTTTGATTTGCGCGGATTGCGGCGGGGAGATCACACAGGTTGTTGAGGGCGGTTCTCAGTTCAGCGCAAGGGCTGTAGCGGAAAAGACAAGAAAGCGCTTTGGGCGGTGCCTTTGCTGGAACTGCGCGAGTAAGGCATGAGAGAGCTGAACATCGTTGAAGCTTCGTGGAGCATGGACGCGGCGGGAAGCTGGCTGAAACTCCGGCCGGAGCTGCCCGGACAAGCCCAGATGGTAGCCGGGGAACTTGACCCACAGAAGAAGTACACGGTCACGATCAAGGAATTTCGCCAGAAGCGGAGCTTGGATGCAAACAGGTATCTTTGGGTGCTTTGCAATAAGCTTTCCGTCAAGGTTGGGATTCCACCGGAAGAGGTCTACCGGCACTATATCCCAGACGTTGGCGACAACTCCGATACGATCTGCATTCCGGACGCAGCGGTCAAGCGATTTCGGGAAGGCTGGGAATCGCGCGGTCTCGGATGGTGTACGGAGATTATGGCGTCAAAAATTCCGGGCTGCACGAACGTCATTTGCTACTACGGCTCGAGCACCTACGACACAAAGCAAATGGCGCGGCTCATTGATCTGGTCGTTGAGGACTGCAAACAGCAGGGCATTGAGACGCTCCCGCCGGAAGAACTCGAGCGTATGGCGCTGGAATGGAGGCAGGATGAGAAAGGAAACGAAGGCAACAAAGATACCTGAGAAGGTCAAGAAAGCCGTCTGGGAGCGCGACGGCGGGCTCTGCATCGTCTGCCTTCGCCCCGGCAATCCGTGGTGTCATTTCATCCCACGCTCGCAGGGCGGGCTTGGAATCGAAGAGAATATTGTGACGCTATGCGATAGCTGCCATATGGCATTTGACCAATCACCGAAGCGCAAAAGCCTGAGAGAGTATATCAGGCGGTATCTCAAAATGAAATATCCCGATTGGGATGAAACGAAACTGATTTATAAGAAGGGATGAAAAGCAATGAAGAAATTTGAGTATGTAAAAATGAAAGATGTGACGCAGGCAATGACCGACACGTTCAATGAAGCTGGACTTCCTTATGACCCGAGCCACTATTTTGCGCATTTATCCAAGCTGCTCGATGACATGCCGACGGTTAAGATGGAAGAGGGCGCTTTTGACGGGACGGTAGAGCTAAACAAGAAACGCTATGAAGAGCTGGTTTCGGAAAGTACGCAGCTGGCGATCCTCGAAAAGGCATACAAGGGAATGAAATCGTATGAATTCGACAACTTTGTAAAGGCCTTATTTGAAGAGAAGGAGGAAACATGCTGAACCACATTGTTATTATGGGCAGGCTCACGCGTGACCCGGAACTGAGAAAGACGCAGGGTGGAACGTCCGTTGCATCCTTCACGCTGGCGGTTGATCGCGACTTAACGCCGAAGGGCGGAGAGAAAGAGACGGATTTCATCGACTGCGTTGCGTGGAAGGGAACCGCTGATTTTGTAAGCGGATACTTCTTCAAGGGCAGCATGGCGGTCGTAGACGGACGGCTGCAGCTGCGCGACTGGAAGGACAAGCACGGAAACAAGCGCCGGTCAGCAGAGGTCGTGGCGAACCGTGTTTACTTCGGCGAAGGCAAGCGAAACACCGAACCGCAGAACACGGAAAACCCCGGCGGGTTTACGATGATGGACGAAGATGACGGCGAAGAACCGCCGTTCTAAGGCGGTGGCGGGATGGCAAACAACAAAGACCCTGCCGTCTTGTTCTACACGTCGGATTTCCTATCCGGCTGTGCCTTGATGGATATGCGGGAGCGTGGGCAGTATATCACGCTCCTGTGCCTCCAAAGAGAGCGTGGGCATATGACGATGCAGGAAATCATACGGGCTGTCAAAAAGCCGTCAGACGAGGTTATGAGCAAGTTTCAGAAGGATGAGGACGGCAAGTACTTCAATCGCCGGATGGAGCTTGAAATCGAAAAACGGGACAAGCATTGCCAGCGTCAAAGGGAGAACATCAGCAAGCGTTGGAACAAAGAAAATGATGACTCTGGTATGGCTGATGGTAGTGCTTGCGGTAATACCACGGTATTACCTTTAGGAAATGGAAATGGAAATAGAAAAGAGAGTAGTTCTATTTCTGAGAAGAAACGTAAGAAATTTATACCACCTACGTTGGAAGAGGTTTCCGCATACGCGAAGGAGCGTGGAGTTCCGAATCTGGCACAGAAATTTTTCGACTATTTTTCTGCCGGAAACTGGGTCGACGGGAAGGGTGACCCCGTACGGAACTGGAAACAGAAGTTTTTGACGTGGGAATCACGGGAGAAGGAAAGGATGACACATGGAACGGGCACAAATGCCGCAGGCTCTCAAACGCCGACTCGGGACTGGGGACTTGACGCGATCGTCCTTTGACGTGGCGGCCTACGAGCAGCTGGTATGCGACTCCGAGAACGCAAAGGCAGGAAATCTGACCGGCTATGACTGCCCCGTCTGCCGGAACAAGGGCTACGTGATGGAGTACCGCGACAAGCGGAGAATTTGCATCCGGTGCGGCTGCATGGACGCAAGGGCAAGCATCCAGAGGGCGGCGGAAAGCGGGCTGCAAGACCTCCTGAGAGACTACACGCTGGAAACGTACCAGACCATGGAACCGTGGCAGGCGGCAGCAAAAAGGGCGGCAGAACGGTATCTGGAAGACAAGACGGGGTGGTTCGTTGCATCCGGTGCCGTAGGCTCTGGGAAGTCCCATTTATGCGTGGCGATCTGCGGCAATCTGCTTACACAGGGACGGGCTGTACGGTATCTCATGTGGCGCGACCAAATCAACCGGCTTAAAGCATTTACCGAGCCGGAAGAACGAGATGCGCTGCTCAAGGCATACAAGACGGCAGATGTTTTGTACATAGACGATTTTCTCAAGTGCGGCAGGAATGAGCAGCCGACGAAGGCAGACCTTGACGTCGCGCTGGAGGTCATTATGGCGCGGTACAACCAGCCGGGGAAACTGACGGTCATCTCGACGGAACGGAGCGTAGAAGAGCTCTTGGACCTCGACGAAGCGCTCGGCTCGAGAGTCTTCGAGCGGTCAAAGGGGCACTATCTTCGCTTTACGGGGACAGACAAGAATTGGAGGCTTCGGCGATGAAAGAAGAATGCTGGATCGTCATTCCGGATATCATTTCCGGGCTCTATCCCCTGCTGATGCCGGAACTTGGAAAGCCTATCCGAGCGAAGAAGTACCCGCAGAAGAACAAGAACATGACGTTTTACATCATCGTGAAGGAAGACCCGGAAGAAGGCAGAGACAAGAAGATCGTCATCCGCGCGCCGGAGTGCTGGGAGGCGGAAGTGACGGTGCAGGTCAGGAGGAAGACATGATCAGGCAAAAATACGCCGGACCATGCGGCAGGGATTGCCCGCGACGCGGACCGGGCTGTGGGGCGACCTGCGAAGCGTGGCTTGCCTATGAGGCTGAACGGAACGCGGGATACGACAAGCGTGCCAAGATCATCGACATAAGCCAGATGACCGATGGCGGGGCGAGAAACTGCCGGAGGGCGGCAAGAGGGAAACGGAAAATAGGAGGTGCGATGTGAGGGTTTTGGTAGCATGCGAAGAATCGCAGGAAGTCAGCAAGGCGTTCCGTGCGCTTGGACATGAGGCGTACTCCTGCGACATTCAGGAGCCGTCCGGCGGGCATCCGGAGTGGCATATTCTCGGCGATGCGCTAAAAGCCATCAATGGCGGGATCATTACCACGATGGACGGTGTTAAACATGACATCGGGAAATGGGATTTGCTGATTGCACATCCGCCATGCACACATTTGTCTGTTTCTGGCGCGAGATGGTTTGCAGAAGGGAAGAAACCACTATGGCTGAGATATGAAGCGGCAGCATTTTTCATGCGGCTTGTCGAGTGTGATGTGCCGAAAATAGCGGTGGAAAATCCTGTGAGCGTAATGTCTACGCTGTACAGAAAGGCAGACCAGGTTATCCACCCGTGGCAGTTTGGACATCCAGAAGAGAAAAGCACTTGCCTGTGGTTAAAAGGGCTTCCTATGCTGGAAGAAACGGAAAACGTAAAAAAGGAGTTCCTGGCAAAGCCAAAACGCGAACGAGAGAGACTGTATCGGCTTTCTCCTGGAAAGGATAGAGCGAAGATTCGAAGCAAAACATTCCTCGGAATCGCAAAGGCGATGGCGGAACAGTGGGGAGGAATGGAGGATCTATGACAGACAAGGAAATTATACAGGCGCTGCGTATCTGCGCGACGCATATAGAGAAGGGTTGCGGGCTTTGTCCACAAATGAAGTATGTGCGTTGCACGGAGAGGCTGGCGGATGAAGCTATCACCATGATCGAGCGCCTGACCGCCGAGAACGCGGCGCTGCGGGAGAAGGTGCCGCGGTGGATTAGCGTGGATGACAGGCACCCAAAGCCTGGAACGCGCGTTCTTGCTACGGACGGCGTATTTGTTGGAGAAGCATACCGAACAAGCGCTGATACGTGGCGCAGATATGATGGCATTGCAATGCGGGACTGCATCGGCAGCGTAGTCACTCACTGGATGCCGCTGGCGGAAGCACCGGGGGAGGAGAATAATGCCACCTAAAGAAAATCCTGAAAGAGCCTGTGAAGAGTGCATCCATTTTTTTGCGTGCTCCAGGCCATGCGGCGAGCAGATGGCACAGCGTAGCGCCACTGGCTGTGAGTGCTACGAGACTGTTAAAAGCATTGCGGCGGCTTGGCTCATCGAGCGCCTGACCGCCGAGAGGGACGCGCTGCTGGAATACGCGAAAACGATGCAGGAATGCGAGATGTGCAAGAACGACAGTTTTTGCCATTTTCGAGAGCCAATGGAAGATGATTGCCAGCACTGCCAAAGAGCCTCGGATTGTCCGTGCCAGAAATGCGAGGAAAATAACTGCTGGGAATGGCGCGGCTTGCCGGTGCCAGAGGAAGGAGAAAAGGCATGAAAGCTGTTTTAATCAGCATCCGCCCGAAGTGGTGCCAGAAGATCATAAGCGGAGAGAAAACGATCGAGGTGCGCAAGACGCGACCGAAACTGGAATGTCCGTTTCAGTGTTACATCTACTGCACGCAGAGCGCTGATATGCTTTGGATCTTGAGGGAAAGGGAACGGTCTCTCCATCCTGATAAAATAGCGGATGTTTTCAAGGCTGCTAAATGCGGCGGAGCATATCGGGGGAATGGCAAGGTCATCGGTGAATTTGTGTGCGACCGAATCGACACGATCCTTCCTGCAAACGAACCATACGGCATTTACGACACCGACGACGATTATATCTTTCAGACGTGCCTTGAATATGGTGCGCTTTGGGACTACGGAAACGGCCAAACGCTATACGGCTGGCACATATCCAACTTGAAAATCTACAACGAGACGAAGGCACTGAGCGAGTTTACGTCTGCTTGCAGATATAAAAACGATGATGGGTCGTGCCCGTCACGTAGGATTGCGTGTTCGTTCCAGAGATATGATTACAATCCAGACGGCAGCATTAACATCGCGGAATGTGGAAATACAATTCGCCGCCCGCCGCAGAGCTGGCGGTATGTGGAGGAAGAGACATGGAACGACTGACAAGGCCAAATCTCAACATTGACCAGGGCACCGATCGATTCTTGCACGCCGCAATCGGCGGCAAGGAAATCGACTGGAAGCAGAGCCGGGACAGCACGCTCGACGTGCTGATCAACGGCCCGACGAGCAACGGCTTTTGCAAGGATATTTTCCGCAAGATGGTTCGGGACCTGTACGGGCGGCTGAAAGCCTACGAGGACACGGAGCTTGAACCGGAAGCAGTGGAAACGGTTA
>ERZ1026876.1119-NODE-1119-length-14020-cov-6.024776_pt1 | contig 14020 bp, 12 predicted proteins | sample MGYA00380168_ERZ1026876 | MGnify/ENA primary metagenome ERZ1026876 (study PRJEB33269, sample SAMEA4719804) | human gut metagenome | biome: human-associated habitat; feature: organic feature; material: feces | place: Cameroon | collected 2013-10 ... | reverse complement strand
TTGTTTCCGCAAAGCGTTCTTCATGGCTCCGCATTTGTGATTCCCTCCCGTTCCAGCAGCTTGCGCAGGCTCTCTTTACCGCGATACACCAGATTGGTGATTTGTTTCACCGTTTTTCCCGTGACCTCCGCCGCCTGCGCGTAGCTCATACCCTCAAAATAGGTCAGATACAGAACCTCCCGATAGTCCGGGTTCATTTCATCCATGCAGCAATGCAGGATGCGGTTGCGCTCCGCTGTGCCGATGACTTCCTCCGCCAGCAGCCGCCCGTCCGGCTCATCGGTCAGCGCCTCCAGACTGAACATCAGCCTTCGTTTGCTTTTATGGCGCAGCGCCATGTGCCGCGCCGCCTTATAGAGATACGCCTTGAAGCCGCCGTCCCTGATGCGGGGCTTTTTTGTGAACAGATAGGCGAACACATCCAGCATCAGCTCCTCCGCTTCGTGAATGTCGTGCAGATAGCCGTCAAGGTACAGGGTCAACGGATCGCCGTATTTTTCCATCAGAGCCTCCAGCCCCGCGTCGTCACCGTTTAAATATTGGCGGTAAAAATCCGCGTCGCAGACCATATTGTTCACTTCCTTTTTTGGGAGTAATCTCCCCTAACGCCGTTCCCATCGCACATCCGAACGGATCATACGCAGCACAATATATTATAAATGAATATCCGAAGAATTACAATTCCTTCTGGCATAAGCCAAAAAAGGAAAACGCACGGACACCTGCGATTTCCATAGAAAAAATTGCTTTATTTTTCGATTCGTTTGCAGCAGCTTGCTTTAGATAAATTTCTTCTGCAGCAAAGCCCTTGACCCCTTCTGGCGCTGTGCGCCACCTCCCCCCCCCGTATCGGGGGAGTCTGTCTCGCAGAGGAAGGTTTTTCGACACGCTGGGAAGATATTATGTCATGATGTCATAATATCTCTTTTAATATGAAGAAAAAAGGACAAAATAGAATTATAAATATTGTAAAACAGGACAAAACAAGATATAATAAATATAGAAAACCGGACAAAATTATTTTTTCCGGAGGGAGGCATCAGACATGGAAACAAACCGCAAAACGATTTTACAGCGCACCGCTGCGAAAAAAATACAGGCGTTTTTAGAGGGCGAAGCTCGCAAGGCGCTGCTTGTCACAGGGGCGCGGCAGGTCGGTAAAACAACGCTGATCCGCCAACTGGGGCAGGAAGCCTTCCCGAATTTTGTGGAACTGAATTTTTTGGAAAACACAGCCGCGCGGCAGCTGTTTGAAACAGCCACCGACAGCAGCGATTTCCTGCTGCGGCTCTCTGCGCTGGTGGGGGAAAAGCTGGTCCCCGGCAAGACGCTTATCTTTTTGGATGAGGTGCAGGAGTGCAAGGAGATCGTGACCGCCATCAAATTTTTGGTGGAGGAGGGCAGCTACCGCTATATTTTAAGCGGGTCGCTGCTGGGCGTGGAGCTTAAAGACATCCGCAGCGCACCGGTCGGCTATCTGGATGTACTGGAAATGTTCCCGATGGATATAGAGGAATTTGCCCGCGCCAACGGCGTGTCGGATCGCATCCTTGACCATCTGCGCAGCTGCTATGACAAAAAGCAGAAAGTTGACCCGCTGGTGCATCAGAAGATGATGGAGCTTTTCCGCCTGTACTTGATCGTGGGTGGTATGCCGGCGGCTGTGGCTTGCTACCTGCAAACGCATAATCTGTACGAGGTCGCCCAGGTGCAGCAGTCCATTCTGACGCTGTACAAAAAGGATATTGCCCGCTATGACCCGAAGGAGAAGCTCTATCTCGAAGATATTTTTGACCTGATCCCCAGCGAGCTGAACGCCAAGAACAAGCGGTTTATTTTAAAGGACCTGCATCAAGACTTTAAGTTAAGCCGCTACCACAATAGTTTCTTGTGGCTGGCCAATGCAGGCGTGGCGCTGCCGACCTACAACGTGGAAGAACCGACACTGCCGCTGCGGCTGAACCGGCAGAGCAACCTGTTCAAGCTGTTTCTCTGCGATGTGGGGCTGCTGGCGGCCACCTACGCCAACGGAATCCAGCTGGCACTGCTGAACGGAGAGAAGAATATCAATTTCGGATCGGTATTTGAAAACGCCGCCGCGCAGGAGCTGGCCGCCCACGGCTATGCGCTGTACTACTTCAACAGCAAAAAGCAGGGGGAACTGGACTTCGTTATCGAGCACGAGGGCAATGTGCTGCCCATCGAGATCAAGAGCGGCAAGGATTACACCCGCCACAATGCGCTTTCCGGCGTGATGGAAAACCCGGACTACCACATCCCGGCTGCGTTTGTCTTTCACGGCGGGAACGTGAGCGTGAAGGAGAAAATCACCTATTATCCCATCTATATGATGATGTTCCTGCGTGAGCCGGAACTGGCGCAGGATTTGACCTATACCCCGGATTTCGGGGTGCTGATGGGGTAAACGATAGTACGGTGTATCGCTGGTTCTGGGGAGATAGTATGACATCATGTCATACTATCTCCCCCGTGCAGCAAAAGGAAGTTTACAATGGAGCTTACAGCAGAAACCATAAAAAGTATTTTTTCAGTCCGGGACTTCCAGCGCGGGCGGATGTATGTGGCAGACAATCGCGTGTACAACATGGAAAGCTCATTTCCCAAAGGATTGCTCCATGTTAAGTGCTGCGTCAGCGGAACGGAAGAATACGAGGTCAAATTTTACGAGACGGAAAGGGGCTATATCAACGCCCCCTGCGACTGCCCGCAGTTTGCGCGGGCGGGGCGGTGCAAGCATCTGGCTGCTGCGATGATCTGTTATTGCCAACAGCAGGAAAAGAGCGACATAACAGACCGATATGCGCAGGAGATGCTGCGCGGGTATCTGGACCGCAGCCGGAGACAAAACATCCCGCCCGAAGTGCCCGCCCGACTTGTGCCGTGCTTGCAGCTTGGGTACAGCTACCACAAGGGAGACTATCCGGCGTTTTCCTTTCGTGTGGGGCGGGAGCGGCTGTATGTTGTCAAAAACATACAGGAATTTTTAGACCATGTGGACAAGGGTGCTACTACAGTCTACGGAAAAGGACTGACGCTCGACCACAGTATACAGCAGTTTGACGCGCAGTCCCAAGCGATCATTGCGCTGCTGAAGGAGGAAGCCGGCCATTACCGTGCGTTTAAAAATTCGTATTACCGCTATGCCTATGCCAATGATTTTTCCGATAGTCAGATCATCCTTGTGGGCGAAGCCTTCGACAAGCTGTTTGACCTGCTTTCCGGGCAGGCTGTCGGCCTCGGCAGAAGTGAAAGCGTGCATTTCTGCACGGAGGACCCGAAAGTAAGCCTTGCGGTAAAAGCGAAGGAAAAAGGCGCACAGCTGCAGATCAGCATCACGCCGGAGGTGGTCTTCTTCGGGGAGGGGCGGTATCTGTATGCACTTTCCGGTGATGCGCTCATGCGGTGCAGCGCGGAGTTCCGGGAAAAGGTATACCCGCTGCTGGCGCAGAATCAAAAGGTCATGACCTTTTCGCAGCAAGACCTGCCCACCTTTTGCGGCTGTGTTTTGCCGGAGCTGCAGGACAATGTGGAGCTGGATGACCCGGACGGCATCACGGCGGCCTACACGCCGGAGGAATGCACACCGCTGTTTTACTTTGACATGGACAGCGACACGCTGTATCTGAAACCGGCGTTCCGCTACGGGAACAGGGAAATCAGCGCATTCCGTGCGCCGTCCGACGAGGACACCGTGCGCCGCAATGTAAAAGAGGAATACAAAGCAACCGCGCTGGCCGAACAGTATTTCCGGCGCGGCACGGATGCCTATATTCTGGACGGCGAGGACAACGCGCTTGCATTTCTGGTCGATTCGCTCGACCGGTTCCGACAGTGCGGCGAGGTGTATCTGAGTGACCGCCTTGCGCGGCGGCAGGTGCAGCCGAAAAACGCCGATATAAACCTGTCGGTTTCGGATGGGCTGCTGGAGCTTTCCTTCGATACCGGCGATTTTCCGCCGGAGGAACTGACGGCGCTGTATGAAAGCCTGCTGCTGCGCCGCCGGTATCACCGCCTGAAGGATGGGCGGTATCTGGAGCTGAACGGTTCCTCTTACGAAAAAATGGCCGAGATGGCCAGGATGCTGCAATTATCCAAGCAGGAGCTTGCCAGGGGCAAGGCCGAACTTCCCGCTTACCGCGGGCTGTATCTGGACGAGCTTCTCACTGACAGTGAGGGGATGCAGGTCAGCCGCGACGCGAAGTTCCGCAGCATGGTGCGCAATTTCAAGGCGGTTTCCGACAGTGATTACGCCGTCCCCGCGGATTTGGAGCCGATTCTGCGCAGCTACCAGAAAACCGGCTTCCGTTGGCTGAAGACGCTGGAAAACTACGGCTTCGGCGGGATTCTGGCAGATGAGATGGGCCTTGGCAAAACCTTGCAGGCTATCGCGTTTCTGGCGACTGTTCCTGCCGGGACTGTGGGAAAGAAAAGCCTCGTCGTCTGCCCGGCCTCCCTGATTTACAACTGGGGCGAGGAACTGCAAAAGTTCGCGCCGCAGCTTTCCGTTACGCTGATTCTGGGTACGGCAGCCCAGCGCAAGGCCCTGCGGGAGCAGGGAAGCGGGGCAGATGTCTGGGTCACTTCGTATGAATTGCTGCGGCAGGATAGTGCGGATTATGAGGCAGAAGCATTTTACAGCTGCTTTCTGGATGAGGCGCAGCATATCAAAAACAGCGTGACTCAGATTTCCAAGGCGGTGAAAAAAATCAATGCCCGCCAACGCTTTGTACTGACGGGCACGCCCATCGAAAACCGTTTGAGCGAGCTGTGGAACCTGTTTGATTTTTTGATGCCCGGCTACTTATTCAGCAAAACCGCGTTTCAGGAAAAACTGGAAAAGCCGATTATGAAAAGCAAGAACCCGGATGCACAGCAGCAGCTGCGGCGGCTGGTACGTCCGTTCTTGCTGCGGCGGCGCAAGCAGGACGTGCTGAAAGAGCTGCCGCCCAAGGAAGAGTATGTCCGCCCCATCGCCCTGACCGAGCAGGAGCAGAAAACCTATTACGCCTATCTGCAGTCCGTCAGGGACAAGCTGAGGCAGGAGGACAGCAAGCTGCAAATTCTGGCGGCGCTGACCCATCTGCGGCAGATCTGCTGCGACCCGCATCTCTGCTTTGAAAACTACGACGGCCCGGCCAGCAAGCTGGACGCCTGCTTAGAGCTGTGCGAGGCCATGACGGAGAACGGACACCAGATTTTGCTGTTCAGCCAGTTTACCACGATGCTGGACCGCATCCGGGAGCGGCTGGATGCGGCGGGCATCACCAGCTTTACTTTACAGGGGTCAACCTCCAAGGAGAAGCGCGCTAGGATGGTCAGGGACTTTCAGGCCGGGAAGGCGTCGGTGTTTTTGATTTCGCTGAAAGCGGGCGGCACCGGCCTGAACCTGACGAAAGCGGATGTGGTCATCCACTACGACCCGTGGTGGAATCAGGCCGCGCAGGATCAGGCCACCGACCGCGCCCACCGCATCGGCCAGCACGCCTGCGTGCAGGTGTACAAGCTGATCGCCAAAGACACGATTGAGGAAAAGATACTGAACCTGCAAAGCAAAAAGGCCGCTCTGCTGGATGCAGTGGCCGAGGGCAGCGAAGCGGGAATTTTGGACATGAGCAAAGAAGAACTGCTGGCGCTGCTGGAGGAGAATTCCAAATGACAAACTTTAACGATTTTCTGAATGAACAGATGAAAGACCCGCATTTAAGGCAGAATGGGAAGCACTCGACCCGGAATTTTCCGTAATCGAGGCGATTTTAAAAGCACGGAAGGAAAGCGGCCAGACGCAAAAGCAGTTTTCCGAGCGCACGGGCATCGCACAGACGGATATAAGCAAGCCGGAGCGCGGAAACGCAAACCCTTGCCCACATGCTCTCGCAGCGAGCATTGTCATGGCAGCGACCACCTGCACTATTCATACTCTGGCAGATACCATACCGGGTGATTGCTCTGCGGTATAGATCGCTTGTATACTGAGCACCGCGGTCAGAATGAATAATTGCACCGCGCAAAGCCGGATAAGAAGCCATTGCGTCGTCCAATGTCTGAACGCACAGTTCTGCCTTCATGTTTGTACTCATAGCAATTCCCAAAACACTCAGATCGAAGCAGTCGAATATGACGGAAGTGTAGAGTTTTCCATCTTTTGCTTTAATCTCTGTAATATCCGTAATGCATTTTTTAAGAGGCACATCTGAACGAAAGGCTCTTTTCAGCAGGTCATCTGATTTCATTGCTTCTCGGTCAGCCTTTGTGATTCCATTGAGCTTGCGTTTTGGATGATGAGTCAGGCCAATCATCTTCATGATACGATATACCGTCTTTTCTCCCGGAATCTCTACGCCATCCGGCTTTTTCAGCTGTAAAGCCTGATACATCCGCATACGTCCATATGTATCGTTGCACTGATCCTCATTGCAAATTTCCTGCATGATTTCGGCAAGCCGCTGGTATTTCCATGGTCGATTTCTGTTTGCCAGATACCGATAAAACCCTTGGCGGCTTACACCCAGCATTTTACAGCAAAATGCAATTCTTCCTTTCCTCTTGCCGTATTCTGTTTTTAGGGCGATGAATTTCATTCGCTGCCCTTTGCTGACTTCCGACGGCTGGCGGCGAAAAAAGCGCTGGCTTCTGCTAGAAATTCATTCTCTTCCTTTAGTCGCCGTATTTGCTTCTCCTGCTGCTTTACCTGCTTGCGCAGGGTACTCAATTCTTCGGCCAGACTCATTGCTGTCTGCGGCGTATGTGCTCCGCCTCCGATGTCCAAACGCCCCTCTTTGGCTGCCTTGACCCATCCGTACAGCGTATCTACCGGTATCCCCAATTCGGTCGCTGCTTTCGATGATCCTATTTCATTCGATAGCTTTACGGCCTGCACCTTATATTCCGTGTTGTATTTTCGTTGATTCCGAGCCATCTTTTCTTGCCTCCTGTTTGTCCTTTTCTATATATTGGCTCTTTGAGTTCTCTTTGCCAACTTTTATTGTACAACACCAAAAGATCACTGTAAATAAAACTCGTATCCTCACTGCGGGTTCCGAAGCTCTAAACTCGAACAGGTGCTTAGAGGAATTTTGTTCTGAAAATTACACTCACACAAAAGGAGTCTGAAAAAGTAAAGATTGATTCGACAACAGTGAATGAACAGTACGTTGCCGCGGCCCGAAGGGGTAACGTGAGCGAAAGCGAACGTTAGCAAGCATTGCATTTGTAAAACAAATTAAGCACTCAGGGGCACCCTGAAACCCGTTTATGAGTAGGTCTAACTATCTGAAATTATAGAATTGGTGCGCAGACGTAAAACAAGATCTTATTATTCTTCAAAAATTGCACTCACACAAAGAAAGCTGGAAAAAATAAAGCTTGATTCGACAACAGAGAATGAACAGCATGTTGCCGTGGCCCGAAGGGGTAACCAGAGCGTAAGGATGCTCTGGTTTACGTTTACAGGCGCAAGCTTAGTTTTAACGAATATACTGCGGCAACAGACAGCTGTCTTTCCGGTTCATTGAGATATTATGTCATCATGACATAATATCATGCTTAACTTGACTGTATTTGTCGGGTTGCTTGTCTTGGATGTACCAAAAGTAAGGTTACATCGTAAAGTATCAAAACTCATTGACAAAGTTCTGTGTTCCGCTGTATAATGCTATATCAAATCAAACGAACGTCAGGAGTGATACTATTATGCCCGTTTACGGCTACTGCCGCATTTCCACGCCGCAGCAAAATATCGAGCGTCAGGTGCGCAACATTGCCGCTGCCTACCCCGCGGCGCACATTCTCCGCGAGGTCTACACCGGCACAGCCTGCCGCGGACGGCAGGAGCTGGACAAGCTGCTGCACGTTGTACAGCCCGGGGATACCATCGTGTTTGACAGTGTTTCCCGTATGAGCCGCAGCGCCGAGGAAGGCTGCGCACTATATGAGACACTGTATAACCGCGGTGTGACGCTCTGCTTTTTGAAGGAGCCGCACATCAACACGGACACCTACAAACAGGCTCTGCAGCGGCAGATCGGCACAGCGCCGGAGACCGGCAGCGCCGCAACGGACCGTTTTGTTTCCGGCATCATGGATGCATTAAACCGCTACACGGCAGACTTGGCTGCCGAGCAGATCCGGCTTGCCTTTGCCCAGGCGCAAAAAGAAGTGGACGACCTGCACCAGCGCACCCGCGAGGGCATCCTGACGGCGCGCCTGAACGGCAAGCAGATCGGCCAGACGCCTGGACGAAAATTGAATATAAAAAAATCTGCCCCCTGTAAGGGGCAGATTCAAAAATACAGCAGTGATTTCGACGGGACACTCACCGATGCGGACTGCATCAAGCTGATCGGCATCGCACGGAATACGTATTACAAGTATAAGCGGGAGCTGCGGGAAGAACTCACTCGGAATATGGAATCCTGAAATAGTCCAAATACGCTTTGAACCGATTATCCATAGTATAGCAGCACCATTTTCGAAATTGTTGATGGATATTCCTTTGAGAATGGGTTTTAGGGTGTCCCCTAAATGTCGCATGTGAATTTCACATGCAATGCTTGCTAACGTTCGCTTTCGCTCACGTTACCCCTTCGGGCCGTCTCGGCACCGTTTTTCCGCAGCCAGAGCTGCCCATCCACCGATAAGACCAATGAACAAAAAATCCAGGAGCTTTGTAAATAGATTTCCGGCTTTCTTGCACTACTTGATTCGTATAAGGATATGGTCATACTGTATTTATAAGGTAACAAGCAGGGAAAACCTTATGAAATAAGCAATCACAAGATTTCCCCTGCTTGTATATTGTATTAGTATTTCATTCAACCCGATCGAGTGCTCTACGTTTGCCTTCCCTTAATTTTCCGAAGAGATATTATGACATGATGTCATAATATCTCTTCGGAAAATGCAAGAAAAGTTTCTGTTTTTCAAAAAAGTCGTTTGAAAAAGTTGCGTGTTTACAGAAAAAGTCCCTTGAAAAAGTTTTGATTTCCTTCTATACTGCAAACAAACCACAAGGGGGAACAACTATGCTGCGCCGAAAAATCGAGGAACTGCCGTTGGACGGAAATGCAGACCAAGATGTTTTCAAGGTTTACATGAAGGACACCGGACTTTTTGTCTCGATGCTGGAGGACGGCACGCAGTTTGACATTTTACAGTGAAATCTTTTGGGCTACAAAGGTGCCATCTTTGAGGGGTTGGTTGCCGACATCTTCTCTAAAATGGGCCGCAAGCTTTATTATTTCCATAAAGATTCCGGTCTGGAGGTTGACTTTATCATCCGATTCCACGGAGAATGCACCCTTGTCGAAGTAAAAGCTGTTTCCGGCAATACCAAGAGCGCCAAGACCATTCTGCGTCATCCCGAGAAATACCACGTATATTATCTGATAAAGCTTGGTGACTACAACGTAGGGCGCGAGGAACAAATTCTGACGCTGCCCCTGTACATGGCATTTTTACTGACGGATATATAGTAAACGGGGGAGATATTATGTCATGATGACATAATATCTCCCCCTGTCTTTTTTATTTAGTACGCTGTACCGTATTTTCTGTTTTCCAGCTCCAGCAAAAACTTATACAGCGGTACGGCCTCGATGGTCACGCCGTCCTCGATGATGGTTTCTTCCTCCTCATAAGTCACGATGACACACCGCACGGCTTCCGCAGCGTTCTGCGCCAGCTTTTTCAAGTTGCCGATCTCGCGTTCACGGGCATCCCCCGCAATGGAGTAGGCTGCCTGCACGGCCAGCCCAACGGAAGGCACATAAAAATCAATGTCTATGCCTGTCCTGGCGGATTTCAGGTAATACACACCGTCCGGGTAGGCGCGCGTCAAAGCAACCGCCGCCATATTTTCCAGCTGCACCGATTCCTTCCGGTCCAGAAACAGGCTTACAATGCCGTTGTCGGAGAAATAAAACTTCGGGTAGCTCTCCTTTTCGACGAGGTTTGCGTAGTAGTTCTGCAGATGGAACAGCAGATAGGCATCCTCCGCATAGCGGATGTAGTCGGCAATCGTATCCTTTGCCAGCGATACATTGACGGCGCGCAGCGTTTTTTGCAGCTTGGAATAGGAAATCTCACTGCGGACCGACTCCGCTATTTTTTTTATCAAGATTTTTACTGCGTAGTCGTTGCGGATGCTGTTCCGCGTGATGATGTCGCCCAGAAGCACCTTCTGGTAAACGCCGGAAATATACTCCCGTTTTGCCTTGTACAGCAGTGATTCCGGCAGGCCGCCGTATTGCAGATACTGCGCGCAGGCGGCGCGGATCTTCCCGTTTGTTTTGGTGCCCAGCAGTGCCGGTTCGTCGTGGGGTATCCCGCAGGCGGTCAGATACTCACCGAAGGCATAGGGCGTGATATGCTTTGCAAAAAAGCGTCCGCCCAGCGTGGTTTCTATCTCTCGGCTCAGCATTTTGGCGTTGCTGCCCGTGATGTAGATATGCTCCTTTGCATCAGCCATGCGGCGGGCGAATTTTTCCCAACCGGTGATGTTCTGCACCTCATCCAGAAAGAAATAGCCTTTTTTGTCGCTCATCTCGCTCTGCACCGACAGAATGTCGTTGAAGTCCGCAACGGTGAACTCGGAAAGGCGCTCGTCCTCAAAGTTGATGTAGATGATCTGCTCCCAATCCACACCGGATGCCACCAGATCCAGCACAATTTTATACAGCAGCGTGGATTTGCCCGCGCGGCGCAGCCCTACCAGCACATAATTGCCGTTTTCCTCAAACTCATAATTGCGCGGCACGATTTGAAAATCACGGATAAATTCATGTTGGTCGTAGATGACGGATTTTAAAAGTGCATGGTTCATAGCGTGTGCCTCCGAGGAACGCAGTTTGTTTTGTCAAGTATAGTTTATCATATTCTTGCGTTTTTGTCGAGTATACTTGACAATATTGCGTCGCGTTTGTAAATCATACTAAGTTCCGTCACAAACAGCGCTTCCCCTGACGCACGTTCCATAGCAGCACCGTTCCAAAGCTGCATCGCCCCGCGGCTGTTCTTATTTTTGATGCTCTCAAACAGGTGTGCCCGGCATTGCCGCCCCGGTAAAGAAAAGCCGCAAAGGCCGTTATTCAGTGTCCCAGCGTTTTCAGCACACTTGTCACGTCATCGATCTGCGTGGCAAACTCTGCCTTTAAATCGGCAGGTGCAATGCGCATCAGATAGGGGTGCGCCGCCGCACGGAGCATGGGGGCATCGTTGTAGCTGTCCCCGAAGGCGTATGTGTTTTCCTGCGGGATACCGAAATGCGCGCACAGCAGATGCAGCCCCTTGTCCTTGCCCGCTGCGGTGAAATCCAGCCAGTGCTCGCCCGTGACGGCAGCACCGATGCGGTCCTGCCAGAGGGGCAGGATCTCCCGGGCTGGGATGTTCATATCCCCTGCGGAGATGGCGGAAATCTGGGTCACATCTCCTTTTACCTCGCTGAAATCCTTCACGATACGGCAGCCCCCAAACTCAACGCCCACCGCGTCCAGATTCGCCTGGGCGGCAGCGGTGGGTACAAAATAATAGCGGCCTGTCGTAGTGCAGGCACGGGATACACAGTCCGTGCGCGTTCCCAGATAGGCGACCAACTCGGCACAAAGCTCCCGCGGCATAGGTATGGTATGCAGCAGCTCGCGGCCATAGCAGACATAGGCAGCATTCTCGGACATATAGGCGATTTCGTCCGCCACGGGGGCAAACAGCTCCCGCAAAGCGTCAAGGGGGCGGCCGCTGGCAGCGCAGAACAATACCCCGCAGTCATGCAGGCGGCGTATCTCGTCAAACACGGCGCAGGGCAGCTCGGTCTGCCCCTCCGGCAGCAGGGTGCCGTCCAGATCGCTGGCAACTAAGGTGTGAAACTGTATCATCCCGAATTCTTTCCTTTCCCGATCAGTCAACGCCGTGCAACAGGATGGCTGCGCGGCAGGATCATTCCATACGCTCCACCAGAAAATCAATAAAGGCGGCGTAATCCCTGCACAGAAGGGCACCCTTCAAATTGTTGCTGTCCAGCAGGATCATGGACAGCGGCTCAAAAATATCGTAAAAAATCTTGCGGTCATTGGGGTTGAAGCTCAGCATGATCACAAGGTTGACAGCCGTGTCGTCCCAGCAGATGGGGGTGCGGCTGACATATACGGCCATACAGGTGCGCGGGCTGCACATTTTCAGCGTGTGGGGTATCGCAAACTGCCCGAACGCCGTGGACGAAATGCTCTCCCGCTCCATGACGGCGGCCTCGAACGCCGGGGTCGTGCAGCCCAGTGCCAGCAGGCGGCTGCACATGTGGTGTACCACTTCCTCCCGCGTGGTACAACGGGAGCCTGTTTCGAACAGCTCCGGCGTCAGGATAGCCGACAGGCTGCGGCGGAAGGCTTCACGCCGCGCCTGCGTGTTGATCTCCTCCACCTTGCGGTTCAGCGCCATAATGTCGGAGTTTGTCAAAAAAGGCGAGATAAGCACAAGCGGCATATCCAATACCCTGTGGGGCCGCACAGTGGAGATGACCAGCGCACTGCCGGTAAGCTGGTCAAGCAGACTCTCTTTGGTAAATACATTGGTAAGCAGAATTTTACTCTCCATGCGGCGGCTGATGCGGTCCGCCAAACTGCTGTCCATATTGTAGTAGCTGGGGCAGTACAGCACGGCGGGCACACGGTTTGCCAGTTCCTTCTGCGTTTCCATCGCACCGCCCAGATGCAGCGCGATGTAGGCGATCTCATCCTCATCGAGCGTGATGCCTGTCTTTTCGCGGATGATGCCCGAAAGCTGCACAGACACATCGTAAATCAGAGGGCAGCTCTGGCGTATCTCACTGACCAGCGGGTTCTTGCAGAAGCTCCTGTTCTGCGCGCGCACCAGGAGATTGTGGGTATGCAGCGCAAAGCGGATGAAAAATTCCGGCTCGTCGAGATTGATGTCGTAAAAATCCTTTACGGTGTTGATGAGCTGGTGCACAAGGTCGGTGCAGTCGCTGCCGATATAGTCGGCAATGTTGTCGGGCGTGATGGCCGCATAGTCCAGCATCGAGGTACGGGAGACGAGCAGCAGCGCCATTTCATATTGCTCGGCTGCGGAGAAGCGGATGTTGAAATTGCGGGCCAGCCTCTCGGTCAGCTCCTGCGCAAGCTTTTCATTCTGCGGGTCCAGCGGGTGCATGGTACTGGGGGCTTCCGTGTAAACGCAGCCGTTCTGTACACGGTTTATGGCGATGGCAATGTGCAAAAGCAGATTCAGCAGCGAATAGTCATTGATGAAGTAGTGGTTTTCGTTCAGCACATCCATGACATCCGCGCGTATTTTTTCAATGTCAATGCTGGGGAATGCAGCCTGCAGGGAATCCGTGCTTGTAAAAGCGCTGGCGGATTCATGGTACAAAAGCCCGCTGAGCAGGCGGCGCTTGTTGCGCTCGCTGCCCGTCAGTGTTACGGCGTCGCCGCTGACGGAAAGGCTCAGGTCATACTCCCGCGTCAGGCGGCGCATCTTGCCCATCAGGCCGTGAAAGGTCGTTGCGCTGATATAAATTTCATCGCACAGGTCGTACAGGTTCAGGCTGCCGCCCTTCTGCACAAGGCGGTTCAGGATGTAGGTGCAGCGGTCCTGGGCGTTCTGGGGGATGTCGTTCGGGCTTTGGTGCAGCATCTGCTGCGCCATAGCGGGCGCAATGCGGTACCCTGTCGGCGTCGAGACGATGGCGTCCGGGTATTGCGCATTGACTGCATTGATATAGTTATGTACCGTGCGCACCGATACCCCCAGCGAATTGGCAAGCTGGGTGGCATTGAGCTGCTGGTTCTGATCCAGCAATGTCTGCACGAGCTGGTTCTGCTTGCTAGCCATGAACGGTGGTTCCTTTCGTTGAATGAGTGGTAGAAAACCGGCCTGTCCCCTCCGGGCGGGGCGCTATTGCATTCCTGCCTTATTGCGTGTGTAGGGGCGGGACACGCCCCGCCCGCGACCATATACTAGAATGAATATAATGGGTTGGCTTGTAGGGGCG
>ERZ1026876.1117-NODE-1117-length-14045-cov-17.234310_pt1 | contig 14045 bp, 3 predicted proteins | sample MGYA00380168_ERZ1026876 | MGnify/ENA primary metagenome ERZ1026876 (study PRJEB33269, sample SAMEA4719804) | human gut metagenome | biome: human-associated habitat; feature: organic feature; material: feces | place: Cameroon | collected 2013-10 ... | reverse complement strand
AAAGTTGATTTAAGAAAAAGTAAATTAAATGATGTAACAGTTAAATTTAAATATTCAATAAGAATAACAAATGAAGGAGAAATAGCCGGAGAAGCAACAGAAATAAGAGATGATATACCAAAAGGACTAAAATTTGTAGCTGAAGATAACCCAGATTGGAGAGAAGAAAATGGTCAAATAGTAACAGATAAATTGGCTGGAACAACTTTAAAAACTGGAGAAAGTGCAGAAGTAGAAATAATTTTAACATGGATAAATAGTGAAGATAATTTAGGTGTATTAATAAATACAGCAGAAATAAATAAAGATCATAACGAATATGGCGTACCAGATAGAGATTCAACACCAGGAAACAATGTACCAGGAGAAGACGATATAGATGATGCACCAGTAATGGTAACAATAAAAACAGGTAGTGAAATAGCTTTATATATAGCTATAGCATTAGGAACAACAATGATATTAGTTAGTGGAATAGTTATGATTAAGAAAAAAGTATTAATTAATTGGGAATAAAATATGAAAAGTAAAAAGGGCGGTTTAAGGACCGTCCCTTTTTTTAAATGTCATGATAATGTAATAAATACAGAAATTGCGAAAATCCGTAAGAAAATATAGAAAAATGTTATAAATTTGTGCTTTGACAAATATTTTTTTATAACTATAATACATGTTAGAAGACTATAAAGAAAGGAGAAAAAAAGAGAAAAATGAACAAAAAACAAATAATGCAAAAAATTTTAATCTTTTTTGCCATAATAATAGGTTCTTTATTTTTGCAACAAAAGGTAAATGCAGAAACTTTCCAACCTATTGGTACAGGAACAACAAATAGAAATGCAACAAATGCATATGTTAATACTCAAAATTGGGGTTCAGTCAAAATATGGCAATATACAACTGGTGGATCAAACAGTGTAACAGATAATGTTTATTGTGCTAATAAGGGAGGAACATTTGTAGGTAAACATAATTATACAAAATATAATTTGTATGATGAATCTAAAAAAGATACATATAAAGTTGTAAAAGACAATTATAACAAAATCTTATGGGTATTAGATAATGTTTACATAGATAAAAATGTGGATGCTAATGTGCAAGCAAACATGATTGAAAATCTAAAAAAAGTAACTAATGGATCTGTAAATAGTCAAATTGACTATATTACTAGTCATGGAAATAAAAATGAAATTTTTTATGAAATTGCTCAAATGTTACTATGGAGATATACAGGAAATATTAATGGATCACCAGGAAACATAACAGCATTTAAGTATGGAAATCAGACAATTGCTCAAGCAAAAGATGTATATAATGCATTAGCAGGTGTTGCTGATAAACAAGCTGGTTATAGATCATATAATTTAGATTCAAATGGACTAAAAACCTATATATCTAGATTATCTTTTAATAGTAATCAAGCAAAATTAAGTGGAAAAACAGCAGGACCATTTATATTAAACAATTATGATGAAAAATATAATTTGCCATCAACATGGAGTGTAACTTTGAATGGAAACAATCAAGTAAAAGATAAAGATTATACAGTAAGAAGAGATGGAAATAAATTCTATATAGATTTCACTAATAATTTACCTACATCAGGGACAGTAAAGGCTACATTAAATATAAAATCAATAATTACAACAGGTTCTTATTGGGTTCAAGATAAAGGTGGGCAACAATTAATTTCAATAGATAAAAGTGTTTATAGTAAAGCTATTCCTGCAACTGTAATAGGAAGTAGTAAATATTATATTGATGTAGTTAAGAGAGATAGCGCTACTGGTAAAATGGTTTCAGGAGCTAAATTTTCAATAAAATCTGATGATGAAAAAACTACATATAAAGAAGGTCTTTCGGGAGAAGATTGGGGAAATTTAAAAACTGATACTTTTGAGTCATCGAATACATTTACTATTACAGAGGAAGAGGCTCCAGAAGGATATATAAATGCATTTAAAGGTTTGAAAATAAAGTTAAAGATTTCGATTGAAAGTGGTAATTTGAGTCCTGAAATAAATATATACGATGGAGATAATGATGTTACATTTGATTATATTTTTGATTTGAAAGTCGGAATTATAGAGAAACAAGATGAAAATAATGTTGTAAGAATTGGCTTATTTGTCGCAGATCCAGGGGAAGTAAGTTATGATTTAAAAGTATTAAAGAAAAGTAAAGTAACTAATGATCCATTAAAGAGTGCAAAGTTTAATGTTTATGAAAGCGATAAATCAACATTAAAAGGTGAGCTTGTTACAGAACAAAATGGATATTCAAATACATTATCATACAAAGTTAATGAGTTAGATAAAGACTTAGACAAAATATATATTAAAGAAACAGCAGCACCAGAAGGATATAAAATCGATATGCAAGATTTTATAGAAATACAAACACATGTAAATGCAAATGGTACAATAACATTAACTAATCCAATTGATAATGAATATGTAAAAACATATATGACGACTATAAACAAAGTTCCAACAGTTATTGTTCAAGTACTTGATAGTCCAAATAATGTAAAATACAATATAAAGATAGTAAAGAAAGATGCTATTACAGGTGAAGAAATAAAAGATAAAACTTTTGACATTAGAGGGTTTATTATGCAAGATTGTCCAGATGTTAATGATGAAGAAAGATATTCATTTAAATTTACATCAGGTGGAAGTTTTGTTGAAGAATATGACGCATTACAAATAGAACAAGATCTAGAGACTATATGGGTATCAGAAATTACAGCACCAGAAGGATATCAAAACAACCTGGGAACAATAGAGCAAGATGGTGTAACTTGTAGAATATTTGCTAAGTTTGTACCACACATAGATAAAGATGGAAATTTAAGTGTAACAGGTGCAAGCTCAGATGGTGGATTCTTATTCTTTGTAAATCCAGAAACAAATGTATTTTGGGGATTCCCAAAAACAAGTAAATTGTATAATTACATAGAAGATCCAAAAGTTGAAACAATAGATGGTGTTCAAACAATTGTATTAACAATTAAAGATCAACCAAAAGTTGGAGGATATAATATTAAACTAGTAAAAACAAATAGCAAAGGTGAAAAAATAGAGCATAAAGAAGCAAAATTCACAATAAATGGAGAAGAAAAATCAACAGAAGATGGTATATTAAACATAGCAGATAATAAAACAATTTCACAAGATAATCAACAAGATGTTTATGAAATTGAAGAAACAGAAGCACCAGAGGGATATGGAAAATATAATAAAAAAATAAGTTTAAATATTATTGGAAAAGAAAATGAAGATGATTTTGAACTAAACACAGATGAAACATATCTTGAAATTGATGGAGAAAAATTAGAAAAAAATCAAACATCAGAAGATGGATTGGTAAAATGGAATATTGAAGATAATACAATAACTATAGAACTTGTAAATAAATATTTTGATTTAGCGTTACGTAAATGGGTAACACAAGCAATAGTAACAGAAAATGGACAAACAGTAGTAACAGAAACAGGACATAAAGCAGAAGATGATCCAGAAGAAGTAGTAAAAGTTGATTTAAGAAAAAGTAAAATAGATGATGTAATAGTAAAATTTAAATATAGTATACGTATAACAAACGAAGGAGAAATAGCAGGAGAAGCAACAAAAATAAGAGACGATGTACCAGAAGGACTAAAATTCGTACAAGAAGATAACCCTGATTGGAAAATAGAAGATGGCAAACTAGTAACAGAAAAACTTGCCGGAACAACATTACAACCAGGAGAAAGTGCAGAAGTTGAGATATTATTAACATGGGTAAACAGCAAAGAAAACATGGGAGTAATGATTAACACAGCAGAAATAGAAGAAGATCACAATGATTATGGAGCACCAGATATAGATTCAACACCAGGAAACAATGTACCAGGAGAAGACGATATAGACGATGCACCAGTAATGTTAACAATAAAAACAGGTAGTGAAATAGTAATGTATATATCAATAGCTTTAGGAACAATATTAATAGTAACAACAGGAATAATAGTAATCAAGAAAAAAGTACTAGTTGATTAAATATAAAAAGATATATTTTGAATTAATTCAAGATATATCTTTTTTTTACCTATTTAAAAATGGGACGGTCCTGCCATGAGTAACTTGAAGATTAGAAAAAATGGGACGGTCCTGGTAGAAAGATATGTAAAGACTATTGAAAAAATATAAATAATCATGCAAGTTTTCCAACAATAATATCTCTTATAAAATAGTAAAAAATATTACGGAATCAATAAAGCACATATACAAGTTTATTTGTAATAGAATATGCATAAAAATGTAATGGAACTGTAATAATGCCTAAAAGTGATAAAATCCGTAAAAAAGAGACATAAAATTACCAAAAAGGCTAATTTGACTTATATTAATAAATAATTAAAATAAAAAGTAATATTGAAAAAATGAAAGGAGAATTAACATGAAAAGAAAGGTAGGCTTAACAGTTTTAGTTGTGACTTTGATTATAGTTACAATTATAAGCATATTACAATATAGAAAAATAACTACAAATAATAGTCAGTTAGCTGAGACAGAGGATAATTTATCTGGAAAAGTTGTATTGGATAATGGAATAAAAAGCATAGAGATTACAACAAATGAACCTAAAATAACTGCTGGGCAAGATTATGGAACAAGTGGTTTGGATATTATAAAGAAGGCATCTGAACTGCTTGGAAAACCATATGGACCAAAAGCAGGTGGAAAAGGGGGAGATCCATATTCGGATCCAAATAATCCAAAAGTATATCCTGCAAGCCAGGTAACTAATGTAGATTGCTCTGGTTTAGTGTGGTGGACATTAGCTTCTTTAAATATGCAAACAAAAGGATTTACATATAACCGACCTGTTCCAATAGATACAACGCACTGGCTTACAAATAAGGGGTTCTGGTTTACTGAAGTAGAAGCGTGGAGATTTGATAAGAATACGAATCAATGGGCAGAATGTAAAGCAAAGGGGGCAGCAAGTGTAAGAAATGTTGATTTGCAAGTAAAAAGTGATAAAAGTGATTGGAAAAATATAAATGTATTAAAAATAAATGATCCAATAGGTTCTAATTTAAGATACTGGGAATATTATGATGGAAACAACAAAAAAGAATTACCGATGGGAACAATTATAGTATCTTATGGAGAAGGTCTTGGATATCAGTATGGTCATGCATGGATATATATAGGAAATTTAGGAAATAGATCACAAGCAATAGCTAAATTACAAGCAATGGGAGTTAATATTGATGAAAGCTGTGTAATAGATAAAGAAAATGGATGTACTCATTGGAGAATTGAAAGTGCCGGATCTGGTGGTAAGGTTACTATAAACAATGGAGATCCTGATTATGGAGAAGTAAGTACAGAAAATAATAAAGTAAAAGGAGTTGGTCCGATATGGGCATTTCAAGTTGCAAATAATTATTCAATTTCAGGTGATTATCATATATCTGTATCAAAAAAAGATGCTGATACTTCAAATACTGTATTAGGTGATTATAGTGATGTATTAGCTGGTGCAGAATTTAAAATTGAACAATTTAAAAATGGTTCAACCAGTTCTACTGATTCAGCAACAATAACAACTCTAGGTAATAAATCTGCTACACCAGTAATATTTGAGAATAGTAAATCTAATAATGTTACAATAGATGATATTAAAAAAGTAGATAAATATAAAATATATGAAAGCAAAGCACCAAAAGGATATAAAAATAATAGCGGTATAATTGAATTAGAAGTTACAAAAACTATAAAAAATAACGGAAATTCATCGGTATATCAAATTTCAAATGTAAGAGTTCATGCTGGTACATGGGCTAAAGATTTAAAGCCAGATACAGGAAACAAAGTTCAAATTACATTAGGGTTAGAATCAATTGATACAGATGTTGCTACGCCTGGATATGTAATTGGTATTGAAATAAGTGCGAATGCTATTACTGTAACGTATAAAAATAATAAGGAAGAAAAAAATGTAAATGTTGCAATTGATAAAAGATCAACATATGATACGGAAGCAGATGATGTAACATTAAAATATTGGGTATTTGATTCAGAAGATAAAAGACCAACAGCAAGTAATATGACAAGAAGTATAAATAGTCAATATGCGAAGGAAAATCCTCTTACAATTGAAAAAATGAAAAGAGGAGATATTAAATATGTATGGATTTCAGAAAAAAGTCATAATGACCTTTATACAGATGGATTCTTTGATATAACAGGAGAAGAAAATCAAAATATTGATTGTAGATACATTTTCATGAAAATTGTATGTGATGAAGCATCTGGAAGTATATCCGTAGCTTATCCAAATAATGAATTCAAGATGTTGTGTCAAATAACAAAAAGTGGCAAATTAGAATATTTTGAGAAGACTTGTGAAGAAAATACATATATAGATAATAATGGAAATACAAAATACTATGTAGATGTTGATAAGATAAATGTTGAAGATGGAAATCCAGCGAACATAACAGTTCCAATTATAAACCCATATAAGCCAATTGAATATAGTATTGGATTAGGTAAAAAATTGGCAACAGGAAAATTAAGCGATTATAAATATCCAGAAAACTTATCAGATGTTGAAAAAGAATTAATAAATGATACATCAAAGTTTGTTTCAGGAGCAAAATTTTCAGTAAAACAAGCTTTCTCTCAAGGAAATGGCAATAATACAGCTTGGAAGGATTTAGGTGAAGTCGACGAGAATAATAATCAAGTAGTTGTTTCGAAAAACGGGGGATATACAGATATTACAGGAGATGAAATACCAACTGGATATAGTTTTGTATGGTATAGAATACAAGAGATAGCACCTGTTAGCGGAGGTAAATTAAATAGTAATGTGTATTATGTACTTATGGAAAATTATATACAGAATTCTGCTGAAGGAAATGGTGTAGTTGTACATTTGTATAAGAATCCAGAAATAAACGATGAAACACAAAGACCTATAAAAGATACAGAACATGAAATATCCACAAGAATAGAAGGCGATGGAGATACATTTATTGTTGATAAAGATGATGGATTTATGGTGTTTTTTGATACTAGTACAAATAGTATACAATTTGTTATGGTTGATGAAAACAACACAAAGAAATACAATGTAAATTTAGCAAAAATAAATAAAGATAATATAAAAGATTTTAGCTTAGAAGAATTAAATAGTGATTTAATAAAACAAAAAATGGTTAAAGATGTTAAATTTAATGTTAAACAAGAGAAAAGAACAACGACTGAGTATTTGACTGAAGAAAATGAAAAAACGGTAACAACTATTCAGGGAGATTATACTTCAGTATATAAAGATGTAGGTATAAAACCAGATAATTATGAAACATATACAATAAATGAAACAGAAGCACCATCTGAGTATGTTATATATGATAAAAAGATAACAATGAGTGTTAAGAATAGTCTAGTTACATCTGATGCTGGAAGTTATTATGCTCCAAGTTTGGTATTTATTTCCGTTGATATTGATGGGGACGGATCAATAAATTCTAATGAAGAGATAATATTAACTACAAATAAAGATTCAACGTATTATTCATCTCATAATATATTAGATGGTAGGATATATGGAATGATTGATGATACAGACGAGGATAATATAAATATTACATTAATATTAGCAGATGAAACATATGAAGGTTCATATAATATTAATATAGTAAAAAAAGAACTAAAAGATAACCAAGAAGATAATTATCAAAATGAAAATGCCAAATTTATTAGTACTCTTTCAGATGCTAAATATTCAATACAACAATCATTAAACAATGATGAATATGATGAAGATGGTGAACTAATCATAACGAATTTACCTGATGTAACAACAACTAAAGATTCAGTAACTTCAATAGTAAATGATGTAGCTATAACAAATATAGATTATCAAGATACATATTGGATAAAAGAAGAAGAATCACCTGCATCATATAATATAAATAAATTAAATTTAAAATTAGATATATATAAATATAAAAAAGATAACAAGTATACAATAAATCGTGTTGTTATTAAAGATGGAGATGAAATAAAGGATGCAATATATAAAGGAGAGACTTTGTATATAAGTGATAAAATGACTTCAAAAGAATATTTTGAATATTACATAGTAGCAGTTTCTTTAAAAGAAAATTCTGTAGGCAATTATACAATAGAGGTGACATGGAGGAATGATAAACCAACATATGATATTAATTTAGTAAAGACAAATGCAACAACAGGAGAAAACATTACATTTTCTGGAGATGTAAGTGCAGACTTTAATATAAAATTATATTCTGATGATACTTTTACGGAATTAGCTGAATTTAAGGATAAAGATGGCGTTAATTTGAATGAAAAGGAAAAATATACAACAACAGATGGCGAAATAAAATTGGAAGATATAGTAATGCCAGATGTTAAAAGCGGTTCAATAACAAATTATCTAGCTATTACAGAAACTGCAATTACAGATTCATCATATAAAATGTTTGAAGGAACACTAATAATACCTATTACATTTACTCGTAAATCAAATGGAAAACTTACACAAAGTAAAGGTGATGCATACATAATTAACAATATTACTGAAAAACAAAAAATAGCTGAAAAAATAAATGGTGATGAAGAAGATGATAGTGAAAAAATAACAATATTAGATATAGAAGATGTTATAACAGTTGTTGTTCCAAACCAAAAGTCTGGTGAGATATCATTACAAGTAATAAAAGAAGGAAGCAATATTACAGGTGAAACTGTAGCACGTAACTTAGATGGTGCTGTGTTTGAGATATCTATTGATAATGTTGACGAAAATGGTGCAATAATTAAAAATTTATATAGCAGTGATCCTACAGATATAACCGGGAAAAATGGAATAAACGGTAGAATTATTTTAAATAATTTGCCAATAAAAGCGAATGATATATTAAAAATTAATATTAAAGAGGTATCTCCACCAGAAGGATATATAATACCAGATGAGTTAAAGAATGGTATAACTTATACTGCAACGGTTGCAGAGGATTTGTCTATAAAAATAGACAATCCATATGATGATTCAATTTCTAATGCAGTGATATTTTTTAATAAACGTATAGTTGTATATGTAAATGATGAACAAGAAGATAACTCTGGAAAGTATAAAATAAACCTTACTAAAAAGGGAGAAGATGAAAAAGTACTTGATGAAGTTACATTTAAAAGAACTGGAATGATAAATAATAATACTTCAACTTCAAATCCAACAAGTAACAAAAAAATTGACGAAAAAGATTTTAAAACTAATAGTGATGGTGTAATTTGTATAACAGATGAATTAGGAGAAGAGGCAAAAGACTATGAAGGCGAAAATGGCTTTGTAAAAGTACCAATTAAAAATTACAATTCTTCACCAGATGTATATGAAATAAGTGAAATTGACATGGGCAAATATGAAAATAGCTATGTAAAATTAAGCAAACCAATAAATGTAAGCATAAGTAAAGGCCAGATATATAATGAAAATAGAGCATATGCTAATAGAATTACACTAAGTATAGATAAAGATGATACTAACAAAGATTATGTTGAAATTAATTTATTAACTAATAAATATAGAAAATGGACAGGAACATATAATGATTTTGGAAATGTTCCAGAGCAAGATTACGACCAAGAAACAGAAATACCAATTGAGGTTCAAGATGTAAATGGTTTAAATTATAAAATATTGGTTAGTGGTACTGGAAGTACAGATTGTAGTGAAATTACATATTCAATAGTAGTTGTTAATCCAAGACAACCTTCACCAAGCCAATACAAAGTAAATATTAAAAAAGTAGGAACAGATGGAACAGCACTTAATGACATAACATTTGCTAGAACAGCAAATTTAAATGTTGATAACCAAACTGGAACAGCTGAAAAAACAGTTAATACTAATATGGATAAAACAGCAAATGGAGGATATGCGAGTGTAACTAAAGATGTAGAAACAGCAGGTAGTGAGTTAATAACAGTATCAAAAGAAAATTATGAGAAAAAAGATACATATACGATTAAGGAAGACGACTTAGGTTCATATGAAGGTGTATATAGTAAATATCCATATGATATAAATCTAGTTATAGAAAAGAAGTATGAAGACTTTACTGCAGGTGTAGATAAAGCTATATTGACAATTAATAATGAAACAAAGGAAATTGATATATCAAATATTACAGCGCAAAAAATTACTGTAACAGATGATAATGGGGAAAATCTTGATGTAACAATGAATGCAAGTATAGAGAATAATGAAATAACAATTACATTGACAATTGAAAATTCAGAGCTTACATCAGTTCCTGTTGAAAAACGTTGGGTAGATGGCAACGATGAAAACAATTTAAGACCAGATTCAATAGAAGTAGAATTAAAATACAAAAAAGATGGTAACTTTGTAAAATATGAAAAAGATGGTGTAGAAAATCCGGTAACATTAAATTCAAATAACAATTGGAAATATACATGGGAGAAATTACCTAAAAATATAAATGGTAAAGTGGCCGAATATACTGTAGAAGAAACTTTAGTTCCATCAGGTTATACAGTAAATACAACAACTGAAGGTGGCGTAATAGTATTAACAAATAACCATACTGTAACAGAAGTAGTTGCTAAATCAAAACAATGGGAAAATGTAGAAGATGCTGATTTATATGGGGTTGAAATGGAATTGTACAGAAAAGGTGAAACAACAAAAATTGGTGACACAAAATTTGTAATTGGTAATGATATGGCTACATGGATAAATTGTGAAAAATACGATAACAATGGAAACCTAATAAAATATGTAGTAAAAGAAACAAAAGCATACTACAGAACAGATAAAAATTCAGAAAAATGGATTGAGCTTGAAGAAGGTACAGATTATGTAGCTATTGAAGAAGAGGATTTGTTTTTAAATATATTAAATACACCTGGAAAATATAAAGTAATGCTTTCAAAAATTGATAAAGATAGTAAACAAGCAATAGCTGGAGTAACATTTAATGTAAATGACATAGTTACAAATCCGACTGAAAACAATGGTATAACATATGTAAATGGTGAAGATGGAAATCCACTTGAAGTTAATATTGACAAAAATAATGTTGATGAAGTTGATAAATATGAAATAAAAGAAATAAATACAAATGATGAATATTATAAAATAAAGGGTTCATTAACAGTAAATGTTACAAAGAAAAAAATTATAGAAGGTAATAATATTACATATAAATTAAATACTGTTTATTTTGAGGATGGAACAATTGATGATAATGGAGTAGCTAAAAAGACTGTAAAATTAGAAAACGATGAACCAGCAGAAGTAACTGCAGAAATAGTTAATAATACTGTAAAAATAACAATTCCAAATGAAAAGAAGAAAGGTACGTATTCTTTAAAAATAATAAAATATAAAAAAGGAACAACAACAGCTGTGGCAGGAGCAAAATTTAATCTAATTGGTGGAAATATTGGAAGCCTTCAATTAGAAAAAGGTGGTAAGCCATTATCAGAAGAAAATTATAGTGAAATTGTTACATCAACAGAACCTGTGGCAATTTGGAATGATGTTATAAATATAAGAGATATTGCTACACCAGATACATTTACTTTAAAAGAAGCTGATGTTGGTGAAAATAATACAGATATGTTTGTAGGATTTACAGAGCCAATTAAAATTACTATTAATAAAAATAATAATTATAATGTTGAAAGCATAGGTTTAGCAGTTGGTGATAAAGAAGCAACTGAACAAAATGGCAAACTTGTATTTAACAAATCAATACATAATCAAAAAGTAAAAGCGATGTTATCATTTGATGAGTCTACAAATACATTGATACTTGAAGTTGAAAATCCTGAAAAGTATGGTTCATTTGATTTTAACTTAGTAAAATACATAAAAGGAACAACAACTCCTCTAGATGGAGCAGGATTTAAAATTAAAATTGTAAATAAAGAAACTAATGAGTTTGTTAGAGATGGTGAAGGAAATGCTATTGATGGAACAAAAGAAATTTTTGTAGAAAATGGTAAAATATTAATTGAAAATATTAATATTGCTAAAGCAGGAATAACATATGAAGTAACAATAGAAGAAACAACAGTTCCTGATGGATATATAGGATTAGATGGTCCAATAACATTTACTGCAGTTTCAGAAACAAATGCTGATGGAGAAACATATAGTTTAAAACCAAGTAAATCAACAACAATAGCAAATGCTAAATTGGTAGAAGTTAAAGAAGATGAAATATTAGTTGAAGCAGAAAATAGAGTAGAGCCTACAATTCATAAAGGTGTAAAAGATGTAGAAAATCAAAGTTCTGGATATTATAATGAAATAACTGGCGATACATATGAAAGTGAAGAAGATGCTAAAAAGGTATTACATGATTGGGTAATAAATACATCATTACCAAATGGTGTAGAGGAGTATTCTATTTATGAAGTATCAGATAAAATAGACGATAGATTGACATACGAAGGAATTGCTTCTGTAAAAATTATAGAGGGAAAAAATACAGTTGCTGATTTAGTTGAAGGAACAGATTATAAAGTAGCATATGATGAAGCATCTAGAATGTTAAAAATAACATTTATAGGACAAGATCAAGCTATATCTGAAACAGTAAAAAATAATATTGGTAAGACTATAGAAGTTAGATTTAATACTAAATTTGCGTTAGATGATAATGGAAATATAATAGCATTAAATCAATCTGTACCAAACCAAGCAACATTAACATATGGAAATGGAAGCACAGTTGAATCAGAAAAACCAGAGGTTCATACAGGTGGAGTTGGATTGTTTAAATATGATAAAAAAACAGGAAAAGCTTTATCAGGTGCACACTTTAAAATAGCAACAAGTAAAGAAAATGCTGAAAATAAGGTGTTCTTAAAAGATACTGAAGGAAATGATGTTGAGGCAATATCTGGCGAAGATGGTGTTGCAGAATTCACAGGATTGGAATTCGGTGAAGATGCATTAAATAAAGTTGAATATAAAGTAAATGATGAAATAACTGGAGCTGAAGTATATAAATACAATTGGGAAGAAGTAGAAACAACATATTATATAGTTGAAACAGAATCACCAGAAGGATATATGCTATTAGAAGAGCCGATAGAGGCAATTGTAAAAAAAGATAATTACAATATAGAAGATATAACATCATTAATTCAAGTAGGAAACCAATCAAATAAATTTGATTTAAAGCTACGCAAATGGGTAACACAAGCAATTGTAATAGAAAATGGAAAAACTGTATACACAGAAACAGGACATAAAGCAGAAGACGAACCAGAAGAAGTAGTAAAAGTTGATTTAAGAAGAAGTAAATTAGAAGATGTAGTTGTTAAGTTTAAATATAGTATTCGTGTAACAAATGAGGGAGAAATTGCTGGAGAAGCAACTGAAATAAGAGATGATAAACCAGATGGACTAATTTTTGTACAAGATGATAACCCAGATTGGAAATATGAAAATGGTGATATAATAACTGATAAACTTGCAGGAACTACACTACAACCAGGAGAAAGTGCAGAAGTTGAAATATTATTAACTTGGGATAATAGTGAAGATAACATGGGTACAATGATAAATAGAGCAGAAATTCAAAAAGACCATAACGATTACGGAGTACCAGACATAGACTCAACACCAGGAAATAGAGTACCAGGTGAAGATGATATAGATGATGCACCAGTAATGATAACAGTAAAAACAGGAACAGATTATATAATATACTCATCTATATTACTAGGAGCTATTGCAATTATCACAGCAGGTGGTGTACTTATTAAGAAAAAAGTAATGAAAAGAATATAAAAACAGCATACTTGATTAAAAATAAGGAATTCATAAAAGAATTCCTTATTTTGCTTAACTTCAAAGGTAAACTATGTGTTATATGAGAAAATTATTAGAAAATAGCTGTAAATCAACTTCCCCTAGACAATAAACATTTGAATCTGTCTCTTATACACATCTGACGCTGCCGACGA